>Ga0190313_1000435_pt1 | contig 25282 bp, 28 predicted proteins | sample 4870071011_MG_FD_169989 | JGI IMG/M metagenome (GOLD analysis project Ga0190313, IMG submission 169989) | Hydrothermal vent sediment bacterial communities from Southern Trench, Guaymas Basin, Mexico - 4870-07-10-11_MG | ecosystem: Environmental > Aquatic > Marine > Hydrothermal vents > Sediment ... | reverse complement strand
TCAAGAACGCTTTTAAATTGTTTTCTTGTTTGTGTTGCAAAGTGTGTAGTGGTTTTTGTAGTTGCAGAAATTTTTTTATTAATTGTTGTCAAATTCTTATGAATTTTAGTAATGTTCTTATCGATGTTTTTCAAAGTTTTTGTCGTTTGGTCAATAGCTTTAAAGATTACCGTAATTTCTTGCATATTAAAACCTGCTGGCATTTTACTTAGCTCTTATTTTATTTGCTTGTTTCTGCATCTCCTTAGCTTTTTCTTCGAGATACATCCACATCAGTTGAATTACTGGCAGTGGCAAATCCATTAATTCTTCGTAGCTAATGTTAAAATTCTCCATGATTGCGATCAAGCCAAATACTAAATTCTTTTCAGCGGTGGCAGCCTTTTTCAATTGTTGAAACTTATTCAGCAAATCAATCATCTTTTAAAGATCTTTTGCACATCGGTTTCTACAGTATTGACACCCATAACAGCTTTCAAAATTTCAGTGATGTATTTGATATCCATGTTGAGAATTTCTTCCTCAGTCACATCAGGAATTGATTTCTTCAAAGTTCTAACTAAGATTTCAATTATGGCTTTGGGTCGAAGTTTCTCATCACCCATTTTAACAAATAAGTCTATGTCTCGCCCACTCAAAGGATAGATTTCTATCTCTTCATCTCCGAGTTTAATCTTTTTTGGCTTGGCTTGGAACTTCTCCAACAGACTCATTTTTCTTTTCCACCCCCTTCCTTTTCAAACTTTTCATTAATTTTAATGTGTTCAGGCTTTATATTTTTATCTTCAATCTTCTTCTCCAATTCGAGCAACTTTTCCATAATCAATTGTAGCAACTTGTTCTGCTTGTAATAATCCCATAGGAACTTGAGAGCCATGCCGTAATCCCCTTCGAAATGTTCGAATGCAAATTGAATGAATTCTTTTTTAGTAGGTTTTGGCACTCTACTTATCTTCAAGCCTGTGGTGATGATATCCACGATGTATTTATTCTCCTTCATGGTAAAAAAGAAAAAAGCAAAAGCTTACCATTTTGTGCTTGATGTGTATGCTGATAATGCTGACAATCCTGTTCCTGTGCCGTCATCAGATTCTACTTTGAAGTTGGCATTACCGCTGGAATCGAATGGTGGGAATTTCACAGTAATTGTGTATTTCAACACTTTATCTGTGTATGACGGTTTAACTGAAGTTACATAGCCATCTACGAAAACAAACCTTGTTGCTTTATAACCTGCATTAGTAGCGTCCGTAGCTTTTGTTACACTTGTGTCTTCAGTGAATAAGATTGCCAGTCTTACAGGTTTCCTTGTTCTTGAGAATTCTATTTCTAATGGCTGAGATCCGCCAATGCTTGAGCTATTCATGAAGTCAAAGAAACCCTTACCTGTATCTCCTGAAGCAGTTCCAACCTCAAGTGGATATGCTTCTAAAGTTACAGTTATATCTGGAGATGGTGTGAATTTAACTATTCTCCCACCGCCAATTGTTGCTATACTTTCAAAATCTTTCTCAATCCCATCTATGTCAATAGTTTCGGTTATGGCTCTGAATTCTATATCTGTCCCAGATTGGAAACTTAGAGTTACGTAAGCTGTCTCACACCATGCAAAGTTAGTTGCCATTTTTCAGATTCACCTCCCTTTCAAGGTTTTAGCAAGTTCTTTTCCAAACACTTCTTCAGCAATTTTGGGCAATCTTTTCATAATGCTCTTCACAGCTTTCTCCAAAGGTTTAAGTTGAGAACCTTTGAGCATGTCAGGATCTGTTGGAACCCTAATTACAGGTTTCCTTCTGAAATGTTCTTCAGACCAGCCATGAGCTTTCAACCACTTCTCCAAAACGTAAGGATCTTCCAAAGCTCTATTAGTTGGACCTTTGGTTGGCACTAAGTGAGGCCTAACTCCAAGCTCAAAAAACACAGCCTCGTTCAAAGCCCTGACCATGTAGATTATATCATTCTGAGCTTCACCAACTTTCAAAACTTGATAGAGTCTTCTATTCCTTCTCCATCTATGCCTTCTCAAACCCATTCTTGTTTCAGCAGATTTCTTAATCCTGTTGCAGACAGTTCTTACGAATGTGTCAGACCAAGCTGGAAAATTCTGCTCTAAATCTCTCAAAGTTTTCATGAATCCTTTGAATCCTTTAACTTGGACTATTATCACCAACCCACCCCCACATTCTCAGCGTAGAAAATGAACTGCACCACCATCTCTCTCACTCTGACTTTGATTTTATCTAAGAAGACTGTGTCATAATCGCTATCAACTATATTTACCATTCTCAAGCCATGCTCTGCTAAAACTGTTTTCTTCTCATTCAAGACTGAAAGAATTTGATCGAATAACTGATCAGCTTCTTTTTTGCTTGAGGAATAGACTGAAATCTTAACTGATCCAACGATTCGTTTTGAATTAAGCGTGAATGGTCTCTCAGAGAAAACTACAGGCTCTATCACAATCCAGGGCAAATCATCTTTAGATTCTATATCTGTATCTGGGAATGCTGACGAAATCCATTTAGTTCTGCCTTTAGGATCTGTCAAGTTATTATTAAGCATATTGTAGAATTCCAAGAATACATCTTCCGCTAACTGAGTGTAGGATACCATCCTACTCATTCACCTCCTTCTCCTGCTACCAGCAGGAGTTTTTATACTTTTTCAGCAGTGACTTCAAGCATGCAAAGTTCTGAACCTACATAGTAAGGCACAACCTCTTTAATCCGATACCATTTATTCTGCCAATAAACTAAGTTTTCTCTTTGAGCAATATCTACATAACTCCCGCTCATAAAGATACGGATATCACCTGATTTGAACTCACCCATGCTCTGCATCACATCTTCTGCAGAGATAGTTTGCACATAAGCAGTTACGTTATAATCTGTAGCTGAGGTAGCCTCATAATCACCCCATTCGTTATAATTCCCAGACTGCACTCTAATTGTGATAGTCTCACCAACTTCCTCAATGTGTTTCCTTATGTAGTTTTCACCGACAAGATACATTATATACTCACCGTGCTTTGCCCTGATAAGATAATGCCCTTGCTTATAATTGCAGAAACAATTTCTCTATACCTCATGTAGTAATGGTCGAATGCACTCAAATCACGTTCGAGTTGCATATTACCAAATTTCATCTTTTTTGCTTTGCCAGTGTTTAAACGTGCATATGCGAAAGCGGCAGCCAAATTAGCTACTGCCAACTGCAACAGGTTATCAGGTGGCGTTACGCTAACGAATGTGTAATTGTAAGTGATATAGACTTTTGAGCCTGTGGGCGGTGCTGTTGATAAAACAATCTTCCCTTCAGCTGGGCTAACAGAACTCACAGTATATTCAGTTTCAGTTTGGTTATACACAACATGAACTTTCACATCGGAAGTTGTAACATCACCATCCCAATCCATATCTGAGATATAATATCCTTTATTGCTCACGGAAACGTAGAAGGTTGTGTTTGAGCCATCGATTTTATTCTGCCTTGCTTCATCTATATAATTAACTTCTTCCCGAATTTTTGACACGGAGATTTCCCGCAGGACTAATTGTTGAGCATAATTCTGGAGTGCAAGAACCTCACTATCTGAGATGTCTGACTCGCTCAAGCCCGTAATTGCACGGAAGATTGTAGTATCCGAGAGTATAGCCATTTTTTAACAGCTATTGTGCGTAAACTACTACGTATTGGCTTCCGTCATGGAATACGCTTATGATCTTGTGAGGTGGTATACCTTTCTCATTCAAATCGGAAATGAGTGCTGAGATATCGCTCCCAGTGCTAACATGGAGACCCACCTTCTTCACCCCCTCTTAAAAATAATAAAAAAGATTTATGTGGATACTGCTCCTTGCACATAAATTGCTCCACTGCTTGCATCCACTGATAATACTCTTCCTATAACTTGAGATCCTGAAGTGCCTATTCCGCCTCCTACAGCAACATAGACAGGGTCATTAACATTTGAGAAAGCTGAAGTGTCTATCCCTGAGACTACTCCATTAACGGCTATTAAACCTGCTTTGCCATTTTCAATATTTGTGACAGCCACACCAATTGCAGGTAGTGTTGCACTATCGCTTGAGTCAGCAGGTGAAACAACAATTTTGTTATTTGAGTAGTTTGAGATATAAACAGGTGTTCCTTTTGAGATTGTTGAACCTGAGCCATTAACAGCTATGAAACCTAACACATTTGCACTTAATGATTCTGCAGCTAAAGCCTGAGTAACATTCTCATTTTTTACTTTAATTGTCCCGAATGACCAATCATATTTGACCATTTTTCAGCTCACCTCTTTAAAATAAAAAAGGAAAAAGTCACTGTTTATCTGTCGGAGACATAGATTTTCACTATTGCGTCTTCGAAGAGTGTATCAACAGCGTAATCCATTACCATAATTAATTTCACTTGTAGTTTTGGTGGATAGTCATAGACAAAGATTTTTGGTTTGCCTCTCTCTACGTATGCTACTGCTTTCTTAGATTTTACCATGAAACAGACTCTACCTGAGAGGTTTCCAGATGTTCCCCAGTTGTTGTAAGCTGGACAGTTATGTGTCTTAACTATTTTTACTCCGAGGTATTCTGCTACGAATCCGTTTTTGATTACTTCATCTGAACCGTATTGTGCAGCGTTTGTGAATTGTGGATCTTTGAGCAATGCAGCTTCTTGTTCAGGTCCGATGAATAATACGAATGGTGCATTTGGTTCATTTACCCATGGGTTCTTTTCTTCTGAGCAAATACCTTCAGTTCCTCCATCCCAGTATCTACACAAGTTAGATTCTAATCTTAGTTTTGCTTCTGCGATTAATTCAGGTGTTAATACATCTCCTTGTTCGAGTGTAGCAGTGCTGTAAGCATCTCCTCCGTAGAGTACTTGTGCTCCAGCTGAAGATGCAGATGCTGTTGAAGCATTCTCTAATGCTGAAGCTATTGCTTTATCTACTACATCTCCTGCAAAGTAAGTTAATCTCTCTTTTGCATATTTGAGTAGGTCTACTTGGTTTGTTTCTATTGCATAGTAGCTGATAGCAACAGCATAAGAATGTCTTGTTGGAGTAATTGTTTTGCTATCTAAACCGCTTAGGGTTGTAGTTGCAACTTCAGTATTTTCGGAAGTTGTATCTGTGAATGTTCCTGAGTATGAAGTAACCATAGGGATTACTAAGTTTAATGCACCTTTTGGCACTTTACTCTTGTAAGCTATTTGCATAAAGTATTGCTTTTTCTTTGCGGCTTGTATAATCTCTTTTAACCAAACGCTTGGCTGTAACCCGTATGCTGTGAAGCTTGTCCCAGTTACGTCTGAAGATGATGTGTCTGCAAGTTCTATTACGTCAAGATAGTTGTTTAATTTGGAATCCATTTTTCAATTCACCTCCTTTTCAATTGGAAAAGCCTTTTAATTTTCTTAAGTATGCGAGGAACATTTCATCAGTGTCCTCGTATTTTTCAGCAGGCTTGTTGCTCATCTCAACTGTATTCTTAGGCACCATCTTGGCAGGTTCATTTAGCTTTTTCTTTAGCATTTCCACTTCTTTCTTTAATTCTTCAAGTTCACTGTTTTCTTTAGTTTCTGGGTATGGATATGGATATTCCTCTTCCTTTTTCTTTTTCTTCTTCTTTTTCTTTTTCTTCTTTTTCTTGAGGATTTCTTCAACCACTGACATGACTATTTCTTTGATGTCCTCTTCGCTAAGTTCTTCAGCTTCTTCATCACTGTTCTCAACGACCTCTTTTTGTTCTTCTTTTGTTTCCTCTGCTTTGCTTTCTTCTTCTTTTGGTTGTTCTGCTTCTGGCTTTTTCTCTTCTTGGCTTTCATTTTTTTCTGCCTCCTGAAGCAGTTTTTCCTTGTTTTCAGCCATTTTTTTGTCCTCCTGTTTTTCTTGTTTGGCTTGATTATTAATGTAGGCTTTTTTAATAGCGGGATTGACAACTATGCTGAAATTTTCGAATGTGAAATCAAGCATATGAGCTTTCTCCTCATCCAATTTACCTACAACTTTTGGAGAAATGCCGAATTTAGCCCCGTAAGCCAATTTCATAGCGGTATCTTTATCCACTATGACTAAATCGCCATAGATTACGCCGTCTTTGTATCTTGGGTTAACTACTTCCCCAACCCATTCAGATGAATTCCTATCTTCATGGTCTAAGAACAGACTTCTGATTTCTTTATTGTCCCAATCTGTATTTTCGAATGCTTTCTTGATTGCTTCAGGGCTGTAGTAAACGTTATTCCACACCCCTGGAGCCATTAAGATTTTATTCTTGATGATGTATGGAACTTTAACTTCTCTTTCGAGATCGACTTGTTCAAGCCTTTCGAGATCGACTTGCTGGAGTGCATTCTCAGAAACTTGTAAAGCTACTTCTTGTAACATTTACCATCACCAAATAAGAAAAAGTTATTCGAATTTATAAAAATTTCTTAGACAAAAAACTTTTTACTGCAAAAACTTTTTTGCGTAATAATATGCTGTTGACCTGGAGACTCCTACTTCTTCAGCTATCTCGCCATAGGATTTCCCTTTCTTAGCGAGTTCAATTATTTTCAGGATTTTTTGGGTTTTCAATTTTTGGGGCATTTTTCAACTTCTTCCAGAGCATAATATGTTTATCGCCAATATGTGCAACCATAAATTCATAATAGCCATTCAATTTTATGCTTCTTTCAGGCAGTTTCTCATTAAATTTCTTCACATAATCAGGCTCACCCTCTTCAGGTATCTTTTTCACTTTGAAGTCATCTGATTTGAATTCAAGCACAATTCTATGATCTTCCACGATTAATGGCCTATATTTGCCATGACCTACAATCACAAAATAAGCAGGATAGTTTTTAGTTGCACCTACTCCACCTTTAGGCATCTTACCTTCAAAAGTTAACCATGATAATGGCTGTGGTAATTTGATTGTGCCTCTCACAGGTCCCGTCTCCAGCTTAATATCGTTATCATCTACTGAAGCAGGATCAAATAAAGTGAAGCCTTCCAAATGATCATTAACTTTCATTCTCAAGTCTGTGTGGAGTGATTTTTGTCCTCTCAAGTGCCATTGCAAAACGAATGCATGCCACTTACCCATAGCTTTCTTGAATGCCTCTTGCATTCGTTTTGGGAAGTCTTTCACTTCATCTTCTTTTTCTCCACCGCCTTCAGCATCTGCCCTGTTCTCAATAACTTCCACACCTCTTGCCACCACCATCGCATCCAGATCATCAACAGATGTAGTTTCCTTTCTGTCTTTTTCCACTTCCATCACTTTTGGCTTATGGATTGAATATCTGATTTTCCCTGTTTCTTCATCTTTATGTCTCCAGACTTCTTCTATGTTGACTGCGAGAATATCGCCCACATCAGCTTCTAATTTAGTGTTGAAAGTTTTTCCAAGTTTGAGAACGGGCTTCCCTTTCACTTCAACAACATACTTATCCATGAACCTGTTAACCTTGTTTTTAGGGATATAAACTCCGATCAAGTAGTTATAAGCGTTGCCAGATTTGGTTTTAATCTTCTCAATAACCACTGCATCAATATGAAGCTCAACCCTATATTTTATGAAGGCATCGGTTTTTTTCCCAGGAGTGTAGACATCGTTAATTTTCTTAATTACTGCACCTTCAGAGCCTGGCAAGTCAGCAACTGTCTTAATAGCTTTCTCCATCTCTTGCGGAGAAGAAACAATTATACTCTCAACGAACTTAATATTATCAGTGTCTTTCAGTTTTTTCATAACAGCTTTCCTTTCATGCCAGGGCTTCTGAGTAATATCTTCATCCCAATAGAGAACATCGAACACATGGAAGACAGGCTTAATTGGTAGTTGTTTACCTTTCTTAGCTTCAGCTATGTAATGTGCGGCTTGATCCCTACCCAAAGGCTTACCATGTTCATCGTAAGGCACAAACTCACAATCAAAAATCAAATCATGTCCTTTGAAGTGTTTCTTGGCTTGGTAAACAATTTCAGGGAATGATTCTGTTATATCCCGTTTATGTTCTGAGAAAATCTTAACCTCATTACCTTTCTTATGCAGAAGTACGTGGAAGCCATTATACTTCTTTTCAACTGCATACTGCTGTTTCTTTTGAAGCTTGGCATATACCCGATCTGCATAAATCCGTTTAAGGATGTTTTTTATCCTCTTCATCTTCGTTCAGGATTTTTTCAATCACATCATCAGGCAAGGTTTTAGCATAGAATTGGATAAACTCTTGCAAGTTAGTTTGTAAGTCTGCGATTAGCTTTTTCACTTCTTCAGTTTTATCCACTTCACCAAGTTTCTTATAGATTTCCATCAATTTCAACTCAAAATTCTCTCGGAGTTCTCTTGTTTTAGCAAGTAAGAGTTCTTGTGTTTTCTCAGAAACTTTATTCATATTGGAATCCATCACTGTGAAGATTGTTTTAGCCATGTTTTCTAAGTTGGTGAGGAATTCAGTTCTGAGATTTGAGATTTCATCCTTCTGGCTTAACTTAATCTCTTCGATTTGCTTTTTGAGATTGGAGATGCTCTCAACAATCATCTTCACATCTTTTATCAAATCTTTCTTATCTTTCTCAGTCCATTCCTTTTTCTTGAGTGGAATTATTCCACCTGTGATATAGTAGAGATGATGGGCTGCGGTATCAGGCACTCTCTTGTAAGGTGAGATTTTAGTTTGCCATACTTTATCAGCGATTGCTTCAATCTCCACATCATCCAAGTGTTTATATGTGAGGGCATCGAGTGTTACGGGATAAGTCCCAGAATTCAATATGTCGAATGCGGAAGTGTAAGTTGTGTAACCTTCTGCTTCTATCTTAATGTCGAAAGGAGCTTCAGGCACATTCTTGAAATAGAATGATGAGCCTGCAATATCCTGCCCACCCACAACCAGCCTATCATCAGGTATATCAGCGATCAAATTTGTAGCCAGCTCAATAGTGCCTGGTGAAATTTTTGAGATTTGATATTCACGCACTACTCCTGTCGAATCATAAACTCTAACATAATCCATGCCTTCAAAATCAGCAGTGTTTTGCACATAAATGGTGTTAGTTCCAGCGGGCTGTGTGCCAACCGTATAACTGTGAGGTGTAAAATAAACATTGAAAACAGGTTCAAAACTGGCATAGCCATTCACATCTGTGTAATTTACATATTCAGTGCCTGTTTGAGAAGTGAGGGTGATTTTAGCCCCACCCACAGGTGAACCATCTGAATCCACAACTTTGAAAGTTATGGGATAAATTAATTTCCCTACCCAATCAGCTCCGTAATTTGTAGATGCAGGATTTAACCTGTCTTTATCTGCTTGGTAGTTGAACAATACAGGTGCTGAACTCTCTACCAAATTCACATCAAACTGTGGGTTGTAAATTGTATACTCAGGATTGTTCCTCCTGCAGAAATAAACCAAAAAATATTGGGAATCAATTTGCGGTGCATTAATCTTCATCTCTTTGAGTGTAACGTCTTCCCCACCCATATAAACAATAGCATTCTCAGCAGAGGTGAAAATCTGCACATTCTCAAAAACTTCTGGAGAATACCACAAATTGAAAGCATACCCTGAAGAATCTATGATAAAGATTGTGTTCTTGACATTAACTGAGGTACTCCAGCAAACCCATGGTTGCACTGAATAAAACAAACAACTATCAATCACAGTATCTCCTGTGAAAACAAAGAAACTCTCATATTCAATTTTGTAAACTGTTGAAGCGAGTAACCTTGTGCCTTGATGGAAAATCGTTGCATAAACGCCAATATTCTTCCCACCAAGCAAATAGATTATACAGCCATTTGCAGGTATGCCTGATACAGCATCATACTCACCAAAATAGATGAATTCATCATCTGCAGAACAATAGCACCTCAATGGCTGATATTCACCACCAACTTCTCCAAAGATTAAAATTTTATTAGTTTCTTTGAATGAGGTTAGCAAATCAACCCGACACCTGAACCAGTAAACATTATCATTGTATTTGTAAACTGCACCCCATCTTGGCTGAATTATGCTCACTGTCTGGTCACCATTCAAAAAGAAATAACTAATAGATGAGAATGCTTCGGGTGTGGTGCCATCAGAAGTTAGAGCATATTCACCGTTCAAACTGTCAGAGGTTGAATCCACAGTTTTCCCGTAAATGTATAAGCCACCAGCAGTTGAACCAGCAGTCACAACATAATCAAGCTTCAAATATTTTGAATCTGCTGGTGAAAAGTAGAATGGCTTCAAGCCTAACCATAATTGGCTTGCTTTGGGCTGAGTAGTCACTGAATTTAGAGCTGAACACCTTACCCGAATCCAGTATTTAGTTTTGCCGTTCACATCACACTGAGTCCAATCATCTGGCTGTTCAAAACTTACAAAATTCAACCCACTAACGGTGAAACCAGAAGTATTATCGGTTACGTTCAGCGTTACCCAGTCAGAACCATTCCAGTATTCCCAAACGAGAGTTGCATCGTATTCTCCAGGTGTTGAAATATCAAACAATACAGCATCGAATTTTTCATCATGCCCGATATAGAGAGCGTCATCCACACTATCACGTGGTGGCAAGTCCACATCATCTGCATTATCATCATTAGCTTTCGAATCTAAATCAATATATGAGCCTAAGCCAGCACCATAGAACTGAGCAGAAATGTAAGGTACAAAATTATTCAGGATTGTGACTTCACCGCTCAAGTCTGCTTGGTAAATATCTTCTGCAGTGTAGGAAGTGCCACTCGGGGCTGACTCAACAGTAATCTGTGGCACTGTTGGGTCAAAGGTTATTGCCATTTCATACCTCCGAAGCGTAGTCTAAATTGATATCAATCTTCTTCGCCTTCAAATTTTTTATAGTGTTAAAAATATTTAAATATTCTGTTGTTGCGGGATGGACAAGTTTGCCATATTTTATCTTGATGGGACGCCGTCCACCCATAACAGCCTTCAACTCCTTGAATTTTATCTTAACTTGTTTGGATTCAGTAGTTGGTGTGAATTGTCTCGTTTCTTTCAAACTGTAGAGAGGCATAGCTGTTGGCAGCCCTTCTTGATATTTTTTTATCCTCATCCAATCAATATATAGAGTATATGAAACGTCTGACCAAGATTTGCCAACTACACCCCAATAAGAAGGTACCGTTCCATCGAATGAATATGAATCTATGAAAATCCAAGTCTCATAATCTACGGAGCTGTAGAATTCAATTGTTGAGCCTTGCTTGATCAATCTCAAATATTGTATCGATTCTGCAAGTATAGGATCTGACACTTCAGCACCTCTATAACCGTCTGCTTCAAACCTATGAGTTTTTCTTGCACCATATGGGCCACAATAACCCTTATTCGCATAGCCTGTTTCAAAACTTTTTATGAAACCCACTCCAGCATGCTTGTAGAAAGATCTAATTTCAGTGGCATTAATCTTCGCTTCGAAAATGAAATCTTGATTCGGATCGAACTGTGTGTAAAACCAAGGTGCTTTATTCACTGAATCCCATGTGTCTGCTCCTTTGCCTACATTAACTTTTGCGATTGAACCTTCGATATATTCCACTGAGGATATTCCACCTGGGTCCCACCAGACTGTATTAGGATTGTCTGTACCGCTCGAACTTGAAAAATCTTCGAAATATTCAAAAGCTTTCCAGGGGTCAAGTTTAGTATCAACTATAGTAGCTGGCTGTAAAAACAATTTTGCTGTCATGGACATGGTGCCTGTTGTTGCACTCACAGGCTCAATTAACCTGACTACATTACCATCAACTTCTTGTATCGTTGCAATTTCGAATTGAGTTTTGTCATAGTCATGCACACAAATCTCATCATGATCTTGGAAACCGCTTGCATCTTCCAACTCAAACTCAGTATCTGAAATTTTATTCACGATATTGGAACTGTAAGCTTTGAGAACTTTTGCAGTGAGTAAAGCTTTACCTTTATGCCTCCATTCTTCTTGCAAACTATCTACGTTGAAAAAGAGTGATTGATCATTCTGCCCCACTGCCAAAGGATAAGGGTAAGTCTTGAATTCTGGAATTTTGAGCAAATCCAGCCAAATATCCACTTGAATATCAGAATAAACACTGTTCAAGTTAGATGGCGTTAATAACACAGGCACCATAATCTGGTAAGGGTCAAGCCAATTCATTTTCCTCAGGTTCAAAATCTGAAATATTCAGCGTTACTAATTGGTTTTTTGCTTCTTCGATTTGCTGAATCGTATCGAAATATTCTTGCGGGAGTTTATCCTCCGAAATAATATAGGCTTTGCCCGCATATTCGAAAAAGTACAAATCTTTTTCGAAATGCTGAATTTTCTTGAACTCCACCAAAACCATCCTATTATTTTAGAAGTATTAGATTCTTATAAAAATTTCTTTGTTTTGGGCGTAAATATACCAGGGCATGCCTGCAATTAATCCCATCTTCATTAACTGAGCATTCATATTCATTTCTGCATTTGCACCGTTGAATGCTTCTGTGCTTTTACCTAAGTTGTTAGCATGGAGCCTTGCCACTCCAAATACTTCATCCACATATTTTTGCTTTAGGGGTCTAATCCTCATATAAAGCTCACCGTCAATATCATAGAGCAGGTTTTCATTCCATCCGCCTAGCTCTATTAGTTTTTTTGCCCTGAACATAATTGAGTTAGTGATGCCATGTTGCGGATGCTCTCTTGCATGGAATAACTTATGCGGATGTGGCTTATACAACCTGTAGAAATTCTTGATCCCTTCTGTGTAAAGGTAGGAGTTGCCATAGACAACATCAACAGTTGGATCTTTCTCAAACTCTTTCACAGCAGTTGAGAAGAAGTTTGGCAAGAGCCAATCATCTGCATTTATCCAAACTATGAATTCCCCATCTGCATAGGTTAGGGCTGTGTTCAAAGCTTCTGCTTGAGTAGTTTCAGGTGGAACTTGGCAAATCTTTAACTTTTCACCAAGCTCTTCTTTAAAGCTCTGATAAACTTCCATTGAGTTATCAGTTGAACCTGCATCAATCCCCACAATTTCCCAATTCTTGTAACTTTGCTTAATTATGCTTTTAATCACCTTGCTCAAATACCGTCCGTAATTTTTATTCTGGATTAAAACTGAGACTTTACCTTTTTCTCTGTGGATTGATTGCCACAATTTCATCTTGAGCTGAAACTTTTCAAATCTTGGCTTGAAATATTTCTCAAACCAGATATCGTAAGCTTCGGATAAGGCTTCAGGTCTATGCACAACGCTCATATTTTTCCCATGCTGTCTGTAAGTAACGCCCAGAATGTCTACATAAACAAAATCACCAGCTTTTGCCAACTCAGTCCACAAGTAATAATCGAATGCGTATTTGTATTGTGTATTGAATTTGATTTTCTTCAAGATTTCAGTTCGGATCATTGTTGCAGGCTGAATTATTGGCGTCTTCCCATACTGCATCCCGATTAATCTTTTATCGAACTTGTAATTGTAGATTTGTTGTTGTTTAGTTTTATCATTCTGGAGTAATGCTCCACAATAAGCCATCACAGCATCAGGCTTCTCATCCAAAGCTTTAGCCATTTCTTCAACAAAGTTAGGGTTATATTTATCATCTGAATTTATCCAGGCAAAGTATTTACCCTGTGCATATTCGAGTGCTTTATTCAGAGCTTCTGCTTGACTCACATCACCCACTTCCAATACATAAATCTGATTCTTGAACTTGTTGTAAATTTGCATTGAGTTATCGCTGGAGTTTGCATCCAAGCCAATAATCTCATATTCCCTGAAAGTATTCTGGCTCAACACTGAAACGATACAATCGAGTAGATATTTGCCATAGTTCTTGTTCTGGATGACGATTGTAACTTCAGGTTTCATTTTTCACCTTTCTTGCATGATTTGTAATGATCTTGACGCCAGGGGAAATGCTCTTTCAGCCATTGCCTGAACGGGTGATCCTCCTCAGAATAGAACCAATAATCATCAAAACTTTTCGGTATTTCAATCATGTATTTCCAGAATTCTTTATAGAATTTTGAGCCTGGCAGAGGTACAAACTTTGCCAATGTCCACTTATCAGGTTGAGTTTCAAGCATGAATCGTTTAGTTAATTCAATATCTTCTTCAGTTTCACCAGGCAAACCATACATCAAGTAAACCTTCACTTTTAATCCAACCTCTTTCGCATGCTTAATAGCTCTCTTATAATCCTCCACAGTTTCTTTTTTGTTAATAATCTTGAGTAATCTGGGTGAAGCTGTCTCCACACCTATTTGAATTTCTCTACAGCCTGCTTCATACATTTTCTCCAGGAGAGGCTTATCTACTCTATCTGCTCTTGTTATAGCCAGCCAATAAACTTCTTCTTGCTTGAGCAAATCGCATAGAGTTTCAACTCTTTTCCTGTTTACAGTGAAACAATCATCCACAAACCTATACTGCCAGATATCATATTTTTCTTTGAGTTCACGTATTTCAGCAATCACATTCTCAGGTGATCTATATCTCACTCTTGAATGCATTGTGGTTTTACAGCAGAAGTAGCAGTTGTAAGGGCAACCTCTTGAAGTGATGATTGTGGTTGCACCCGAGCCTTTCACTATTTCCCCATGCACAGAACCTTTGTATTGCACTTTCTCTTTTGGCAGTAAATCTCTTGCAGGGAATGGTATCTTATCTAAATTCTTAACAAGCCCGCCAGAAAACACACCATTAATTAAATGATTTACGATCATGGGTATGATTAACTCACCTTCACCTGTTACGATTATGTCTGCCCCTGCGATATAGCCATCATAAGGTGCGGCGGTTATATGTGGCCCACCTATAGCCACCTTGCTCTCAGGATAGAAACTCTTAATAATTTCAATTAGGCTTTTAGCCTTGCTCATTAAAGGCGTAGTTGCACTAATCAAATAAATATCTTTTTCAGGCAAAGGGTATTCTTTAGTAGTGCCAATCATTTCAAGGTTCTTGCAAGTTGAGTAATCTAAGAATTCTACATCATGGCCTTCTCTTTTCAGCACAGCACCCAAATACAACAAACCCAATGGCAGATAAGATAGAGGTTCGAGCAATTCAGTTTGCGGTAAGTTAACCAAGCCTACATAGCGCTTTGCCATTTCAGCACCACCCCATCCATTTCCTCCACCACTTCAAAGTTAACATCTGGGTTGAGCAATAATTTGACTGCTTTATCCCATAATGGCAGAATTTTCTCTTTTGCATAGTTTTCTTTTATGAACTTGTAACCATTCTCACCCAATTCTTTCCTATAGTTTTCGTTCTTGTAAAGCAATGTCATCTTTTCTGCCAAATCGTGAGGATCTGTATTGTATTGGCTCACCATAACTTGCGGGTAAAGTATTGGCATAGCTCTCACTAACAACCCACCGTTAGGCTCTCTCACCAATTCAGGTCCTGTAGTATGCTCAGCCATTATTAAAGGTAGTTTACAAGCATAACCTTCTATTGCAGGTAAGCCAAAGCTTTCCCCATGTGAGATGAGCAGGTTCACATCAGCACATTTGTAAATTTCTGCAACTAATTCAGGTGGGAAGCCAATATTGGGGTGGTGCTCGAAACCGTCAGGATCACCTTCATAAGTATAAGTCCATACATCATTCTCAACATCATATTTTGCCCAGACAAACCTCACATGCTTTTCCAATTTCCATGCTTGCCTCATTGCATAAATATTCTGACCTTGAAATTCAGTTGGGCATGTTAATAACACAAGCTTAGCTTTTGCATTCGGATTTTTCTCAAGGAATAACCTAAAACCTTTGAACAAATTCTCAAAATCCTTGTTGAGCTTTTTATTTCTCATTACTGAGATGAAAACGAACTCATCGCTATCTATTTTCAACCTCTCACGAACTTCAAATTTTTCCTTTGGCTTTGCAGGCTTAAAAATTTCAGTATTTACAAAATGCGGAATATAGACTGTGTTTATCAAGTTAAACTGCAAGCAGGAATTGAGATTGTATTTACTTGGTGCAACTACCAAATCTGCCAATTTTGCTCTCTCTAATAATACAGGATGTGGCGGGTCAGAATTAATAGTGATATGATGCAACCATGCCCAGGGTAAAGATTTCACCACTCTTATCCATTCTGCCAATTCAGGTAACCAAATATCGAATGCAGATAAATACAAATCTATTTTGAATGCTCTTTGGTAGTGAGGCAAAGCATCTTCACAGCCAGGCACTTTATCTCTCACAGGTAATCTTATTATGTTATCTTGCTTGAATGGTGGATGACATACATCTTGCATACCCAGGTAAAAAACTGTATGTTTTTTGGCTAAGTGTTTAGCCACTTCAAAGAAAATCCTTGAATATCCACTCAACGCTTCATAGCTGTTCGAATGCACAAGGATATTTGCCATTCAAAAAATTTTTAGGTTAACAATTTATATAAACTTTTCTATTTTCCGTAACAATATTCGATCACATCATCAATCTTGTAGAACCTTTTACCAGGTTTCATTGGCTCAAAAGGTTTCAATGGCTCAACACCTTTCTTGCTCATCTTTTCTTCTTGTTGTTGCATCTCTACAACCCTTCCAGGTGTAATTTTCTGCAAGACTAAATCATAGAGCGGGACATAAGCGTCGTGAGGCCCTTCAGGATCTCCCCAGATGAATTGAATCTTCTTAGCCAAGCCTTTAGGTAAAGATTTCAAGATTCTAACTTCAATTGCTCTCCTGAGATAATCGGGTGGATTTTTCATCCTGATAACTAAATCCACATCGTTCGGCACATGTCCAGGTTTGGGCTTAACTGTACTACCAACAATCGAAATGAAATCTTTAATAATCTTGAAATCTTGGAATTCGTTATAGACTTGCTCCCAATTCTCAATCTTGTAATCTTCGGAATCATCCCGCCCAATATCAAAATTCTCTTCAACTTTAATCTCTTTCAAAGATTTTTTCCCTGAGACTATCTTGAACAACTCCAAAGCATATTTGCTCATAGTTTCAGGATGGAATTGAATACCTCTCTTCTTTAACTCTTTGTAGATCATTCGTGCAAGGTTAATGATAGTCTCCAATGAATGCTTTAACTTACCACCTCTCTTTTTAGTTGCATACCAAGCGTTAACAATTCTCCAATCATCAAGCAAAACTTTAGTTGAGATCTTAGCAGGATCGTAATTCTTAACATCTTTGATTAACTCTTCGAAGTCTAAAAATCTAAACTTTTGTGTGATGGGCTTCACACCCACAGACTCATATCTTTTTGGCTGGTTAAACATCTCTACGGGTTCAAGCTCATACATGCATACAACTTTTTTTGTTGAGAATCTTTCCCTGAGATAGTTAGAATCGTAGAGTTCGGAAAGTTTCTCAGTTTCCACCCAGTGAATATTTTTCACTTTGACTATGCCGTAGCAGTAATCATCATCTGCTATGTAGATGAGCTTATTCATGAGATCTTTGAAATGTTCTTTCATAACGATTTGTTTTGAAGTGCCTTCCCAGACATCTACAGCTTCATCTGTGATGAGTAGAATCTTCTCTTCAGAGAGTTTAAAACTTACGAGTTTGTATTCATCAGTTCCGAAGACTGTTCCAGGCTCAGGCACATAAACTGCCACATCTACAGTTTTTGCCTTATTCACTGCCAGCTCAATATATTTTTCCACAGTGGGATAACCCGTCATCAAATTCACAAAGATCAACCTGCAGGGTTTACAACTCTTAGCAATGTTCAGAGCATGATCCATAGTTATGGCATGTGCAACATTATAACCGAAATAGAATGGCACTCCAAGCACTAAATTCTTTGCATGCAAGAAATACTGCATTGTTTCTTTAGTTGGCTTCCCATAACCCGCATATACGAATTCTTTATTATCGATCATTAAGCCTGTGGCACTCTCATCAACTTGGAAGAAGTAAATAGTATGTTTACCAACTCTGAGTGGCTCTAACACCGATGCGTTATGAAACTTTTTGATTTTCAAATCTTGCAATTCTTCTTTAACATCTTCTGAGCAAATTACAGTAATATCGTTTTTGTAATTGAGGAATTCTTCTAAGCCATCGAACACATTCTGGAAATCTGCATTACTAATAAAGATATACTGCACCAAGTCAGGGTCTAATTTATTTTCTTTGAAATAGTGGAGAACATTTCGTGGGCATTCAATTAACAGCCCAAGTTTTGGAATAAAAAAACAAGTAGGTCTGAATTTTTGTTCGGGTTTTTTTAAGCCATTCCCAAGCACATAAACTTTCATCTTTACAAGTTTTCCATTTTTCGAATCTTTTCCTTGAGCTCATCATCCACATCGAGCAAGTCTGCTTTTGCCAGCTTAACCAGCCTTTCAACTTTCTTGTTCAAAGCATCTACACCTATATTATGCCAAACTATTCTTGGCACTTCTCTAAAACCTTCCAATTGGCAGATTGGCCTAAACATATACTTCCTGATTGCAGTGCAAGTTCTCTTGATAATATCTTTCAAAGTCAATTCAAATAAAGCAGATTGTGATTGTAAGGTTGCTCTGTTAGTATCCTCACCCAAACCTGTTGCGAATGGCTTAGGTATTCCCAAACCTGTAATCTCTTGTTCTTTGAAGTACTCGAGATGTTCTCTCATTTTTTCAGCATGCCTTGGCTCAGAGATCTCCAATTTAGCATAATGCGGTAAAACCATATTTTGGCTATAATCCAAGTTTCTCAACTTTTGCAACATCTCATTCATCTTCTCAGGAGTAGGCTCATGATTCATATCGCCGTAGTAAACAACTCTTATCGGAAAGCCAATCCTGTAGATTGAGTTAGCCAAAGCTTCTTCAACATTTAATTTTTTCAAGCTAATTTTGTAGATTGGTTCAATTAAGCCCACAGGGTATAATCCATCCCCAACTGTATAGAGCTTGATGTGGGCTATTCTTTCAGGTGGAATAAAGTATTCGTTTGCTCTCAAGAAGACTTTCTCAGGCACTTTCTCATTACTCTTGATTAAGTGTTCAGGCACATCTATAGTTGGCGGAATTTTTATCACATAACCTACAGGTTTGCCGTAGATATCCAAAACGGGGTAACCTCTCTCATCCTTCGCATAGTCAAGTTTTTTTGGGTCGAGTATATCCCAATCCACAATCCTATTACCTTGTTTATTGAAGATGTTTTCCACGAATGCCTGGCCATAAATACATTGGTGTTTGAAGATTGTTTCCAGCAATTCTTCCCAGGTTATATCTCCACCAGACTCTCCGATATGCTCAACAAATTTATCGAAGAATTTTTGAACTCTTGCAGATTTAGCCACAATTTCATGATCTGCACTCATAATAGTTTGCACAATTTTGTTAATTGAGTTGAACACTACAGCGTTAGAAATATAGGTTAGCTCTAACTCTTCTAATTCTGCACGTTCGTAAGAAGGTGGAGTTTTAACACCGTAAGGCTCACCAGGCTCTGGGAACACTGCTGCGGTTGTCTCTTCCTCTTTCTTTTTTGCATTCTCAACTGCTATGTAAGGTTCGGCTTCTCTTTCAAGCTTGAACAGTTCTCTTATGCTAAACATTTTCAACCTCTGAAGCGTTTAGTTATTGCAGGCAACTCAAATGCAACTAAGTAATAAATTATTGAGCATGCGATTATTGTTTGCACAGTGAATTTTATCTCTGTGAAAGTTGCAAGTACGAAAGTTATCAAGACACCTGCAAGAATGCATGCAAGAATTAGCCTAACGATTGCAGATTCCCAAACTTTTTTCAACTTTTTTTTCAATTTCATCCTTGAAAAATTAAGTCTTGAAAATAAATAAATTTTTCTATGATTTGAAGAGTTCATCAGCTATGAGCCAGAGTATCACAGCTATGAACAACACAGCAAGGTATTGCCAGAAGAACTCTCCATCGAATAAGGATTGCAAGACTGCAAGTATTAACAGCAAACTACAGAATTTCGAGATCAATGACTTCACTTTCATGGTGAGGTTTCTTCCGCCAGCCAAACTTGTTAATCTCACGCATTGAGTTAAACATCCTTGCAGGACTGATTGAGTGTTTCAACTCATCCAGCGATTTAATCAACCTACCTTGTGGCTGAAGATTATCTTGCTTCTTAGGTTTGAAATCCAAATCTGTAGCCACGATTATATCTGCGATGTGTTTATTGGAGGCACCCCAGCATGCCAATGCCAGAGCCATAACTGTGTCATCATGCGGAGCTTCGGAATGGTAAGTTACAGTCCCAAGTTTGGTTTTAGTTTCCCTAAAAGAATGTAGTTCTTCGATTAAAACTTTGGAGAAAGTGTAAGTAGCATCATCTTGCGGATGCATAGGAATCACTAATTTATGGTCGTGTATCAAACCAACAAGGTTAATCAAGTATTCTTTTCTCATTTTTTGCCCGAAGGCACACATCTCAGTTGGAATGCCTAGATTGAGTAATTCTTGCCCTACAGCTTTACCTATTCCGCTTTCATCCAGCAATACCAATCTTGGCTTATGCAGGTTGAACAAGTCTCTAATCCTTTCTACTTTTGCATGTAGTGGCATACCTTTATGCCTCTCTGCGTGTTTGATTACGATTTGTTCTCCAACTCTTTCCACTATGATATAAACATCGTAATCTGCTCTGTAACCTGTAGCAGTTGCAAAATCACAACCCATATATCTCACTCCACCCAGGTCTTCAGCTGAGAATTTCATAGCATAATCCACACACTGCAGGATGTGTTCCATTGGAAAGATTGTAGACTCCCTGGGAGCTAGTCTATCACAGAGGTATTCCTGTTTCCAAGTTGCTTCCCCAGATTCAATTCTGATTTTCTCAAGATAATCTTTTGGGTATTTTTGTGGCCATACAGGTTCACCATTCTTATCCAGCGGTGGATATTTCTTGTAGAACCAGCCTGGAGTTTTGCTCAACTCTTCCAGCAAATCACCTGGAGTTTTCGGTGTTCCCACTACAACGAGAGTACCTTTTTTCACATTAACTATTGGCTTAATAGCTTTATGGAACAAGTCGTGGTCTGTGTATTCACCAGCCTCATCACAGAATGCATAATTCACATGCACTCCTCTAATGTTTGGCGTCAGAGCTTTACAGAAAATTTTTGATTTGTTCGTTAAGTCAATTTCTGTTTTTGTCCAAGTTAATTCACGATTTTTAGGCACAAAATCTTGCAAGAGTTCTTTTTCTGTGAGGTAGTTTTTAATAATTTCGAGAGTTCGTGTTGCTTGTTCGAATGCGTTAGACACAATCATTACTTGAGTTTTGGGCTTAATACAGCAGAGCCATATAGGTATAGCCACTCCGAAGATTGTAGTCTTCCCTGAACCTCTAAACGCTTCAATACAGATTTTCTTGTATTTAAGGACTAATTTGAGCCATTCTTTATGGTGTTTGCCCAGGTCTAAGCCTAACCCTTCTGTGCAGAAGTATTCAGGATCGTACAAGCTTTTCAGCCAGAAATAATCACTCTTCATTTTTCTTTTTTTGGAGTTTAATGTAGAGTACTCTCAAGCCTTTCTTGTCGTAAACGAATATGCGATAATTCTCCAAGCCAAGATATTCAGCGAGTTCAATGTAGTGTTTTTTAATCCTTGAATCGCATGCATAACCTGATTTCACTTCATATAAATCGTAGAGCGGGGTGTCGTTTTCGAGCTTAATATAGCAAAACAAGTCAATCTCACCCATTATGTTTTTGTTATGGTAGATCTCAACAAACTCTTTGCAAATCATGTAGTTATTTTTTATGCTTTTCTTAAGTTCGGCAACTTTGGAATTATGCTCTTTGAGTATTTGTTCCAGGCTTTTCCTTTTTTTATGTTTTTTGCTCATGGTATCAGCTTCACCTCAACTTTTCTTTCTTCACCATAGAGGGTTACAACTGCAGAGCCTAATTTCAAAGGCTCATAGCCACGCTTATGAGCATAAGATTCCCAGTGGGCCAGATAGGAACCACTCAGGATGTAGAAAATTTCTCTCAGCTCAAGTTCTTTCTTGAAACTGTTGAAGATGTATTTTTCCCTGATTAGGTATGCGAGTTGATGAGAATGACCCATGACGTAGATATCTGCCAGAATCATCCTTTCCAAGTCTGTTATGGCTTTGAGTTTTGTATGAGGGAATCTTGCATACGTATGGCCATGAGTTGTGTAGATGGTGTATTCTTGTCTACCCACATAGAAGACATGCAACATGCCCAAGCCGAGATATTTGCAATGGAGTTGTTCACAGAGCCATTTAGTTATATTCAAGCCTGAATGTTGATAAACTCTCCATTCATGGTTACCTATATGCAATCCCAAGATTTTCAAATCTTTATGGTTTTCGTAGAATTCTTCACGTTGTCTGTCGAGTATTTCTTCCACTTCCCAGACACCCGCACCTATTGAATCTTTAGTTGCACATTCGAGATGGTCACCCATCCCGATCATGTACCATTCATTTTTCATTGCGAGTTCAAGCACTTTAGCTTCCAAAGAATAATTTCTGTTTTTATGGCCTGTATGTTCATCACCTTTGAAGAGAAGGGTTATCTTATCGAGAGTGCGGAAATCCCACAGACAAAATTCAGGTTTCGTAGTTACCTCACCAATTTTATTAAGTTGTGAAAAAATTTAAATATTTCTGTGCATTAGAAAATAGTGGCATGGCTTGGAATCCTCAAGATAGAGATTATCTTTTTGCAATCGAATTAGAGAATTTGTATAAGTTTGCAAGTGGAAAGTTCAAGATTATTGATGGTCTTGATATTACTGCTGATGGTTCTTCAATGGTTGTGAATGTTTCTTCTGGAACTTTTTGGTATGGTGGAGATTTTGTAACACATAATACTTCTACAGCTTATGAAGGTGGGACTGAGGGAGTTTTTTATGTTGGTGCAGGTTCATTTGCCATTGCTTCTGCAGATTCGACTTATCCTCGTTATGATATAATTGCAGTCGAAGCTCCACAACCACCTTCATCAATTTCTGGCATGCTCGGTTATGCATTTTATTCGGGTTCTTTAGTTTACATTCAAGGAGAAGCAAGTTATAAGCCTGTTCCACCAACTCTTGCTGATAATCAATTTGCAATTGCTTTGATTAAAGTGCCACCTGGTGTGAGTGCAATCCAAAGCTCGTATATTCGAGATTTAAGATTAAATTTGCCAAAAAAGGAATTTATGCCTCATGGCTTGGTAACATTGAGTTCTGCGGGTGGTTATACTAATTTTGTTGTTTCAAATGTTCATGGTCTTGGGGGCGGTAATAGGCATGTACATCTATTTGGTGATGTCCAAAGATGGCCTTACGAATCTGGCTCAGTTTATTGTTTTGTTGGCTACAATGGAACAATAGACATTTATTCTTTCAGAAGCTGTGCTTCAGGTTATCATAGAAGATATTTCGAAATCTGGTGTGGAACAAATTCTCCTGCTCAATCAAGCCAGATTGAGTATTCCCTTTCAGGCACGTACAATTACCCCTATGCAATGTTCACTGTTCCATTGAAAATTAACTTACCTCTTTGGTCAGATTACAACAGTCTTACTTGTTATGCACAATACATTATTGAAATTACCGGTATGGACAATGACGCTAGTATAACTCAATATCTTATTTATGCTGAGGATGAAAATCATTTACCCTGGTTAAGAATTGGAAGATTCCGTGGTATTTCTTCATCAGGAACACTTTTTGCAGTTTTTGGCGGAGAAGGTTCAGGCGGTGCAAAATTCCCATACATTGCAGTTTATCCTGGCACAACTGATTCAACTTCTTATCTTGGCTTACCTAACTATCCCTGGACTTATGGATTTTTCTCAACTTCAGGAACTCTTTGCGTTTATGAAAGTGAAAACAATTGGGCTGGAATTACTTATCCTTCTTATGGTAACAGTGTAAAATTGACTGCCTATAGATATAGGTCTGGTAGTGAAGTAGATGCATTACTTAGTTCGCCTTGTAGCAATGATACTTTAACCAGGTTCGAATTAAACTATTACCCTTCTTCAGGCACAAGATACGCTATGGAATTTAAGCTTATGCCAGATGATCGATCACTTGGTCATGGCATTACAAATCCTTACTGGACAATTCAATCTCATGACAATACACACTGGCATGAAACCATAACTTATGATATTGTTAACAAGGTGCTTTATATTGGCGGTGCTGGAACAGAATCTATTGCATTAGTGCCATTTTTGGATAATGCTCAATCTTTTGGCAGACCAGATCTCAGATGGGCAGAGATCCATGCAGGTACTGCTTACTTTGGAGATATAACTCTTTCCAGTGATAATGCTTCTTGGACTCTTAGAGAAACTCCAGATGGAATTTTAGCAATAAATAATCTCACTGGAGAAAAATTCAAACTCTCCCTTGAACCTCTCTCCTAAAAAAAGAAAACTTTTTCTTTCTCCAAAAAAGAAAACTTTTCTCTCTTAAGAAGATTCTTTCCTCAAAAGAGAATTTTTCACTTTTTCAGAGAGTTCATCTCCTTTCTCCTCAAGAAAAGAAATAAACTTCTCTTCTTCCATCTCCTCAAGAGAAGAAATTATTTTCTCCACTCTCTCCCAAAACTCTTTCTCAGAAAAAATATTCTCAAAAGAAAACTCTCCTTCCCAATCAAAAAAATATCTCACTTTCCCTTCTCCCAAAGAAAAAACTACCCATTTCTTTCCTTCAGAAATAAAACTCCAACTTCCTCCTAACTCTCTCCCAAGAATAAAAGCAGGATTTACTTTCACTCTGAATCCATCTCTCTCCAAATAAACCTCTCCTTCATAAACAAACTTCTCCATCTTCTCTCCCAAAAAAAAGAATCCTCTCTCACTAATAAAACTTTCTCTCTCCTACACTTCTCAGAAAATTTCTCTCTTACTCCCTAAGAAAAACCCTCTCTAAAATGCTCTCTCATCCTCTCAGAAAGAGATTTATTCCCTTCCAAGTATTTTAAGACCTTAACCTCTCAAATCTCCCCAAGAAAAGAAATCCTCTCTTTTTTGCTTACCTCTCAAAATCTCCCTCTCAAGAAAAAATTCTCCCAGAAAGAAAACTCTCACTCTTTCCAAAAAATACCCTCTCTCATGTTCTCTCATCTCCTGAGAAAAAGATTTATCCCTTTAAAAGGTTTTTCTACTTACATCTCTTAAATCTCCTTCTCAGAAAAAATCTCACTATCTCCACTTCTCTCAAAAATCTTCACACAATTAAAGCAATGTCTTTACCCTACGGCTCTATATGCCCGAAAATTTTCTCTGTAGTAGAATTTCATCACTTACCGTCTCTTTCATTTTTTCTCCGTGAAATCTAATTTCTTCACTTTTGAGAGAAGAAAT
>Ga0190313_1000434_pt1 | contig 25292 bp, 41 predicted proteins | sample 4870071011_MG_FD_169989 | JGI IMG/M metagenome (GOLD analysis project Ga0190313, IMG submission 169989) | Hydrothermal vent sediment bacterial communities from Southern Trench, Guaymas Basin, Mexico - 4870-07-10-11_MG | ecosystem: Environmental > Aquatic > Marine > Hydrothermal vents > Sediment ... | reverse complement strand
TTTTCCTCGGCATAATTACACCCCCATAGTTATTAGCTTCTACTAAACATGTAATTATTCTCTGAAATCCACTCACAAAGTGGGGGGAAGATACTGCACAAGGGTGCAAGTATTTTGGCTATGTTGCCTGCAAGCTTGCTTGTGCAAGGGATATGTTTTGAAGAAAATGATAATAACATGAAGTTGTTATTATCCTTCCAAGCCACGCCCATCACGCTCCTTCTTAAACTTCTTAGCTTGTTGGACTAACCAAAGCGGTGCCCATCCTTGTAGGAGTCTCCTTCTGAGTAATGGACGATAGCTCGCCTCATCTGTAAAAAATGCTCTAATGTTACCATACTGATCTTCATAAAACGCAACGTCCTCCCCATCTATGTTTCTAACTTCAACGAGCTTCCAAACACGTCCATAGATTTTTATTTTCTCGATACATCGAGCCACCCCGCTCAGACCTCCTCTTCAACTAAAAATTCAAATGTGTAAGGTCTTTTCATGGCTTTTAGCAACTTTACAGCCCCAACGCCCTCCTCAAGCGACATTACAAGTTTTTGGTTGGGTTTAATGACGGGTGATTCAAAGAGATTATCTTTGACGATTTCTCCAACAAAGCAGACCCATCTCTCGTTTTTGTAGTCAACTTTCAGCCCAACTGCTGGCTTGCCAAAGAAAATATAAGAGTCAGTGAGCCCACCATTCTCGCTTAAGAACTTTTGAATAATGTATTTCTTTACCTCAACGCTGACCATCCCCGTCAAGCTCCTCTAATTCTTCGATGCGATGTTCGAGCTCAATTAACTTATTAAGCATCTCTCTGCAAACATTGAACCACAGATTTTCGCCCATCATTCTGTTTATGTTACTTCCTTCGTCCATAAGCCTTGCAGCTTCTTCTAATTGTTCCTTCAACTTCAACAAATTATCCATCAAACCACCTCCTCGGCGAATAATTGTCGAAAAGTGTGAACTACCTCGTAGGGCTTCATTCTAACGACATTATCCTTTTTTATGACAGCGTAATTATCCTCAGAAATGCCTTCACCACGGTGTTCTTTCCTTGGCGCAATATGAGAAGCATTGAATGCATAAAACTCCCTCCAGCCAACGTTGATAATGTACCACAAGTCTTTATCGAGGATTTTTGAAAAGTAGTACAGCGTTTCAAACTGCATCCAGTTGATTAGGATTTCAGAGCCCTTGACAGTCCAGGGCTCCTTGTACTTCAACTCAAAAAAGCCGAGATAACGCTTTCCTTTGCCATTACCAAGAATAAGCACCGGAATCGCATCAATGTCGTAAATGACGAGACTCTTCGGGTAAATCCTCCTCATCAATGCTGAAAACAACAACTTATTCTGCGCATCATTCAACTGATTAATCAAGAACTTCCTGAGCGTCAAATCCCGAACAGCACTCCTCACATAAGCCTTCAAAGCCTCAATCTCCCTAATCGGCTTAGGAGTATTATACCTAGAAAGCTGAGAATAATAAACAGAAAGAACCTGCTTCCTCATCGCCTCCACCTCTTCACCACTATCGCCCTCTTCTCCCTGCTCCACTCCGCTTTCACCCAATGCCCACGCCTCAGAAAATCCGAAAGAGAATAAATGAACTCCTTGAACTCCTCATAAGGCACTCTCTTCCTCAGCCTGATGAGGTAATCCTCCCCGCTTACAATGACTTTTGTCGGAATCTTCTGCTGCTCAAGGAACTCAACCAAAGATTCAAGAGGAAGGTAGTGAGCGTTTTCGGGAATATCGTCATCATCAATCAGCACCTGAACCTTCTGAGCTTCCCACTCTGCAAGAGCCCTTGCAATGATATCCTCCTCTTCGGGAATAGTGAGGGTTCTAACCTCGCTCATGCCTTTACCACCTGCTTCTGCTCTTGCACTGAGTAACTCTTGAGCTGAGCAAGGATCCTCTCAGCTCTCCTCAAATCAGCCAACGTTTCCTTCATATCCCTCAACGGCCACTCATAGCCCTGCTCCACCAACGCTTGCAAATGAGCTAATTCCACCCTCAACGCCTCAATGTGAAGCTCAAGCAGTCTGATTGCCTCTTCTCTGCTGATGTGCTCGAAGAACTTGCTGACTGCTGAAGGGTGAATCTTGACATGCTCCGGAAGAGTGTCCCCATACTGGAGCCAAAGCTCACCCCAAGCCCTCATGCTCCCACCTTCCTGTAATGATAATCATCCTTGACAACAACACCCTGCCACTGCAAATGTTCCAGGATGGTCCTGAGATCACTGGCCTTCAAGCCAGTCCTCTTGATCAACTCTGAGAACGTTGCCGGGCTTTCATCTAAAGCCCTCAAGACCCTAAGAGCTGCAAAGTAGAACCTCATGCTCTCGCCTCCTCACATTTCCCTCTTTTAGAATAGTCTGCGTTGTCAAGAGCGCCGACATCACAAATCAGCTCTGGCTCGCCATTGTCGTTGTATTTCCAAATGACGAGCCAATCGTCACACTTAAGTTCAGTGACATCAAGTACCTGAATTTTCGTAGCCTTTTCTATGTTATCCACGTAATCCTCCAGAGCTTTCAGAGCCATCTCCTCTGCTGATTTGGGCCCTTTCGCCATCACTAGGACATAATGATGTAGGGAGAAATAGTGCGGGTCTCTGTACGAATAGCCATTCCACCCGACAACAACATGTACGAGAAACACCTTCATGCACTCACCTCCTTGCGGAGGTAGTAGAACCCACTCTCCGCCTTCTCCACGACGCCCTTCTTCCTCAGTTGCTCTAAAATCGCTTTCACATCGCTGGCCGGCATTCTGAGCTCCATTGCAAGGTCACTAACGAGGGCTGGCGCCCTCTCCAAAGCCTCCAAAACCTCAACAACTTCCAAACCCCTAACCTGCATAGCTCAAACACCCCCATGAGAGATGCGCTTGAAGTCGGACAAATCGTTCATTATGATGCAATCATCACGCTTGAAGAACTCAGAAATGTCAAGATACCAACCAGAGACAGGAGCATTCTTGAATTTGGTTCTGCCTAAAGAGTGAATGAGAACTGCCCCAATTGGAATACAAGTGTCTTCCATTTTCTCTGGATGCCAATCAACGACTAACGGAAACAACAGAGCCTGAGCCTTCGGAGGACTTCCCGCAAGGCTGACAACAATAGTGTAATACTTGCCATAACTGTCTTTAAGGAACGCCACGACAAGCTTCCTGCTCTCCAAATCGTCACTTATACACCTCGGATCTTTGCCACAATGCAAACGAGCCATCCACAACTTCAAATCATCAACACTAATACGAATTCCTTCTTGCATGGCTCAAACCCTCCTTTTCTTTTCAATCCAAATGAACAGTGTGTCCTTAACTAAAATCTTCCAAATCTTTGCTGTAGGTGTGTACTGGACAAAAACAAGCCCTTTAGTCTCTTTTTTGTGCGCCTTGGCAATTGCCCAAAATGCCTCCGCACCTTCTACCCGAACCACTTTTACCCCTGCAACCGGCTCCACGTTCCCCAACACCACTTTGAAAGACTTATCTACCATCTGAGACCGAACTTCCACCATCAATCACCTCCTAACGAGGTATTTTCCATCATCGGGCACGAGAAGCGTGCCCTCTGTCACAAGATGCTTGAGAAACTCAGAAACAGTCTCCGGATCAACCCCCTTCTCCTTGAATGTAGTGAGAATAAGCCCTCTTGGAACGCCATTTGGAAATACTCCACTCATAGCCTCAATGAATCTGAGAATCTGATCCCTCAAGACAAGCTCCTCCTCAGAGGCTCCGACAATAATTAGCCCAATGTCGGGTTTACCAGTCTCCGGATTAATTGCAACATCCTTGAATGACCCTTCCAAGAGCTTGACTGCAAGTTTAACATCATTCTCATTAACCTCCTCAGAAAGCCTGAGCTTTGCAATTGCCTCACTGATTCTCATAAGAGCGTTGAAGTATCTCAAATTAACAGGGAATGCCCCACTTGAGTATGTCTTTCTAAGCCTTGCAAACTCTTTCTTCAACAATGCAGCGGCTTCTCCCGTAAACTTTGGCTTCAAGCCTCTTGCATAAGCAAAGAACTTTTTCAACAATTCCTCGGGAATAACCCTCTCTACAGACTCACTGTTGTTTATTTTGATCAGGTGATCCGTCACTCCATCAAAGAAGGACTCATCATCGAGATTATCCTTCATTACCAAAATAAGATCAAAACGATTAATCAAAGTCGGCTTAAGGTTGAGTTGCTTAACAACAGGCTCCTCGAAGTTTATCCTCTGCCCTTTCGGATTAGCAGTTGCAACGACAGTTGTGTCAATTTTAATCTCTGTCGTGATTCCAGCCTTGTTTATCGGGATAACCTGCTGCTCAATAGCAGTGTGCAAATCGTCCCTATACTCAGGCTTCATTTTGTCAAGCTCATCAACAATGGCAACCCCACCTGAGGCAAGAACAAGAGCTCCGCCAACGACAACATAATCCCCACTCTTGAACTCGTTCCTCCTAACAGTGGCTGTCAAACCCACGCCCGTTGCATGAGTTCCAGACGCAAAAATTGCCTTTGGAGCTATTCTCTTCAAATCCCTAACAAGCTCAGTCTTGGCAACGCCAGGATCACCAACCAAGAGCACATGAATATGAGGCCTCGACTTGGCAGGAGTTTTAACACCACTTACCACTGCAACAGCAAGAGCCAACTTCTCCCTCTCATACCCATAAACATGAGGAGCAATGGAACGGGCAACAACAACAGGTAAATCATCTCCATACCTCTCCTTGAGCCCTAAAATCTCAGAGACATCCCTCTCCTCCAACTCACTCGCACTCATAGCTTTGTCAAGAACCTCAACATGATTAACCTCCAAAATTCTATCAAAAGTAGGAGTTGACCCCTTCTTGAACGTCCTCTCTCTAACAATCGCCGTTACCCTCACACGCATTCCAACCTGGAGAATACCAGCTTGATGACCAACAACAAAACCAACAATCCTCCTCGGCTCACCAGCAGAAGTATCCTCAGGAGAATCCTGAATCTCAAAAAACTGCAAATCATCCTTCTCACTCAAACTCTCACTCAACCTCACATCCTTAGCACCGCACCGAGGACACTTGCCCGGATGAGGAATCGGCTTTAACGGGCTCTCACTTAGCAGAGTTACCTTTTCACCATCATGCGGACAAACATAAACCGGCTTGATATAATAACTCATAACATCAGAGGAAGAAGAAACCAAAGCCTTAATTTCCACAAGCTTACCAACATGCTTGGCACGAATATCACTCGGCTTAAGAACCGTGCCAAGATTCGTAAAATGCACCTTAAAATGCCTGACCTCCTCAGGCTTTCTGAACATCTCCTCCTCTTGGAACAACTCAACAGCCCTCTCAAAAGCCGGAATTACAACCTCAGGCTCATTGACTAACCTCTCAGCAAGTTCAGAAGCCAAAGACCTGAGCTTTTGGAAATCAACAACAAGATAATCCTGAGGCTTCTCCGTGAAAAGAGCAAAAACCTCATCACGATAAAACTCCCTCAAAAAAGCAAAAGCCCCACGAACCAACTCCTCAAAATCAGCATTCCTAAGACGCTCCTGCTCCTCCTGAATCTCCTTCTCTTTGAGAAGAAGCTCATATTGCCTGAGAATCTGTTCTTTGACATCAGGATCTGGACGCCAATAAACAATACCAGTTTTCGGATCTCTTTTAATTAGTGCTAATCCAGAATTTCTAACAGCACTTAATGCTTGTCTTATGCTTTCGTGGGTGTATTCCTTATTAAACATTTGTTTTCCAAATTCGTAAAGTTCTTTCCGTAATTCCTCTTCACTAATTTTTGTATTTCTAATCAGGATGTATGCTGCTAATCTTTTTACTAATCTGTCCAACTTTGGTAAAGTTCTGCCAATTGCGTCTAACCATAAAGAGATAGTATCATCGCCGATTGTTACGTTGGCATTTTGGTCAAGCGTAACATGCGTAACAGCCTCCGTAACTGTTACATCACTTGATGTATCAGAGTGTAACAACGTAACATGCGTATCATATTTGTTACGCAAATTCTTTAGGTACTCTTCCAATTCTGCAAGTGAGATATTATCATTCTCATGATATCCAAGTGACTTGGCAATTTCCTTAAGTGACTTGGGTAGAATAGAGACTTCAACTTCTGACTCTCCTTTCTCTTTTAACATTTTTAGGAAGTCGAGTGCTAATTGGAGGTTAATTTTTTCACTCATTGAGGATCACCGACAATTAAGGGCTTATACACAGAGAGAAGAGTGATTTCCAACCAAGTACCATGAGTTATTCCGAGTTTTTCTCTAACATCCTTGGGGATTTGAATAAGTCCACGTTTGCCAACTTTTGTGATAAATCTTGCTACAATGTTTTTATCACTTGGTTTAACTTTTACTTCAACATTATCACCTTCAGAGAGCCGCAAGAATGTTCTTGTACCTTCAGGAATTACTACTCTTCCGTTTCTCATCAGACGGGCATAATATATTGCGAGTGGCTCTTCAGACTTCATACACATTGCCTCCCAATTTCTTTTTAATGCGAAATTTTCACATTAATGTAGTGTTATCATTATATTTAAATTTTTCCCTTTTAATGTGATGAAATCCCCATGCAGTTTAGGAAAAAGATATATATTATGAAAATATTACACAAAAATGTGATTAATTCTCGATAAGGGGGAATGCCACGTGGATATGGACATTGTGCTAAGATTTCATGCTCGTGTGACAAGTGGGGGAAGAATTACAATACCAGAGACTTCCAGGAGGTATTTACGGTTAAATAATGGTGATTTTGTTAAAATAAAGGTTAGGAAGGTTAAATTTGATGAAAAAGAGAAGAAAATTAAAAGGTTTGCTGAGGCGGTTATTTACGCAAAATTGGCATCTAGGGGTCAAATAACGATTCCAGAAAACATTCGTAAGAGTTTGGACATCAAGGACGGGGATATTGTAGAAGTAGATTTAATTGAGTATGCATACGCTAAACCGAAACCTCTTTTGGTATAAACATCTTCACAATAATGTGAAAAAGTTTATATTTTGGAATTGCGTTTCTTTTATTGGTGGTTTCTTATGGTCTTTGGTAAGAAAAAGAAGGGTAAGAGGATTCATAATCCAAAGACCCACAAGTACTACCAGCTCGGTTCTGATGGGAAAATTAAGGGTAAATGGCATAATAAGGGAAGAAAGAAGAAAAAGAAGTTTGGTCTTTTCTGAATTTAATTTTTAGGGGGGAGCATGATGGGAATTCTTGATGGTATCAAGATTGGGTTGAAAAGAAGACAAATTGAGCAAGAGATTCAGAAAAAGGAGGAGGAATTACGACAGGAGCTTGAAGAACATATCAAGAATACTAAGTTAGTGATTTTGAATAGGTTTAAGAAAAGACAGTTAGATGCAATTGCTGCAGTTAAGGGGTTCCCCAAAACCAAAACTAAGGCTGAACTTGTAAAGATCATGGTTAAGGACATGGACTTGGAAGAGATAAAGAAGTTTGCTAAAAATTACAAAATTCAATATAAGGACGTAATAACAGCTTTAGAGAAGTATAAGAAGTCCTTAGATGAGGAATTAGAGGAGTTTAAGGCGAGAAAGTGGGCAGAGTTTGAGGAATTCAAGCGAGAACTGACGGGAACGTAAGCGCACCAGCTCTCCCAACACGCATTGTTAAATTAGGTGCAACTTTGATTATGTGAATCTCTTTTTTGGTTAAATCTACGGATACGTGACGTATATCCACTTTTACAAGGTTTCCAGCCTTTATATTAAAGATTGACCTAATATGTCGAGGGATTATTATTCTTCCAGTAGAGTCAACCCGTGCGTGGAATTTCGCCAGCGGCTCAATGACTTGTTTTTCTGTCATTGGCTCACCTTCTGTTGGTGTGTTTTTCTACTTCTTTCTTGTTTATTATCACGTAACCACCAACGTCATAGAGTTCAATAATCGTGCCGTCATCAAACTTTAAATCAAAACCATCTGGACCAGTGACAACTTCAACAACTCTTTTACCCAACATGGCTTTTGCAAGCTCTTCAAATCTGTCTTCCATTGGTGTCACCTTATTAATATGCTTTTGCTTGTTTTTCTATTGCTTTGAGGGCGTTCATTATGATTTTTTCGCCTGCGTTCCAGATTTCTATGCCCATTATGTTTCCTTCTTCATCATATTCTATCCAAATGTCATCGTCAATTTCTTCGGTATCGTAAACTTCCCCCTCTTTGATTAGGATGTAAAGGATGTTGGTTTTTGGGTCATACCTAACCTTCATAACTCCACCCACCTCCTGCTCTCCACTCTTCTTTTAATTATCTTCTCCAAGCTTTTACTCACGTCAATCACAGTTATGACTTCAATTTTATCATCTAATTTGTCAAATACGATTATCAGGTAGTGCCCTTCCTTAGCTCTCGGTCCAATTACTACTTGGTACCCGTTTTTTAAATCATAAAATCTCCAAGTCGGCTTCGTTAAAACCTCCTTAACTTCTTTCTCCCTGATTTTTCTCTCCCTCAACCGTAACTCTGCATGAGGGGTAAAAACAATCTCGCTTTCTGTCATTTGTTCACCTCTTATAAGCACTTTCTCTTGGGAGGATGTCTTCAATAACTATAACCTTTTTGTCCCATAAAATAACATAGAGAACTCGATATTTCCCAAGTCTGAGGGCGTAAAGGTTCTCAAAACTTTTGATTTTCCTGAGGTCGAATTTGTTTCGTGGGAATGGGTCGTATTGTAGGGTTTCAACAAACTCAGATAGTTTCTTTTGGTGTGCTTTAGAAAGGTATTTTTTGGCTTTCTTTGGGACTTTGGGATCAATGATGACTTGAAAAGTCATAGCCCAAGCTCCTTTTTGAATTCTCCAATGGTTAATCCTTTTCCGCTCTCATACAATTCTTTTGCCCTTCTGATGATCTCTTTGGCTTCTTTTTTATCCATTTCTTCCTCTTCCAACATCTCAGCTTTGAGCTTGAGGAGTTCAATTTCCATCTCTTCGAGTTTCTTTTTCATCTCACGCACATCTTCGAGCAGAATATTAACAGCATTTGCCCCCATCAATTCTCACCACCATTACGTGCTACGTAATACAACTTGGCATTTAGTGTTTATAGGGTTTGCGAAATTTTTCGCAGAAGATTATGATAACAAAAGCAAAAGGAAAATTGGGCGTTGTTATCATGCTAACTTTTTTCTTTGTCTTTTCTTTTCTCGGGTTTTGGCAAGTATTTTCCACCGTCTATTTGTAGTAGTGCGGCTTTTAGGAGTTTATAAGCTGTTCTAATTTCTTGTCTTTGTTCGTCCAAGAAGGCCAAGTCGTATGCGTTGGCCAATGCTTCAAAGGCTTCTCTGATTAGGCTTTTGATCATGCGGGTTTTCTGTGTTTCGTTGCTTCCATCATCTGTTTTGTTGGATTTGGAGCTTTTAACGCTCTTGCGGGTTTTGATGTTTTTGGCTTCTTCCTCGGCTTTTAGCATCATCTCTTCGTAGGTTAAATGCTCTGCTACTTCCATGTCATTCACCATAAAGCTCTCTCCTGATTATATTGTCTGCAAAGCTAATTTCTTTACCTCCAAAGTGTTCTTCTTCGGTTCCTTTGTCCTTGTTTTTGGTTTTGTCCTTCCAATATACTTTGACCCTCGGATTAATATTGAGGGCTAAGTCTGTTGCTGCGGCAACTTGCCTTGCTAAGTGCATGTATGCTGAACGCCAGGCGTCTCTTGACTGTTTCATGACGATGTATAGTTCTGCCTCAATGGGATTGTGTTCAATTGGGATTGCTTCCTCCTCTCCGATCAGATTCACCTTGAAGGCTCTGGCGAAGATTGTTATGGTTTCCTCGCCGAAGAAGACCAACTCTTCGTGAACTCTGATGAGCTTTTGTGGTGGTTGTTTTCCGAGTATTCTGCCGAGGGAATACCAAATGTTGTCCAACCAGTCTGGTGGTCTCACCTGGTAGAGGATCACGTATTCATCAAAGTCTTTTCTCATTGCTATTGGATAGCCTTTTATTCTTGTCTCCTTGCCGTCAAACCAGAGAATGACTTTTTGTCTAAGGGGATACACTTGTGCCATTTTCTCATTGAGCCTTTTCTGCTCTTCTAATCTTTTGATTAGAGCTCTTTGGAGTTCATCGTAAATTCTGCCTTTTTGGTCTTCGTGTATTTCAATGTCTTCTTCCAGAGGTATCACATCAATCTGATCCAGCCTTCCAATTCTCACTTTTTCATTTTCCTTTCTCCTAAACCTGTCAAACAGTCCCATAATAACACCTCCTACAAAGTTTTTGAGGGTCGAAAATAAGCAGAAATCTTCTTTCTTTTCCCCAAAAAGAGGATGCCTTTTCCTTTTTCGGGATTTCTAACTCTTATCTTCTCACCAATGAAGTCTTCGAGTATCTTTTTGTCCTTCCTACTTGCAAAATTTCCAACCACAAAGATGTGTTGTGCACCGATATACAGCATTGAGGGGAGGCTGTAGAGGTATTGGGTTGCAGAAATTAAAGTAATTTGTAGACTCCTACCCATTCTGTAAATGTCATCAATTGCCTCCCGACCCCTCCTGTGCTCCAAAAGTTCGTGGACTTCATCAATAATTATAAAGACAGGAATCTTTTTGCGGAGGGCATATCTTGTCACGTATTTGACAGTATGCTCAAAGACGAGGGCTTCTTCAGCACTGTTGAGATCTGAATTTGTTGAGAAGTCTATGATATTAATCCTGTCTGCAGTTATCTCATGAACAAAGTCCTTTTGATTGCCTGAGATGAAGAGTGAGTCAAGCTTTAGGAGCTCAACGGCTGTTTGGATGCTGAGTTTTGTTGCGTTCATGGTGTCATCGTATTTGAATGAATCCTTGTAGTCGTAGAGGAATTGCTGGTATAGTTTGTCAGGGTCTCTTATCTTTTTGATGTCCCAATACTTCATGAATATTCTACCATATCTGGTGCCTGGCGTTAGATGGGCTCTTCTCGCTATTGTCTCAAAGTCAACATTTTTGAGGTTTATTTTTGCTTCTTTGGCTATTGTCTTGTATCCATTGTCGATTTGTATTGCCTCCAATACTCTTGTTGGCCTAAATATGAAGCGGGTCGTTGGGTAGTAGTCCGGCTCAATGTCGTGCCAGGAACTTAGTTTGTATTGCTTTTTCTTGCTTAGGTAAACGCTTTCAAGCATGTAGTTAGGCCAGCCCATTGAGAAGTCTCCAATCATGCCAAGGTTCTCATCATTCTCCACTAATTGTAGGTAATGACTTAGGAATGGATACTGACTTTTTGCATATTCTTCTCCGTAATATTCCTCAACGCTTTCGTAAAACTCTCTAAGCTTGTTGATTTTTGTGATGTCCATTTTACGCTCAAAGAGAATTATAATGACTTTCTGTCCTTGTGATCGGTAGTAGTCAAAGATGCTTTCAGCTAGCGCTCTCAGCAACGTTGTTTTCCCATATCCGCTTTCACCAAGGATGAGAATGTGGTTTGCATCTCCTGGTTTAAAGGTTAGATAAATGCGTTCTTTGAGGTCATCATCGGCTCTTCTACCAATATAGACTCCAGGCTCTTCTTCTGGCTTTGATCCTGATATGAGGATTGCGTTCTTTATCTTTATACTCTCCACTCCCTATGCCTCCCGAATTTTTTAAACAAAAAACTTATTGTCTAACGTAAGGGTTCATAGCAAGCTTCTCAGACTTCTATCATCCCAAATCCCTCCTTTGGGAACTCCTTACGTTAGAGTCCACCTAACTCCCAACTTCTCTTTTTCCTGTAAAGCCCATAGCCAACTATCCCAACAACAATTCCACCGAGAATAAGGCTCTTTATGATGATAGAACCGATTAAGCGCTCTTTCTTTGCCTTCTCAACGTAATTCTGCTTGCTCTTTTGAGCCTCTTCCTCTATGAGTTTTTGAAGAATTGACCTGTATTCTTCATTTTGGGCTTCAAGAAACTCAGCCTTTGCCTTTATCTCATTGTACTTTCTCGTTAGGTTTGCAAGTTGCATCTTAAGCTTCCTGTTCTCTTTCGTTAAATTCAACAATCTTGCTTCAAGCTCTTTTGTGCTTGCAGGTTTTTGCTTTTCAAGCTCGCTTATTCTCCTCTTCAACTGTTTATTCTCATCAGTCAACTTGTTAATCTGATCCTTCAACCGCTGATTCTCACCCTTTAGCTTTTCATTCTCCTGCCTTAGCTTCGTGTTTTCTTCTTTGAGGTTGCTAATCTGCTTTTTCAAATTTTCATTACCTGTAGTCTTGTTATCGAAATTAATTTCGAATGGCTTGTCACTTGAAACGCTCAGAACTGCATAGTCTTTGAACGAGTTGACGCTGATTTCAATGTCATCAATCTCTGCACTCTCGCCCTCTTTCACCAGAAAGGTCTCTCCTTTGTATAGGATAATAGCAGCTGTGATATTCTTGTTCTTGTCCCTATCAATCTTAACTTGCATGTCATTAATGTAAACAACATTGCCCACGTTAAGCTGTCCAGTCCACGTGTACACTGCCATGGCTGGTGTTAGTAATATACATATAATGAATAATAGGGGGAGAATTCGGCTTTGCCTCATGAGCTGTTCACCTCTCTAATCTCTATGCTGAGCTCTCTTGGACTCTCAATCGTGATTTTAGAAATGTAAATGCTTGTTCCTGCGAAGTAGCTCTCGCCGAGAATTGTAACGTTTTCAACTGTAATGTTCATTGGTTCCCAATAAACCCCTTGGGGAGTTGCAAAGAAGAATTTCTGCTTTGAGATGTCGTAATCTGGTCTTATCGTAAAGTTCAGTTCTCGAATGTAAAGCTCCTCACCGACTTGCACTTCATAACTGTAGTTGTACAACTCTTGGTTTACGGTTTTGTTGCTCGTTTGATTGGTGGTTTGGTTTAACGGGATTGTGTAGGTTTGATTCCCAAGGCTGATGATTACTGCATTGTCGCTAAAGCTAATGCAGCCAGATGATGCTAAGATTAAGCCGACAAGCAATAATATACCTAAAACTTTCCTCATTTTCTCACCTCCGGAACAATTTTGCAATTCCAGCCAAGATGATGTAAACTACTGCAGAAGCTCCACCAATTACCATTGCAACCATAAGGTCTATGATGTCACCAATGAAGCCTATTACGAGGAATTTTGCAAGTAAGAAATATGCAATTGTCACGATTACAAAAATCTTAGCCGCATTCTTCAAAATACTCATTCTCCTCACCTCAATCCAGCAATCCCTTAATCTTGATCAAGCCCTCCTTACGCTCCACATAAGCCAAACCCGCAAAGAATTTCGAGGAGCCTTTCTTGATGTAGAGCTCAAAAACCCAATACAGCTTGCCATTTTCTTCTTTTTCATCCATACTCTCGATTTCGGGCTCAATTTTCATGTCATACTTCTTGAGCTTGAGATTATACTCTGCAAGATAATTGTTCAACCTGTTCAAGGCTTCTTGGGCTGTTATTGGGTAAGTCTCAACATAGTTTCCTTCAAAGCGCACAATGTGCCCATCTGCAAACTTCATTGTGTTGTTCACAAGTATGAAGCCTTCAGTTGGATAACCGAGCTCATAGAGCCTCTTTTGAAGCTCGTTCTCGGCGAATGTCGAATGAGCGAAGTAAAGCAAAAAAATTAAGCTAGCTATGGCGAAAATCTTTGCTATCACCCGTCCAAAAGAAGGATTAGAGTGGGAGGGCTTCAAAACTCAGCCCTCCTCAACCGGTCTGTGGGAATACTAAGCTTGCAGTCTTGTTGGCGTAGAATTCAAACGTGTCGTTGGCTGGCAATCTTACTGAATTGCCGCTCAGGTCATAAGCTTCAATGTAGAAGTCAACGTAGTAGTACGTAGTATCTGTAACGTTCTCGTCAATTGTCAAAGTAATCTCGTATGGGCTTGTGGTGAGGGTAACATTGCTGAAGGTCACGTTGGTTAGGTTGCCGTCTGCGGTGATTGCATAGAACAAGACGATGTGATCAATTGCGTCGTTATCGCTGGCGTTGATTGTGAATGTGGCGTTACCGGTAGTGCTGTTATATGAAACAGTTATGTTAGAGACCGTTGGAGCTACTGTGTCTGAAACTGTCAGGCTCTTAACTTCACTCTCAAGGGTCTTATTCACGTCATAAAGCACTTTGACCTTGTAGTAAACCACATCACCGAAGCTGCTTGGAATTTCGGCCTTGTAGGTCCCGTTCTCGACTGTTGTACTCAATTCAGTGAATGTTGCGTTCTCAATGTTTGCAATGTTGAGTGCATAGAGAACTTTTACCTCACTAATGTTGAAGTGCTCAACGTTTGATAAGGTGAAGGTAACTTCAACATGCCCGCTTTCAAGAACTGCAGCTTGTAGGTTCTCAATGGCGAGCTGATAAGTTGTGTTGTCGTTTGTCTCGTTCTTGTTAAGCCAATCGCTTAAGTCAATGAAGCCAATATTTGGCTTAGCATAGGCCCAATACGCAATGGCCGCAAATAGAATAACCAAACCAACCGTTATTAACTGTCTTTCCTTCTTTCTCATTCTTCATCCACCTCCAAATACGCTTAATAGGGTTTGAACATAGTTTGGAACTTCTTTGAGGAAGCTAACAAGCACATCAAATAACGAAAACTCTTTCAAGAGCGCCAAACCTCCAAGGATGTAAAACACTAAGCTTGCTTTTCCTCTGATTAATGCTCCAATGATGAAGAGCAGGATTGCAAGGGCAAGGTAGGGATGGCTTGTTGCAACTCCTTTAAAGGCGTCAATTGCTCCATTAACATCAACCACTTGAACCACCTCTCTTTAGTGTTAAGGCTGCGAGAATTGCCGCAACTGAAAAGCTGACAACACCTTTCACGAGCTCAAACACTGTTGCTTGAGGATTGTTTGTTATTGCCAACATGGCAAAGCTCCCGATTGTGAGCATTGCTGCGGCATCCCAAACTCCCCAATTGTCCAAATCTGCTATCCTGTAAACTGACAGCCCTATGAGGGCTGAGGGGACGAATAAAGCCCAAAAGCCACTCAAACCCAAAAACTGACCTATTGCAGTCATACTGTCCTGCCAATGGAAAACGCAAAGAATGTAAACAACGAGAGCTGCTGCAACCCTGCCGAGCATTGTTGATCACCTGCTGAACGTTTTGAATAACGTAAGCACGTTGATGGCATCTTTGAGGTATGCTCCACCAGTAGCAACTTGGGCAATAAGCCAGAGGATTAGTATCAATTCGGCATTTCCTGTCTCTGGTGCCACGATGTAGAGAGCATAAGTCATTGCTGCTAAGAGAACTCCTGGAGTATATGTTGAAACTGTAAGACTTATCGTTCCGGCCATTACGAAGAGGACTGCAAAGAATGCTATTCCTCCGAGTAAGAGACCGCCAAGCCAACTGGTATCTCCCTTTCCTCCGACTTTTTGATAAATTGCATTAGCCCATGAGGTATAATCAAGTCTGTCTGCAACTTTGTCAAAGAGCTCAATGCCTAAAATAACTGCAATGTTTGTTTTTGCAATGGTCTCAAGATACTCGTTTATAGTAGTGTTTTGCCCTACAGCCCATTTCAGCAGAAATCCTCCAACTAATGCAACTGCAAAAATCTTTATCCAATAATTGGTCTGCTTTAAGTGTTCCATTGGCTTCATATTAGGACACCTCCAATGGCTGCTGGTAAAATGACTAGGTAAGATCCACCCGTGGCAATTTGGGTCGCAATCCAAAGCCAGAATAGCCATTCACTTGTACCAGTGTTTGGTATAAGCACTACCAACGCAACAATGCCAGCTGCAACAATGTTTTCTGGCTGGAGTAAAGAAAGGTTCAAAGTTACAGTTCCAGCTACAAGCCACGTGAAGAGCAAGAAGAACACTGTCACCGATCCAATAGCAAAAGCAAGCTTTGAAAGTGGATTTTTGCCTCTACCGAGCATTCTGTTGTAGAGTTTGCCTGTGTCTAATCCATAGTCGAAGACCATTGCAAGGAGAATAACTGAAAAGGGAATTGAAGCGTAGGCAGCGTTGAATTGGGCTATTGTTACGTTTTTACTTGAAGCATACCATGCAATAAGCGACATAATTGCTGTTATTATCAACCTCAAGCCAATTTTGTTAAGGAAGTAGTTCCCTGCCTTTTCTCCAAAACTTGGCTTTTTCTCCTCCTTCTTATCACCCAATCCTACCACCTCCTTACCAGAACTTTAATTTATCCAAAATCTGGCTCAAATAAGCCGAACCAAACAAGTAAAGCACTAACAAGATGATTACAACAGCAGCTGCAGCATTCCCTGCAATCATTCTCACTACAAAAGCAGCAACTAAGCCGACTATGATAATGACAAGCGTTTCCTTGTCAATGTTACCATTTAGTAAGTTGCTAATGCTGAAGCCGGGCTTATACTCATTTGCAAGATTCACGAGATCTTCGGCTGCTTTGGCATCCAATTCAGCCTGTTCAATTTCATTATAGAGGGCCTTGTCAGCTGCATTAGTGTAGAAATCACCGGCCTGCTCAAACTTCTTTGCAACATTTAACCAATTAAGGAACATTTGAGAATCGTCCGTATCCTTAGCTTTCTCTAAAGCCTTAATTGCCTCGTTATAAGCCCAAATTGCCTTTTCTGCATAGTCTTTTGCTTGAGAATTGCCCATATTTTCTGCCTTAGTCTTTAACTGCTCAGCTTGATCAATCTTCTCCCTAAGCCCGCTAATAAGAGTGTTTGCAGTTTGGATTATCTTCTCTCTTTCATCTTCAGAAATCTGGTTATCGCTTGCAACTTGAGCAAGCATTTCAACTTGATTATCATCTAAAACAACTCTCGTATTTTGCAAGACTGAAACATCAGGCTCTGTAACAAGCCAAACCTTAATCTGTTGCCCATCATCTCTGGTTATGGTGAACAACACAAGTCCAAAGCTCCTGTAAGTTAGAACATCATCTCCACTTGTATATCTAACATTAAGGGCTTTATCAACACTTGAGTCGTCGGATAACGTTCCCAAATCTCCCCTTATACTGTCAGCCAGCTCCCAATGCCCGTCCTTGTAAACTCTCACTGATGCAAATCTGAAATCGTCACTGAATGCGACATTCAAAGGATCAAAGTATCCTGGATTTGGAGCAATGAAGAATTTATAATCCGCTGTTGAGCCCATTACGTGCACTGGAGTTGCATAGGTAAGGATTATGAAGTTTGAGAGGGCTCCAGCAAACTTCTCCTGATAAAGGGCCCATTTGCTGGCTTCATCTGTCTGGAGGAACTTAATTGGCAAACTTGCATACATGCCCTCATCCAGGAGGGCAACGTCCTTTGCCCTCGTCACGTGCCTCCAGGCGCTTGTGGTCTCAACATGATAGTCTATCTCAACATTTTTGACAAAGACATAACAAGTATTTGTTTGAGAGTCCCACTTGCCTCCTTGGGCTTGGCAATCATCGGCGCTTGAGGCTGGAGTGCTCTGATACATTTCTCTATAAGCATCAATATCAACATGGATTTCCCAAGCCTTTGTGCTCGCATTGAAAATGCTCTCGATCAGGCTCTTCGAGATTGCTCCTGTGTTGATGGCATTTTCGACTTGGTAAACAAAGGGATCCGGAACTTTCAAAATTGTTGAATAAACTGCTGATTCCCCATTCAAGCCTTCTGATCCTGTTCCATAATCCCATGTTCTTGTCCAGAAAATGTTGCCATCCTCATCTTTCAGATAAACCTTAACGGATCTTATATGGACAACCGAAAATGGGATTGGGCTTTCTTTTGTGAAAACTTTAATCTGCACTGGAAATGCTGAAAATCCATAAATCTTTTCGGGACCAAAAACCTTGGCCCATAAATCACCAGTCGCTCCAGTCTCTGTAATGTCATAAGCAGTTAGATCGCTTCTCAGCTTTGCATTCAGCTCAGCAATCTTTTGATAAGCCTGTTGATTTGCTTCTTGAACAATTTGCTTGTTCTCAAGCAAATCCTCATCAGTTGTGAGGGTTGTCTGATTTGCATAACGCTCAGCCTTAAATGAGCCAGAAATGGTATTATCTTCATCACCTCCAAATATTGCTCCAATTGAACCTCCAACTATCGCACCAACTGCAGCTCCAAGCTTTGCTCCAGCAAGTGCTCCTGGAGGGCCTCCAACTATAAAACCACTTATAGCCCCAACAGCACCCCCAATAACGGCTCCAGCACCAGCTCCTTTTACGGCATCCTTAATTTTCTCAAATGTTGATGATGCTTTCTTTGTAATGTCGCCAAAGCTGAATGCCGTTGCCGTTGGAGCAAAGAAAAGCATAAAGATGAAAGCAAAAGCAATAACTTTCTTCACTCTTTCACCTCCTTCTTAGAACATAGATGATTCCACCAATTAGGACTAAGGCACCAAGAGCTAATGAAAGCGTTGAGCCTCCAGAGCCTATTGGCAAACTGAAGCCAGAATTGTCAATTACAGCATGCACAATGTCTTTGTAAATCAAGTCATCACCTTCATAAACCTCAACAGTTAAATCATAGGCATCAAAAGTGAGGTTCTTTGGAACCTGAAAAGCTATTTCAACGGTCTTCTCACTTGCTGGAGCAACTGCAATTGCCTTTGTAATGTTTCCCTCAATGAATCCACCAGTTAAAACAACCTCGTAATATTTTGTGAGGCTTGAAGGATTCTTAACAAGAAGCTGAATTGCTCCAACGTCACCTTTCCCAACTGTAATGCTATCTGTGAGTAATTGAATTGGAGGATTAACGTTAATATCAAAAATTGCCGTAGTTCCAGAGAACTGAATCTCAAGAGTGTAAACGCCTTCCTTTGGAATGCCCACTGTAAACTCGTGAGACTCATAGGGCCCAAAGCTGTAGGAATCACTCCAGACTTCGTTTCCTTCAGAATCTTTGAGGCTAAGGGTTAATACCATGTCTTGGCCGCTACTCTCTGCAATTCTAAGGGAGTTTTCACCAACTGTCCAGTCTGGAAGCTGAATGCTGAATGGTAGGGGAACAACCTCATAAGTCACTTGTTTGCTTGTGGTGTACGTCTTACTCATTATGGCATCATTTGAGGTCAGAATTATCGAGAATGCTTTGGTTCCAACTGTTGTGACCTTAAATTTGATCGTGATTTGAGTGTCTGCGGAAATGTCCCCTAAATAGTATTTTCCTGATTCGGGAGAAACAAGCTGTCCATCTTTCCTTACTTCTATGACATCTGTAAGCCCTGAAAGGCTCAGGTAGGTGTTGTAAGTTGCTTGGGTTGAAATTGGACTTAGTGTGAACGTTAGCTCATAAATAGAGTTTTCATAAACTTCAATCGAGCTTGGGAAGTTCTTGAACATGAAAGCAGCAGAATCAGGATAAAGCTCAACACTAACATTCATGTCACCCTGAACGTCAATTGTGATTGAAGTGCTCCAATAGCCCTGCTTTTCGAAAGTTAAAGTATGAGTGCCCTTAGTGAGTTCTAAGCTTTCTCCATCGTCAATAGTGCCTAAAAAAGTGCCATCCGTGTCCTTGACCGTTACGCCCGTGAGAGGCTGACCGCTCAGGGCGTCTTTTAGTGAGAATTGAACATTATAAGTAGCTGGTAACAGGTATTGGAAATAAATGTATTCAGTGCTATCGTCAGCTTTTGCACCACCAACCATTCTAACAGCTTTGATTTTCGCACTTCCAAGCTCAACGCCCTTATTCTCAAGTAATTCCCTCAGGTTAAACGTCCTCTCAACCCATACGCCTCTTGTAATGTTAAAGAACGAATAAGAGACAATCTGATCCGCTGAAAGCCCATGAATGCTTAATGTTCCATAATCAGTAAATTCAATAACGAACTTCCTTCCATCATCAAGCAAAACCCAAAAGCCAACCACATGGAACTTTCTTGAACCCGGCGAACCTCCAGAAACCATGAACTTCGCTTTAACCTCCTCCGTATTGTTTAATGTCCAATCCACGTAACCAGAACCCGAGGACGGATCAATAGCAACGCTGTTACTATCATAGACTTTAATGAAAGCCGCTGATTTATCCGTATCATACCCAACTGAAATCCCTCCTCCTTCCTTTACAATCATTCCAACGTGAATGGCACTGGTATCGCTTGTTTCTCTAAAATCAAAACCCATGCCGTCCCCATTTACTGCTATTACTGTCTTTGCTTCAAACGCCAAACCAAAAAGCACTAACAAACCCAAAATAACACCTAAAGCCCTTTTCATTTCCTCACCCCCCTATGCTGTAATCAGTTACAATCCCACCAACAAGAGCGGCAATCAAAGCAGTTTTCTCATTCAAAGCCATCAAGGAGCTTAGAAAAGCACTAATGTCTCCAGCCTGCTGAAAGAGTGCAATGAGCCATGTTAGTAACAGTATATCGTAAATCAGCACTCTCCAGCCAGCCGTGAGCGGCTTGAAGTAAATCACATTCTTATTCCCCTTATTTGTCAAAGCCCAATGCATGATAAGCCCACCGATAGTCCCAAAAAATGCTGCTTCTTTCGTTATGCTGTCCCAAGCAACATAACCAAAGAAAGCCACTATCAGAACAAAGAGAATCAGCTGAACAATACCCTTGCCCTTCATGCAACCCTCACCCTCTTCTGTTGTTGCTTCAAAAGCCTGACCAATCTTGCTTCCTCTCTCTTCAGCTCCAGGATTCTTCTCTGCACATGCTCAAGCTTCCTCTGAAGAGAAAACACATCAAGCTTCTCCATACTATCCCCTCCACTGGAAATCTACTGAGAAAAGTTTGCATAACTCATTTAAGTCCGTATCAGCTAAGATTTAGCTAAAAATTAGCTAAAAGTTAGCTAAGACTTAGCGAATAGTTTTAACCAGCACCATAAACCCTCAATTTCAGCTGGACAGTTCACATTGCATGTAATTCTTGTCAATCCCAATACTGGAGAAAGGAGAATTGAAAACATCACAGTCATGAAAAAAGCATTTCTTAATAGTTTATCCCTTGATTCTACTTCTCTCAAAGTATAGGTGAAAAGAATAAACATAAATGGCATCAATTGATACGTATAAACAAACTGCATGTTAATCATATTTACACAATGTGAAAATAATAACTCACCCCACAAAGGCAAGGATGAGAACAAATAAACAGGCTTTCTTAAATGAGTGCATCCAAATAAACATATAATGCTAAGAACAAATGCTAAACCTGGCAATGTTAAGAGGTTTAATTCTCCTCTACTCACATATAATTTTCCATTTAATGAAAACTCCACACACCCTTGCTTAAAGAATGTTCTCCACCAGGGAAGACTAAAGTTGTTAAAATACATTATCACTAGAATACTCACCACTATCCACGCAATTCCCATGAAAATGAAGTATATTCCCCACTTATTCAACTTTTTGCTTTTATAATGTTTTATAAGCAAAAATAAGCCAAATGAAATTAGGAACAAGCCCATATCTTCTTTTCCAAACAAAACTAATAGTGATGAGAAAAGTGCAAGCTTATGATACCCTTTTTCATAAAAATAAGGTACTAAAAACATGAAAGGAATTACCAAGGCCGATGCATGGAAATCTGATTTTGTAATCCCATGTATGTAAGGATTTAAAAGATACATTACACTAATAAGAAAAGCCTTTTTCTCATCTGCCAATACTTCTCTTGCAAAATAAAACAATGCAATTGCCCCAAATCCTATCATAACAGTCTGAAAGATTAAAATTCCTTCAGTTGGCAACAATGCAAGAGGAAGAACAAAGATTAAAATTGGAGAATTATGAACTCCAAAATGGCTCTTTACACCAAACCACATCTCTTCATAATGATTATAAAAGAACCCTCTCCCTTCAATTGTGTTTCTCATGCTTTCATAGAAGATATGAATATCCATTAAAATACCAAGATGAAAGAGCTTCTCAAAAAGATACAATCTAAAGGCATTATAAATGGAGAAAAATAAAATATATACAAGCACTGCCATAAACAGCTCCTTCCTCATAGTTCAACCCCTAACTCCTTAATTACTTGTTGTATGGATCTATTTCCGAATTCTTCCCTAAAAAGTTTTGCAACAGCCTCCCTATAAATCTGAGCCTTTGATGACCTCTTCACAATCGCAAGAATCTTTGCCATCATCTCAGTATCCATATCGGTAGAAATACCCCTTACAACAACCCCTTTCCCACTAACTCTCTGTGTCAACCTTCACCACCTCCTTTTATTTTTCTAAAACTTGTTTGAGAGAATCAACAACACGAGAATAAGCCTCGTCTGCCTCTAATTCTAAATCCAAATAATGCTCTTCGAGAACGCTCTGCCCAACTTGCCCAATGATAAATTTGATAACGTGGTCTTTAACTCCACGTCTTGAGAGAAATGTTGCGAACCAGCCTCTTATTGAGCGAGCAGAAACTTTCTTGTATGCTACTTTCTTGTGTAGAGTTCCATACTTGATTTTCCTAACTTTCCTCAATTCATGTAGAAGTTCTTTAGGCATGTAAATAAATGGCGTTGATTTCCTCCCAAGACGCCTGCCAAGATGATACTTAATGAAGTTCTCGTGCACTTCAACCCTATCAGGATCAAACTCCTCAAGCATCGCTTGAATTGCTTTTAACCGTGCTCCACTAAAGACTAAGATTTTAAAATACAGTTGAATAACTTCATCACTATGCTCGAGGTGATATCTCCAAGCTTCTACAATTTCATGATCTTTTGGCTTTGGCTCAGATCTCTCCCTCCGAGTTTTCTTTAGCGGCGTAAGTTCATAGTAAAGTTCATACTCATCCCTCGAGATTATATTACGCTTTTTGAGAAAAGTATAGAACTTCCTTAGTGCTTTACACAGATTCTTTGCGTAGTTCCTTTTCCTTAAAGCTTTCTCCAAATCTTCGTGAGTCCTGATTTTGAATTTGTTAAAAAAGCTCTCTAGCAACCTAAGATATTCCTCCGCAGTTTCTTTTCCCAACTCTCCAAGCTCCACTTGTCCCGAGAGCCATTCTAAGAACTGCGGTCTAAATAAGACCCACAAATCGGAGAGACTGGAGGCTTCGGGAGCCGGGGACCCGGGTTCAAATCCCGGCGGCCCCACCATCAATAATTCTGGCTGTTCTTTGTCAAAGAAACTGATATCCAGTATAAAAATGAGCAGAACAAGTCTTATTGAGACCTCTCACTGGTTACCCATCTGGGGGAGCTTTAACAGTTTTTCAATTCTCTTAGAGTCTTATTGAAACTTAGCCAATCAAAGCCATTTTTGAGTGTCTCTAAAGCATTTCAATTCTCTTAGAGTCTTATTGAAACGAAAAGATGTGGTTTGCGAGGGTATGGCTCCAAACGCAATTTCAATTCTCTTAGAGTCTTATTGAAACTTATGCGTTTTACATGATTTTACTAATAGTCAGTGTCTATTTCAATTCTCTTAGAGTCTTATTGAAACGAAACAGTACAGAAAACCGAAAGAGTTGATAGATCCTTATTTCAATTCTCTTAGAGTCTTATTGAAACTTATTTTTTAGAATGGAAGTATGATTACTCTCTAAAAATTTCAATTCTCTTAGAGTCTTATTGAAACTGTGATAGCTTATGAGCTTCCTGGACTGGATAGCGGATATTTCAATTCTCTTAGAGTCTTATTGAAACCAAGAGGACGTTCAGCGAGCAGGTCAAGAGATGGACCAATTTCAATTCTCTTAGAGTCTTATTGAAACTCGTTCCCTCGTGCTGAATTACGTCAGTTGACCAGTCATTTCAATTCTCTTAGAGTCTTATTGAAACACTGAGGGAATATCTTCGCCGCAAAGAGCAGTACGAGAAATTTCAATTCTCTTAGAGTCTTATTGAAACCCTCGTTGTCTCCGACAAAGAATGTGCCCTCCTCAACATTTCAATTCTCTTAGAGTCTTATTGAAACATGCACCAAAGTTCCAGAAACATATGTCCATTTGTCTTATTTCAATTCTCTTAGAGTCTTATTGAAACTTTGCGTTTCATTTTTATCACCTTACAAAACTGATCCATTTCAATTCTCTTAGAGTCTTATTGAAACTTGAAGGCTAAGGAGGGGTGGCAAAAATGGCAACTGCAGATTTCAATTCTCTTAGAGTCTTATTGAAACGCTATCTCCACCTTTAAGACCAGCTACAGTGTTGTTAAATTTCAATTCTCTTAGAGTCTTATTGAAACCCTAGTCCTCATCTTTTTCATCTTCATCACCCATCTTATTTCAATTCTCTTAGAGTCTTATTGAAACTTCTTCCATCGTCTGCAAAAAAGTAAAATCCTCCTTTATTTCAATTCTCTTAGAGTCTTATTGAAACTTAGGATTACCACCTTTATCAAGGCAAGTGAATTATATTTCAATTCTCTTAGAGTCTTATTGAAACTCTTGGGTATCCCATGAAAGGGATACCCAAAGACTTATTTCAATTCTCTTAGAGTCTTATTGAAACTTAGCTTAACAGGGTATTCATATTTGAGCATAACATAATTTCAATTCTCTTAGAGTCTTATTGAAACTGAGCTGAATAAGAGATTAGCAATGAAATTAGCTGAAAATTTCAATTCTCTTAGAGTCTTATTGAAACCTGGTGAGTTTGCAATTGTCAAAAATATAACGCTTAATTATTTCAATTCTCTTAGAGTCTTATTGAAACTATAATCCTATACTCCATTCGCTTAGGATCAAACTCCATTTCAATTCTCTTAGAGTCTTATTGAAACTCCTTATCCTCAAAAACAACCTTGAAAACACTCTTCTCATTTCAATTCTCTTAGAGTCTTATTGAAACCGGCGTCGGCGATCTCTTAGATAAGTCAACGAATATTTCAATTCTCTTAGAGTCTTATTGAAACATTGGAGAGAAAAGAAGATTATTCTCTCGCCTTTGCAATTTCAATTCTCTTAGAGTCTTATTGAAACCTGGAACCCATACAGCGACAAGTCGCACAGGGATGTTATTTCAATTCTCTTAGAGTCTTATTGAAACGCGCCCGTGAAAGAATTAACATATTATGATGTTGTTTATTTCAATTCTCTTAGAGTCTTATTGAAACCCGAAAGAACCTCAGAGACGCCTTGAAATACATAAACGATTTCAATTCTCTTAGAGTCTTATTGAAACTTGAACAGGCTTTTCACGAAGTCCCAAATGATGATCAAATTTCAATTCTCTTAGAGTCTTATTGAAACAGTATTCACCACAGACATGCGTGCATTATTATTATATAATTTCAATTCTCTTAGAGTCTTATTGAAACAGGGCACAATTTTGTCCTATTTCCTCAATAAAATCATAAAAACGCTTGAATTATAAAAGCTTTTTGCTGAAGGTTCAATAACCGAGCTGGGATGACTTTCTAATTCAAGGCATCTTGGAGCTTTTCTTGAG
>Ga0190313_1000433_pt1 | contig 25308 bp, 41 predicted proteins | sample 4870071011_MG_FD_169989 | JGI IMG/M metagenome (GOLD analysis project Ga0190313, IMG submission 169989) | Hydrothermal vent sediment bacterial communities from Southern Trench, Guaymas Basin, Mexico - 4870-07-10-11_MG | ecosystem: Environmental > Aquatic > Marine > Hydrothermal vents > Sediment ... | reverse complement strand
TCCTTCATCTCCAACAGCAATAACATCTGTTCTAAAAAATTTGAAATCTTTTAATGTATTTAGATAAGTAAAGCCGTGTATACGTTCATATACTACATTCTTTAAACTTGAATCAATATCACAATGTGCAAAATCATACCTATTTCGGATTTCCCATAGTAAATCTCTAATTATGTTATAGGATAAATCATGATTAAATAATGAATATAATTCTTTTTGTTTTTCAATATGTAATATATAAAAATTATTAAGAATGAAATATATTATTTCATTGAGTTTATATACCTTCATCTCTATATAATAATCTCTCCTGAAATATAAAAAATTATGAAAAACTAAACTCCACAAACTCAATGACTAATTTCTAGTGATTCTGTAATTATTTCACTTATCTCTTCAAATAAGACTATCATAACTTCTTTCCATATGTTAATATAAAGTATTTCACAAGTATATCAGCTAACTTTCTCGTAACATCATAATATTCCTTACAAGGAATTACAAATTCAGATAATGGTTCAACTAACTTCATTATTATCCCCTAAAAATTAAGATTTAGATTTCATATTGTTTCACTCAAAGTTAGAACTTCTTATTTTATTTATGTACGCACATAGAATAGTCCAGAGTTTTTCATATTTTGGTTTTCCAAGATTTCTCTGACACTTAAAGTGTAACGGAAGCACAATAACTTTATCATAATCTAACGTTATATCAGTTGTTAGTATCCAAGCATTGTGTTTCTTAGCATACTGAATAAACAAATAATCATATTTTCTTATGTAATTCTTTGGTATGTAAACTCTAACACCAATTCTTGACAATCTCTTTTTGTATCTCTTTACAAATCCTATCAATGGAATATCAACTACGATGTCAATCCTCTTTAAGCCTAGATACATTATAATCCCCAAGAAATAGTGGGAAACCCCTCGTGATAACCCTCACATGGTCATCGGGATACCTACAGAACCTTGCTCATCGGGATCTCCCTAAGGATGAAAAATATAGGTAAGTTATAAATACATTATTATTCATGAACACTAATTCTTAACATGAAAAATCCTAAGGAAAAATAGCTACTTTATTGCTTTTATAATATCAGGTTCATATTCATGTGGTAGCTTCCTTACCTTATTTATAAATAGTACCTTGTATGTACATCTGCTAGTATATAAAGGACTATACTGTGCTAATATTCCTCTATACGTATCACTATATTCTTGATATCCAAAACCTCTAATCCATGATGGATGATAGTCATACACTTCTCCAGTTCTGAAATCAATAATTAAGTACCTTAAATCAAATAGCTCACTCCAGAGCTCATCAGGTAATTTAATATATTTAGATTTTGATGAAATGCAAAACTTACCGTTCTTTGCTATCTTAACTTCATAAATTACCCCATCGTGTATCGCAATAATATCAACATCAAGTGGAATTTCTACGTATATATTTTTACTAATCCTTAATCACCTCAATAACTTCACTTACTAGACTAAAATTTCATCTATTTCTCTAATTAACTCATTCAATCGTTTTTTAACATATTTAACATCTTTACTAAGTAAGTCTAATGATAAAGTATATAATTTAACTAGTATATTTTTCAATTCTTCGATCTTTTCTTTATTTAATTTATTTATACTTGCCAATAAATCAGTGTAAGTCATGTTTATTACAATAACTATTTTCATAAGTGTATCAACTACATCCTTACTTAATTTATTACTTTCTCTAAGAGATTCAATTAAAACATCTAAGTGTTCATCTAGAATATCTCTAAGAGGCAATCTTCTATTAATTGCAATTTCAATCACTTTTCTTATTGTACTTTCATTAATTAACATAGTCCCTAGGAAAATGAAAATTACTTTTCAAAATACGTTTTAAGTAAACATGAATGAGAACCTCAGACTAGAAGTAGTAACTATATAATATATAAGGTATAATATAGGGTTAACTTACGCTAATTCCAACCCTAGAGAAAAAGAGTGGTAAATTAACGCTTATTAAGAATTGAAATACAACCATAGACTTTACATAAATCAGCATGTTTTTCAATAATATCTAGTTGTTTTAATCTTTCTGCTATTCTGTGAAATATCTTTCTTGCATGACCCTTACTAAACCATATCTTTCTACTAGTCTTCCATAAGATTTTATTCTTGCTAAAGATGTTTATATCTAATGGTTCTTCATGTATTACATTACTTTCATGTATAATTTTCAATGTAGCAGAATCATGGTAGGTATTACAATCATCACAATATACTTCTTTCCAAAGCACAATTACCTTTACTAACTTCTTTAACTTTATGTCCTTCTCAAATCTTAAATAAGTTATTGTATTCATGATAATCCCTAGAGAAAAAGAGGAAATGAATGATTATTAAAATTGAACAAAATAAATTTATTTTAGTTTAATTTCTTCTTGATATTCAAATAGTTTGAAATCAATCGTTTTAACATCTTCATCTTTTTGATCTTCTTCAATTAGTAATTTCTTTAACCTTTCTATAATATTAGTACTTGGTGTTATTTTGCCAAGATATCTAGTTTTATCATACTCAAAGTCGTAACTAAAAAGATGTATATCAGTAAAATGATATATACCACAATTGTGACACTTCTTTCTTTCAAGATAGTTCTGTAGCTCTTTTAGATTTCTAACTCTAGCAATTTTAATTATGTCAAAATCAATATCAATAGCAACTGCATCTACAATGTAAAATTTGTGAATTTCATAAAAGTAATAATCTCTTCCGATTAATATAAATGTCAAACAATTGTTAGATTGTATTTTCTCTAAAACTTTAGTTATTATTTCTAAATCAGATTTATTAATTATGAGTTCGTTCATATTTCGACCCTAGGGAAAAATAATTACGTAAGAACTAAAACATGTTCAGGTAGCTTAAGCTTCCTTCAATTCTTTAATCTTTTTAACCATATTAATAAATACCGTTATAGGAATTGCAACAGCAACAAGTCCAACTCCTCTTACTATAGAATAGTATGTAATAGCATGAATAATACCATATGGTTCCTCTACATATAGTTTAGATTTTAAGATCTCTTCATTTGAAAATACATCAAGTAAGCTTTCAATACTTGAAGCATTTCTTATAACAACTACAAGTTTAGGATACTTCATAATATTAAAGTGTGGATTAGAATCTAATGTTCTTTTAAGATTTTCAATTAATTCCAATACTTTTTTATAACATTCACTACACAGGATAACATATTTTCCATCAACATCAACTACATCTTCTACATTAAGATCTTCAATATTCATAACAAATTGTCTAGCAATTAGTTCTACTGATATTGGTTTATAATCTTCTGTTGGTTCAATAGCTTGAGTACCATTTTCTCCTTTCTTAATAATTACTTCTATTTTCTTTTTACATACACAACACTTAGCTTCCATACTAATCCCTAAGAAAAAATTAAACATAAACTATCTTATCTTTAAGATGTTTATAATTTTTGACATATTTAAGTATTGATACTACAAATCTTCCTGATAGAGTATAACTATCAATATCAATTGAGTATATTTTATACTTTCCCTTTTTTGTTTCCTCTGCTTTTATTGAAATTGGATATGTTGATACAATATGATAGTATCCAAAATCAAGATCTAGAAGTAATGGTAAAGGTATGGTTTCCTTATAAGGTATTCTAAAATCAATTAAACATACATTTTTTATTAATGGAATGTAGGGAATTACATGTCTTAATAATATCATGCATAATTCAAGAACTCTTACATCAAATGAAATTAAATAACCATATTTAGCTTTATACTTCAGCACTTTTTCAAGAAAATCGTGAGCTAGATCTAGATCATCGTCAGGATAATTAAATTTTTTCAATGCTTGTTCCTTACTTCCATTATTTACAAAAATTTTAAGATCATTTCTTAAACAACTAATTTGATCTTTAATTCTATTATAAACAATTCTATCAAAGTAAATAATTTTATTAATCATCTTGCTCATTATCTTACCTAGGAAAAAAGAACTTTATTCTTAGCTATTTTTATCCTATATAAGTAACTCTTTACTTTTAGCTTAGACATGAAGAACATCTTTTCTAAATTTTGATACAGCCATATAGAGAATATCATACCATTCAAATTCATTAGCATATATGTGTAATTTTCCGTAGACTTCAAGTACTGTATAACCTCTATCAATTAGATCATTAATTATTTCTTTTAAACTTAAATCATTAACTTTGGAAATCTTAATTTCATTAAATTTACTACATAGTTTGTTTATTGTATTAACTACATGCATATTATATAATGTATTTGCTACAGTACTACTTTCAACTTCAAAGAGAATTTTCAATTCTTTTGGCGTTCTTCTAACAACAATAAAGGGAACGTTAGCTCCCTTTTTCATTAATTCTTCAACTTGTGCAGTGTACATGTTTTTCCCTAAAAATTATTTCTTCCAGAAGTAAATTGTTAAAATCATTGAAGAAAGGAATGGTCCTAAGGCACTAACAATGTGTACTGGATTATAATTAATAATATGATAGACTATTACTATTGCAAAAAGGATAGTTACTAATAGAAATACTGACTTTATTATATTTTTCTTTCTCTTCATGTTTAACTCCTAAGAAAAAAGAATATTTGTTTGATATTAAACACCATAAACCCAATGCTTTACTTCTTTCAGCTTCCACTTTGGTAATATTTTAAATAAGCGATATATTATCTCAATTCCAAACTTTGTTAATGTATAGCAATGTATACCATGAAGTGTAAATCTACTAATCATATTAGTTTTCATTAAGTAATCAAGATCTTCCTTAACCTCGCTTCCAAATAATAGCTCAAGTTCACTCTCTAAGACAAACTTCTTAGACAATAAACAATTAATTATTGCTAACTTTCTAAATGATGTAAATATATTCATAAGTTCATCTAAAGTTACGAGTTTCATAATTGGAGGAAATAAATCTACTGTCTCTTTCAAATAATACTTTAAATCTAATTCCTTCTGTAATTTCATACTTATCACCTAGGAAAATATATTTAGGGAATGCTTTCAGTTAGTTGTCCATCAATATATTGAATTAATTCATTTAATTCTTTTTCTGAAACTACCTTCCTTTCTTCCTTAATTTTTCCTTTTAATTTTTCACACTTTTCAATTGCTTTATTTAATATTTCTACTAACCTTTTTACTTCAGTAGGAGTTAATCTTATCTTTACATGAATAAAATCTTCATCCTTATCCATTATGTTAATTATAACTCCATTTCTTATAGTAAAACTCATTTTTTCTACAGGATAAGGAATTGAAATTTCAGGTGAATTAATTACAAGTTTAGGAAATTCAATATCATAAATTGTTTTAGTTGATCTTAGTAATGCTTTACTTATATACAATGTTATTTCCATATTTTTCCCTAAGAAAAATTTTGGTTACTTATATTTAAATATAATTCAATTCCATTCTTCTTTAATAAGCTTAACTACATCTAATGGAGTTTTTGTAACTAGGTGTACATTCATTTTAGCTAATATTTTTCCTATCCATGAACCTAATTCTTCAGCTTTCATATCATTCTCTTTCCATAAAATAAATACTGGAATTTCAGGTTTTACATTATCTAAAATTTCTAACCAGTACTTAATTGCTTGACTTGACTTACAATTAACATTAGCTAAAATATGAAATCCTAAATGTTCATCATAGCGAACTCTTAAATCTTTTACAGGAGCATTCACTTCTTTTAAATACTTTTCAACAGAATTAAGTGAGTTTAAAACCTTATTATCAATCTTATCTATTATTTCCATTATTTTTAAGGTAATTATTGAAATAATTACCTTATTTGCTCTACTAAACATTTCTCTAATATCTGTAGAGAATGGAATATTATATTTAGTAAATAGTTTTTCTAATCTTTTATTAAGTTTATTACATAGTATTTCAATACTTTCATTAAGTTCTTTATCTTTCTCAAGTTCTATAACAAGATCTTCAGCTTTTAGTTCTCCCTTCATTAGCTTTTCTAAATTCTCTTTTGTAAGAATTGATTTTATAAATTTTAGAGGAATTTCAATTTTCATCATGGTAGGTTACCTAAAGGAATGCGAAACACTTTATGTTTTCTTAGAATATTAATTATTTTTAACCTTTTCTCTGCATTATGAATTGAAGTTCCTAACTTCATAGCTAAACTAGTAACATCTTTAATTCCTTCTCTTAAACACTTTAACGTCTCTAAAATCTTTACCTTATCTAATATCTTAATTAATTCACCATTTTGTACTTCATAAATATCAAGATTAAAGATATCAAGATAAATATTGTCTTCTAACTTTTCTAACTTTTTATTCTTTTCTTTAATCTCTTCAATTAATGATGAAAAACCTAAATCAACTAACTTAGCTAATATTATCTTTAACCTATCATATGTTTTATATGTAATTGCATGAATTAATGAAACAGTATTATAATCAAATGTTAGTAATTCTGGATAAAATCTTGATAAAGAATTGAGGCTATAGTAGTTTACAAACTTATCTTTAGATAAATCTAATCTAACAATCTTTAAGTCATTGTATTGTAAAAAGTACACTCCTATAATGTGTATGTAAACAGTAATTTCTTCACCAACAAGATAGTCTAAAACATGTCTGTAATCTTCAAAATTTTTTAAATCTCTAACAATAATGTACATAATCTTAACCATAAGGTAGTGTCATCTTTTCTTTAAGTAACTTATATTCTATAAATAGGTATTGTTCATTATGTATTGGTAATTCTTCACAAACAAGTACGGGAAATTCTCTTTTAATATCTTTATCCATGTACAGTTCTGCTTTGAAGTTAACTAAATCTTCAGGATTGCAAATCCCAATAATAATTACTTGATTTTCATCTTCAACAACTCTATATTTCCTAAACTTGTATTTCTTACATAGTTCTTCTAACTTATTCTTTACATTCATACTCTTCCCTAAGTAGAAAAATAATTGTAAAGATGATTGAAGATAGTCCAAATCCAACTAAAAATCCTGATATCCACCAAAGTAATTCATTCATTATTTTCACACTTATTATTTAACCAATTAGTAAGTTTTGTACACTTCTCTACATCATGAGGTAAGCACTTATCAATAAATGTACAATACATACATGGTACTTCTAAAACTTCTGCATCAATTTTTATTTCTTTTCTCTTAACTTCTTCATTTCCAATATAGATAATTCTATACGTTCTCTTACCATTAACTACAACTCTTTCTCTATAAATTAATCCATATTTTTCTAATTTACGAACAATATTAGAACCTCTCTTACTATCAATACCTAACTTTTTCCATAATTCAGCTTGGGTAATTCCATTACTTACCTTTATTAATTCTAATGCTTTTAAATCTAAGTCACTTAATTTCATACATTAACCCGAAAAGAAAATAAGTTTATTGCTGTTGTTCATGATATGGTCTTCGTGTAAAATATCTTATCCTTCTTAGTGATGGTCTTTTCCTAAAGTAATGCTGTATAATAATAAACATTAAAGTAATTATTGAGCCTAGCACATATTCTGGAATATTAATAATTCCTGCACCATGTAATATTACAATTATAGCCATCCATGTAAAGAAATAAATAGCTAAAACTTCATTACTTATTTTTCTTTTCTTAGTTTCATGCTTTCTTACCATTATTGATACCATTGTTTTTTAACTTTTTTGATAATGTAGTATATTATTATTATGTTTATCAAGAGATTAACAATTAAACAAAGACCAATACTCCAACCTGTAAGTATATCTGCATACTTTATACCTATAATTATTTCATAATATGGTCTATTTTGTGTAAATCCTTGCCACAACGTTCCATACTTTAGAGTTTGATAGTAATTAACTAATGTAAAATAGCAAATTACTGGACCAATAAAGAATGGAATTAAACCTAATAGTACTGAAGGCAATACTAGTTCAAAGAAGATAGAATATGGTACAGTTATTATCCCTACAGATGATAATTGTAATGTTATGAGAAAAGGTGAAATTACTAATAGTAATACTATTATACCTATTGTTAATTCAATAAGTCTTTTCATATTTTTCACCTTCCGAGGTAAAAAGTAATAACTCTCCAATTTTTTCTCTTAGCTTTTCTAACTTATATCGTTCTTCAGTAACAAGCTTATCTGCATAAGTACTAATTAATCTTAAAATTTTATTTACTACATCAAAATTTAAAATAAGTAACATAAGATTTTCAAAGTTATTCTTCTTTTCCTCTTTAGTAGTTATTCTTATTAGAAAATTACTTCCCTCATCTGAAATTCTAAATTCATTAGGATTTAATAATAAGAAAATGTGTTTTAAATGATATGTATTTCTAAGAAAGCCTAATTTTTTTGCTGGAGAAAACCTAATCTCAATATCCATTCCTTTCTCATAATTAACATGAACTTCAATATCTCCTACAGATTTATACAAAGCCAAAACTAATTGTTTTGCTATCTCATGAGCAAGATCAATATTTTCATCTCTCTTTTTCTTTAACTCCTTAATTAAATTTATTAATCGTAAAAACTCTTCAAATGTTCTTGAAAATCTATCTTTAGTAGACATCAATTTATTCTTAGTTTTAGTTACTTATATACTTACATCATACTTATCATTGCAGTTACTATCATAATGACTATTAGTAATAAATCATAACCAAAGTGTACTTGCATTGTAGCATTAAATCCATACTTCTTGTATATTAATACAAGTATCACTCCCATTACTGAAGCTGAAACTATAGTTAATAATGTTGGTGATTGTAGATAATGTAATAATGTCCAAACAGGTACAAGAGCAAGTCCTCCGGGAAGACCTAAGTATTTAATTGGTAAGTGTTGAAATACATAAGTTTCAACATTTACAAATATTGGTAAAAGTACTAGTAAAAGTAAGTAAAATTCTACTGTTGTTGGAAATACACCTTCTCCTCTAATCTCAATTTTTATTGTTTTCGGTAAACCTACTGAAAGAATTGCAACCATTATCATCATTATAGCTAAAGCAAATCCAAGTAGGTGGAATTTTGTAAAGTTACTACATATCTTTAGTTGTTCAAAATACCATTCCTTCTCAATATACACTAATATTACAGCTACAATTAATCCTAATATAATTAATGGTTTCATACTTTTCCCTAAGAAAAAAGAAAAAATTACTTCTTCTTTACAATGAACTTCTCAGTAATGAATTTTAGTATAATAACAATTACTAATGCTATACCTGTCTTAGTAAACATGTAGATAGCATAGATGAAGTTATGAGTCATTATCAATGCTAATGCATCTACTAATGACCATAGCATAAATATTATAGCAATTAATAATCCTATTAGTATATATTGTTTAGTTACCATTTTATCCCCGAAAAAGAACTATTGTTTATGATGTTTTACATAGTGAACTAAGGAGCCATATACTCCAAGTACACCTATCTTTTTACACAAATTGCATCTGTAAACTGTCATTGGTATTTTTATTCTAGGGATAGCAACAATTCGACTATATCTTCTTAAGTCAATACTTACATAAACTTTAAACAATCGTTTAAAGTATTTCATGATCTTAAACTTACGTCTAATTATTGAAGCAAGAAAATTATTTAATAAGGCAGGTATTGTAGTTACTAAAGCATCTACAATAAGTTCTACTCTATATCTTTCATCTGAAGAATATTTGAAAACTAAAAATCCTCTACCATAAGTTAGGAGTTCATAACCTAAGGGAATTTTTGTTGTAAGAGTATAGTTTAAGTAAGCTGTAGTATCGAATTTATAAGTACCAACATATTTTGATAATGTTAAATCTGATATAGTTCCCATCTTTTGATAAATTTTATGAACAACATAGTCTATAACGAAGGTATTTGATGAAATAAAGTATTTGGATGATTTATAATCTAATTTGATGTTATATTTTTCAAATCGTTTATCTCTTACAACGGTTGAAAAATCAACTTCTGTTGGTAGAATTGTTGTTACATTTGCCTTTCTTAGATATGTTTTAAATCTAGGTTTATTCATATCCACTTTATGTATAATAATATTTGATTCTATACTCATAATCCCTAAGAAAAAGAAAAATTAGTAAGTTCGTTTATGAGGACACTTTTCAAATAATTTACATCTTGGTGGATTCTTTATTGATTCTTGTACTTGTTCTACATATGCTCTAAAGTATTCACACCATCCTAATATTTCTACATGATCTATATCTCTTTTAAGTTTAGCAAAGCTTGGATAGAAGTATACACATCTCATATCAAAATGATTCTTCATTAACTCTGATATTTATTTTTTCTTAATGAATTAACTATGTAATGAGCTAATACTAGAACTCCTGATATAAATCCAAGAAAGAAAGCATCTGCTATTATCATTGCTGTATTCATTGATAATATCATCTCTCCCAATTTTACAGTATAGATTATTGTATATCCTGTTATTGCTAGTAACATAATTGTTAATCCAATTAATTTCTTTCTTAATTTATAATATTTTTCAAATGTTTGAGACATACTTTCTCCCTAAGAAAAAAGAAAAAGATTACATAGCATATTGAAATTCTATTCTAATAGTAACAACGTTTAGATTTCCTTTATCTAAACTAAAAGATACACTAATTTTTGATTTCTCTTTCTCTAAATCAGTATACAAGTCCTTTAGTATATCTATTAATTTAACGATGTCTGTTTTATAATCATGTACTTTTACAATTAAGTCAACTTCCTTACTTGTTACATTAATATCTGTAATTTCAAAGTTCTGTTTTATTAATGAGTGTATTTTATCAAACATTTCATATTTCATAGTCTTACCCGAGTAACTTCTTTATCGTTACAAGCGTTTTGTATTCCTTACAAATATTTTCAATTATATTAAAAATCTTTTCTTTATTTGTTTTTAAGTATTCAATAAAGTTACTGATTTTATTATTTAATTCATTTACTGATTTCTTAATAACTTCTACAACAACTTCAATACATTTATCAATTTCTTCTCTACTTGTTATTGGAATTGAATTAACAATAATATTTTCTCTTCTAATTGTAGGTATTTCATCAGCTAATTCAATACTGATATCACTATCTTGATATTCAACATTAATTTTTAGTATGGTTTTTGATGGATAAAGTATACTTCTAATAGAACATGATATATTTTTATTGGTTAGTGATACTAATAAGTAGCTATCAGAAAATAGTTTTTTTTCATAAAGTTTAGGAACATTATCAAATTTATGTAAAACTTCATATATTGATAAAAGTTTTTTAATCTTATTAATATCAATAAAAATGTCTTTTAATGAAAAGGCTAATCTATCTTGAACGTAGGTTTTTATATATTCTTCTAACTCTCTTATTTTTGATAACGTTTCATTAATAATATTCATTAGTAAGTCAACCGAATTAGTCTATAACCATAGTTCTTTAAAAACTTTGGTTCATAAAGAGTATAAACAAAAATTCTTAATGATGTAAGGTAACTTAATTTTCTAAATAAATCTTTAGTTTCAATATAATCTAAGTCATGAATTATTCCATCAGATAGAATTATTACTATGTCATCTCTTTTTAACTGTTTTAATACTTTCTCTAATGCTGGCTTAATTACAGTTCCTCCTCCACCTTTAATTTTTGATTTTACTTTTTCAATATCTGAAGGTCTAGATAATTCTATAAATTCATAAGCTTTTGCATCCCAAGGAAGAATATAACACTTACACTTAGTAGATGAGATAATACCATATAGTTCACTAATAAATTGTTCCAAAACTTCTTTACTTATTGAACCCGAAGTATCTACAAGACAATAAATTTTAGGAATTAAGTAAAACTTTGTTGAAGGTAAATATTCATATCTTCTTGATGGTCTAAGCCAATTGATGTAAGGTTTACCTAATGTAGCTAATCTTATTGCTTCTCTGAGTTCAGTTTTCCAATCAATTTTTGAACTATAAAGTCTCTCAATTAATCTTACTAAACTCGCAGGCATATTTCCTGCAAGAAGTTGTGATAAGTATTGAGCAAGAAGTACTCTTTCTTTTAATTCTTCAATTATTTCTTCTTTTGATTTCTTAGGTTCTAGAAGATCTTTTTGTTTTACTCTTAATCTTAATTTCTCTACTACATCTTTAGGAATATATTTTAATAGTAATTTGTAAACTTCATAGGATGTCATTTCAACTAATTTCTCTTCATCAAAATACTTTTGAGAATATCGTGTTAATAATGTAGCTATTTCTTTTAATGAAAAGTAATTAATTACTTCAGATAACAAATTTCTAACTTTATTCCCTAAAACTTGTTCAAGAAAATAATTTGCATATGCATCAGAAACTAACATATATAATTCAGGGTATTCGACTGAAGTTAGGTATAATGGATGATAGAATAGAATATGGAATATATTATGTAGGATTAAACCTAATTTAGCTAAAAATACACCTTCCTTACCATACTTATTTTCTAATGTATTTAATGAGTTCCAAAATTCTTTGTTAATATAAATATTTAAACCATCTGTACCACAAGTTTCAACTTTTTTACTAGTGTAAAACTTAGTTTTTAATAATATAGCATAACCTAGATGAAATTTAAAAGCTAACCACGTCTTAATGTTATTAAGATCTTCAACAATTTCTGACATTATTTCACAATGTAGTTAGATGTAATGATTGGAGCAACTTTTTCTGCAAGAATTTTTCTTACAGCTTCTGGTAATAAATCCTTTCTTTCAAAGTAAATTGCTTTTATTAATTGTTCCTTAAGTTTTTTACTTAATGATAAAAAGAATACAATAAGGTATTCTGCCTTAATAGTTAATGCTTCAATAATATGTGAAAATTCTTTAAATCTATAAACATTATTTTCACACTCTTCAGAAATCTTATTTGCAATAAATACAGTTAATAAATATCTTAATTCTTCATCAAGTCTCATAAATACTGCTTTAGGATTTCTACAAACATCTTCCCATGAAGGTATTTTATCGTATTTTTCAATAAATACCCTAAACTTCCCTGCAGTAGAAGGATCAAGATTTGAATATATTTTTGCAATTAATATCTTTTCATTAGTTATATTTTTAATTTGTATTGCTAACCTTGTCCATGATCTTGGACAAGCAAAGTTTTCTAATGCTTCTGTTTTACTAATTGGAGGTGAAAAGTCAGCTCTACTATAGTGTAAATAAGCAAGTACTCTCTTATCCCATTTATCATCATATACTTTATCCATCCATTTTACCCAATCTTCAAGTGATGGAGGTTCAACTTTAACAACTTCAAATCTCATTGCTAATGGTGTTGGTAAAGGTCTAGCTATTGCTGAATGTGATGGATCATTACCACAAGCAATTACTCTAACATTGGGTGATAATTTAATAAAACCTACCTTTCTATCAAGAACAATTTTATATGTTGCAGAAATAACATCATCTCTCTGAACATTAGTTAATTCATCAAGAAATAAAAGACCATAAATTTCCCTAAGAGATAAAATTTTTCCCCATAATGGTGGAACATAAACGTAGTAATTATCTCCAATAGGTCTAGGAATACCAATTAGATCTTCCGGAATAACCTCAGTTAGTCTAAAATCAACATAAACATAATATTTAGATGGATTTTCAAATATTTTCTTTAATTCATTTTCACTTAGTTCATGAAAATCAACAAATTCCCTATTCAATTCTTTTGCCTCCTCTTCTGCAAATTCACGAATAACTGTACTTTTACCTATTCCGGGTGCACCTATGAATAGGATTGAAACATCCCTAGGAGTATTTTTTATGTATTCTGGTATTTCTGGTACTCGAATCATCAGAAAGAGAAAGTAATAAAGTCATTTATATCTTTTCATTATTGTTTAAAACTATTTAATTAATTCCATAAGTTTTAACAACGACAGTGCTTTAAACATTTTCCTCTTTAAACTCTCAACTATTTTTAATGCTTTTCCAACGTAACGTCTCTTAATCTCATTTTGTAACTTATTTAAATTATTTAATTCAGATTCTAACTGAGACTTTATGATATCTGGAACATAATTAACTTCATCTACTTTACATGTTGAATATTGTTTAATATCTACATCTTCAAGTATTGAAAATACTAAAGTAGTGTAAGCAAGTAAATCCCTCTTTACTTCTTCTCCCTTCCTAAACTTAAAATCAATACAATATATTTTACGATTTTTCATATCCATGAGATAAGCAAGATCTGGAACGTAATTTGTTTCTAATATTAGTAAGTAATAATCTTTTAGGAATGGAAAGTTAAGTAAGTACTTACAAATGTGATTAGCATATGGTGTTACTGAATAAATGAAATCAGCATAATATAGTATGTATGAAAATCCTAACAAGTTTATTATATACTTCTCAAGTTCATCTAATTCTTGATAAGTAACTAATGTATATTCTTGCTTATTTTCTCTAATAACATTTATGTATGTATCTGCAAGAAAGATTTTATCATTAAGTAAAACAAAAGCATAGTATTTATTATAATGTTGAAGAATTTTTACGATATTAATAATTTTATACCTTACATAACTAGTTGAAGTTTCAAACTTTTTAGCAATGTACTGTATAACATCATCTAACACTAAGATATATAGGAAATCGTAGATTTGAGTTTGAGATACTTGTAGTAAAGACATAAAAAATGGTAGTGTTATTTTACATGAACATAATTTTCTGCAAATACAATTAATTATTTCATGCTCACTAACATAGTTTACTACAAAATTAATGAAAAATTGATTAACATAACCTTTTTCATCAAAAGTAACATCTAATATTAATCTATCCTGATTATATGCATGAAGATGTATACGGTAATATAATTCATTTAATTCCTCATACGTTCTATTATCTATGTACATATTCTTCCCGAAAAAAGATTAAATATATCTTGAAAGTATTAACATGTATATGTTTTCATTTTCATTCTTTTTCTTATATATGTTAGTTATTAGATAGTCTTCTTTATGATAATCCTCTATTCTTTCCATAATTGATATAAATTCATCTAACTGTATACCCAATAGGGTAAAATTTGCTACTGAATATATAGAGAAATCCTTTACATCACATATTTCTAAACTTAAACTATTATCTATTATCCAATATGTAAATCTAAGGATTACTGGTACATTACTTTTTATAAAGTACTGAATTAGTTCATCTATATCACCAATACTAGCATCATCAATAGTTAGATTATTGTATGTATTATAATCAATATCAATTGAAGTATAAAATGAATTTTGTTCTTCGTGAAAGAAAAGATGACTTATTCTTAGTACTCCTTTATGAAAATAAGCTTCAATTAAATATTCTTCAGTTCTATTTTTTCTAACAATATCTTCAAGAAAGTAAGTAGTTGTAATACTTTTTACCATTTCTATTTTATCAAATGAAATATAATTACAAACAAGTGAAATCAAAGGAATTATATAATTATTATGAACCCCTGAAATATTTAATTCATTATTTGATGTTTGTAAAGTAAGATTTACTCTATCCTTATAGATTGGTTTGTCTAATCTAAAGCTAAGAGTAACTCGAAGTGATTGTTTTTCTTCAGCTTGAGCTTCATAAACTCCTCTTAGAAACAATTCAAATAACTTACATAATAACCACGTATTATATGAAAATGAAGATTTTAATGTACTACCAACTCTCTTAGCTATTTCCTTTAGAGTAACAATAACATCATATCCAGCATAGTATTCTCTATTAAATAAGTCTCTTAAATCATATTTTTTACTCATTATATTACCGAAGAAAAATTAAATACCATAAATTTCTAGTTTCACTCAAAAATTTTTCCTAGTGCATATCCTTCAATTACTGTTGTTGATAAGTACTTTATTAATATTAGTGTTTCCTTAATATCATTAATATCTATCTGATTAAGAAGTTCATTTACTTTATTAACTCCTTTTTCAGTTAAGATAACTTCATCAGCTTTAACTATAAGATATCCTTTATCAATAAGTTTGGAAATAATATCTTCAATATAATGAGTTGCAATAAGATCTTCAATATTTACATTAAAGAGATTATGTTTAGCTTGAAGTAAGATTATAGACCATATTAGTTTTGCTAAAGGTATTGGTTTTTCATGATAATAAGTTACTACGAGAATTAAATTTTCTAAAGTAAATTTTTGTTTAACCATAAGCTAATCCCCATAGTTTGAGAAAGGTTTCTACAAAAACAATCTCTTTCTTTGCTTGTTTTATTTTCTTATTAAGTAATTCTATTATTTCATTAAATATTTTAATTAGATGATCAGCTTCTTTTGATATTTTCATAAGTAATTCAGAAATGTGTACCAATGGTCTGTAACTATCTATTGCTATAGGAATTCTTATTTCCTCAGATTCATCTGAATTATTATGTATAAGAGATATAATTATAGGATTATAAACTCCTTGTTCATGACTTATTTTAATAGCTTTATAATTTAGCTCTCTCAAACTTTTTAATTCATCTGAAGTAAATACCATTTCAAATCTATCAAAGTGTTTTATAAATTCTATTCTTTTGTTTATTGGCTTTGTTTTTAAATTTAATAACTCTTTATATAACTCAATTATTTTATTAAGAAGTTTAAATACTTCAATTATTTTCCCTATTTGTTTTTCAATATAAGTTTCTTTAATTTCTTTTACTTCACTCATCATCTCTCCCGAAAAAAGGTATTATGTTTTAGCAAGTTTGATGAGAGATAGTATCTTTTTGTATTCTCTTAGTACGTTTCTCAATTCTTTAACCTTATCTGAAATAGTTTTTTCTAAAATTTCTAAAAGCTTCTTTATCTTATCATAATTGTAATAAATAATTAAGAAGTTCTCTAATGTAAGACTATAAATATTGTATGAAATTTCCTTATTATCATCGGTAATAAACTTAAAGAATATTCCATTCCTTCCACAAGAAAGCATAACTTGAGTTACTTTTTTAGGAATAATTTTTATCCTTTCTATTTCTGACTTAACATCATATATTATATCATTAAATTGAATAGAAACTTTGTACTCAAGTGGAATCAAAGGAATTATACCTTCAAGATTTACCTTTTCAGTAATTTCAAATTCATTAAAAGAAGCAACTAAATAACGATATTCAGTAAATAGAGAATTCAGTTTACTAACAATATCACTAAATTCCTTTAGAATTTCTTTTACCTTACTTCTCTCTATTTCCATTTTATTCCCGAAAAAAGAATTAAATTTCAATAACTTTCTTGATCCACCTATTTGGAACACGAGGTTCTGCTTTTGTAGATACTGCAAATGCTAAACTACTTAAATCTGCAATCTTTTTCAACATTTCTTGAGTTTTAGGAGAATTAATATCATCAATAAGCCAATCAGAGAATATAATGACTATATCATTCCTCTTCAATTGTTTTAATACTTTCTCTAATGTTGGTTTAATTACTGTTCCTCCTCCACCTCGCATGTTAGCTTTAACTTTATTAATATCTTTATGTGATTTCATAACAATCGGGACATAAGCTGTAGCATCCCAAGGGTATACAATAACTTTAGTTTTTACTGCTTTAGCAATTCCATAAATTTCACTAACAAATTGTCTTAATTCTTCAGTTCCTATAGATCCAGATGTATCAACTAAACAATGTACTGTATTCAATCCTAAATGCATTGTTGAAGGTAAATCATTGTGTTTTCTTGAAGGTCTAGCCCAACTTCTCTTAATTCTTCCATAAACATGTGGTACTAATACTGATCTTATTATTGTTCTCCAATCAATTTTTGGTTTAGCTAATTCTTCTAATTTTCTAAGTAAACCTAATGGTTCTCTACCAATACCCCATATTTGTTTAACAGTAACTAATTCTCTTACTAACTCTTTAACAAATCCTTCAACAGCATTGTAATCTTTAAAGTTTTCATCTTCATAAAATCTTTCATCTCCTTTATATACTTGCTTTACTTTAATATCTTTAGCATCAATACCAAACGTTTGTAAGTGATTAATGATATCGTCAGCAAACTTATCTCCTGTACGTACAGGTTCAATAAATCTAATTGTTATATTGTTATACTTAATCTCTTTTATTGAATTAATTTGATTTAATAAATCTTTCAATTCTTTAACGAGTTGACTTTGTGATTTTTGATCTAAACCATTAAGTATGTTTGAAGCTAAGTTTCTTACATTATCTGGTAATGGTGAATTCTTTATGTTTTCAAGTATTTGTGTAATTTCTTGTTTATCAGGATTATTTATTTGTTGTGATAATTGATTAGCTGTATTTAATATAAATGAAAGTAATTGTAAAGCTAAAGCAAATTCTCCTAAAGCTTTAGGATCTAATGTAGTTTTTGGTCTTTTAGGTAATTTCTTCAAAACAAGTAATGTTAAATCTTCAGCAGACATCTTATTTATATCAACATCTTTTTCATCAAGATTGTATTTTCTACAAAAATCACTTACCTTATATGCATAAGGAACCTTCATTCCACTACTTTCAATATAATGATCTACTACAACATCACATGCTTCTGAATAAACATTAAGTACAAAACTATCAAAATTATATTTCTTTGCAAGAGCTACAGCTCTACTTGGATGAAGGAATATATCATGTAATACTTCATGAACTAGTAGTGCAAATAATTCTGATTCATTAAGTTCAAGTACGTTATTTACAGAAACTGCAATATATCTTTGATTTGTAAATGCTATGAAAGGTAATCTTTTTTCATTCTCCTTAGGTACATAGTAAACGTATAATGGAAATTTCTTTATCATTAATGCAAATAATGGATAATCTGAAAACTTTGAAATAATTACTGCATTTACCTTTTTTGTTGCTTTTTCAATTAATTCATTTATATTTCCATTCATTTTACATCCCTAGGAAAAAAATAAATTAGAAGTAAATGTCTGAAAATACTTCATAGTACATTTCCTCTAACTCTTCAGGATATTTGTTAATTACAAAATCTTCTCTTACTTTTCTTGGTAATAGTAGAACTAATAAAACCATTAACTCCTTGCAATGCTTACATAGATATTTTACAACTTTCTTGTTAATCTTTTCATGATTTTGTGATAACATGTAAATAGTTAAAATCTTTGCTTCTAAATCAAGCTTATTTATTACTTCAGGATTATTCAGAACGGTTTCTAGTGATGGTATGTTAGCAAATTTTGTAAGGAAGGATAAGAATTTTGTTCCAACTTCTGAACCTATGTAACCTCTAATGTATGGATATAATTTAGTTATTTCTTCTTTGGACATTTTCAGTAATTCTTTACCTCTTTCTTGAGCCACCTCATACAGAAATAGTGATAGCATTGTCCAAGATCTTGGTGTTGGAAAGTTTTCAAATCCTTCAACTTCTTTTGGTAATACTATGAAATCTTGTTTGAAGTTATGTAGATAAGCATAAGTTACTCTCTCCCATCTATTTTCATACTTTTTATCCATCCAAGCAACCCAAGATGTTAATGTTGGTGGAGCTACTCTTACTACAGTTAATCTATTTAGTAATGGTGCAGGCAATGGTCTCGCTACAGATGAATGTATTGCTTCATTACCTGCAAGTATAATCTTAATATCATCTGAAATTCTTGTAAATCCAAACTTTCTCTCATTAACTAATGCAAAGAATATTGTAATTACGTCATCTCTTTGAACGTTAGTAATTTCATCAATAAATAGTATTCCTTTAATTCCTTTTCTTGATAAAACTTTAACCCATAAAGGTGGTAATTGTAAGAAGTATGATGTTCTTTCAGTAAGTAAGTCCTTAATTTCCTTAATGTATTCTTCAAGTAATTTTGTATTTGAAAACATGTTCATTAGCATAAGGTTAAGTAATACATCACGTGAAGTAACTTTCTCAGGAATCATAATATCTTCAGGATGAATTTGAGTAGCTACAATTCTACAAAATACATAATATTTTTCTGGATTCTTTAATACAACTCTCAATTCTTCTTCATCTGCTTCATCAAAATCAACAAACTTTCTTTTTAATTTATTTGCTTGTTCTTCAGCATATTCACGAATATATGTAGTTTTACCAATTCCGGGAGCACCTAATATAAGCATTTTATCTTTTAAAATTAATTGATTTAGAGGAACTTCCTCCATGAAGATCCCCGAAAAAATAAGGTTTATGCTTTTATTAGTTTTAGTTTAGAAATTTCAACTAATAATTTTAGTAACTTATTCTTGTACATATTTACATTCTTTATTATATTGAACTTATTAAGTTCATTAATAATGTTACCAATATATGATGAACAAATATCATATATCTCATTTTCTTCTACATTACCTTTACTTATACTTCTTACTAAGTTTAACTTAAGTACTAAAGATTCTAAAAACAATCTTTCAAAACTTGTAATTTGAATACGCATCATAGTATAATTGTTGTTAAGTACATAAATTTCATCAGTTTTATCATTAACAAAAATTTTTAAATCATAATCACAAGCAAGACTATATTTTAAAATAGTTTGTAAAGCAATAAGGTCTCTCAGTAGTAATTCACGTTCTGGATCTCGCATAAATAGTGATTTTATATACTTTTCAGTACCACGTATTCCAGAGCAATATATGTATGTTGGAATATATTTTCCAACTACGTTTGAAATTATATAATATAGTTTCAATGGAACATCATTATCTAGATATACTTTTAACCTAATTGCTTTAAGAAATCTACGTAGCTTATCTTCATTATCAAGATTATCTATCATAGCCTTAGATAGCTTTAGTAAGAATATTATTTTGAATACAATATCTGCTAAATCTGGAAGTTTATGAAGATTAGTTAGTGATTGTAATTTCAAATCACCATCATAATTGTAAACATATACTTTTTCATTTACAAATAAGGTAATAGGATCATAAATAAATTCAATATCTTCAACTATACTATTTAAAATTGAACTTAAGTCTTCCTCAAGATTAGAAAATTTATTACATGAGTAATACATCATTATTAAGTCTTTATTTTTGAATGGTATCTGTAAAAAGTAAGTTAGAATTGAAAATATTTTAATTATAATTGGATGTAAATAAACTATTTCACTTGAAATGTTAATATCTTTAATACCATTTTCATCGTAGTCTATGATGATGTAATCTGTAGTCTTATTATTAATTATTATTTGCTTACTATCAATAGTAAGTGTGAAAACAGGTTTCATAATCCCGAAAAACTATAGCTTACATAACTGTAACATATGTATCCTACTCATTATTCTCTTACATTTTTCAAGATATTGATTAATATTTTTAACAAACTTTAGTTTTATTAGACATTCACAAATATGTTGTAATTCATTTTTAATTAAAGTAAAACTTTCCATATCTTTATCAATATAATATGTAAACTTTAATTTATTTGTACATACTTCATATGAATCCTTTTCTTTTAGTTTATTATAAATTTCTTCAAAATGCTCTCGTAGGTAATTAATTCCTATTGTCATTGGATATAAACGTATAAGTGCTGTTGAGAATTCAAGTATGATATCCTTCATAATGGCTTTAGCATATTTTCCAAATCCTCCTTCAAATACAATTAAATATGTAAAGTCAGTATTGCATTCCTTACACCAAAAAAGTATTGAAATATCATCAATATATAACTTTTGATGAGCTATCTCATAAGGTAGATCATCATAATCAAAGAAGTAAAATAGTGAAACAAATATGTTAAATAATGGATTATTATATTCTATTAACTTACCTTTAATTTCATTTTCAGTAACTACAACATCTTCTTCTCCTTTCCATAAATATGCTTTATCATTATATAGTATAATATTACAAATAGGATCATTAAATATGTTTTTAAACCTAAGATTTTTATCAAACAATATATATACAGTATCTGATAGAATTGAAAATCTGAAATTGTGATCATATTTAATAAGAGCATAATTTATATACTTAAGTACATTAGGAGAACTATAATAAAATGCAGGTCGGTAGATAATTAATTCCTTAAGTAGCTTATCTTCTACAAAACCTTCAACAAGAAGTAAATTTTCATATGTTATTCTAAATCCTTGTTTTGTATATGAAGTTTTAATTCTCATAACTATCCCGAAAAATTAATACAAAAGCTGTATTATTTTTAATTCAGTTAATGCTCGTATTAATCTTTGTTTCAAATCTAGTATAATTTGTTTAGCTTTACCACAATATATTTCTTCACCAATTTTAATTTCTTTAAGAAGATTCTCTATAGTTAATATAAGCTTTCTACAACGATACTCATTCATTATATAAATTATTTCATTTAAAGGTCTTGTATAGTACATTATAAATGTTGCAGGTAATTTCTCTTTTCCTTTCTCTACAATTTCATCAAAATCAAGATCAGAAAGAATTGAAAAATAATATATAGCTTGAATTACATCAGAAAAACGACTTTCAACTACTCTTATTTCTTTATTCTCAAAATCAAGTACTGTAAAAATATCATTATAGTTGTAGATCATTATATTCTTTTTAGGTAATAATGCATTACATATGGAAACAATATTAGCATAAGGAGTTAAGGAAATTTCATTATTAAATTTCTCATTATATGATCTAAAATTATGATAATATATTATTGTATAAACTACAGCCTTAATTAAATTATGGAACATTAAGTATAAATCTTTAAATAATGATTCTTCACACTTTACACTTACATTATTATTTTTAATTCTTATTAATACCTGATTTGTGGGAAAATACATTTTATCATTTACAAAGAGAACGTTTTCAATATCAAGTAACTTTTCTCCAATAAATTCTGCAAGTAATTTACGTCCAATTATATCAAGAGCAATAGAATGAAGATATGTAGTACTCATTATTGTTTTATACAACGTATTTTCTAAATTAATAATATATGATGCTATTATTGGAAGCTTAACTTCTAATGATTTTAAAAAGGAAAACATTTGTTGAGTATCATTTGGAGAAAATTCTTTATGTTGATTTAGAGCTTTAATCCATATATTTGATGATTTGTAAAGAATTTCAATTTCCATAATTTTCCCGAAAAACTATGTAGATATCATTAATAACTTAGATACTGACAATATTCTCTTTGCTTTTTCTAACAATTCCTTATCAGTTACATATTCAACATATCTTTCTATTCTTTCACTAATTCGCCTAACATCTTCAATAGTTACTTCATTTATTGCAGTTTCAGGTACTTTCTTCTCTTTAATGTATTTATAGTACTTAATGATATTCTTTGCGTTATCTATAACTTTGTATACTTTCTTATCTTTAACAAAGTATAGAATTATTTTATCTAGCTCATGAAATTTCAATATGAAAAAGTTTTCATCAAAATATTTAAAGAATTCATTAGGTACATAAATAGCATCAAATATCTTTCTTCTCATACTTCCCGAAAAACTAACAATAAAGTAATTGAAGTCTCTTTAAATTAGCATACATTTTTCTATAAACTTCCTTATCAATATTCATTACATATTTTATACGTTCAATAAGATTAAACGCTCTATCTATTACTTTTGTAATACTTTTTATATATGGTGGAAGATTAATTTCCTTATCAATAGTAATTGTTTTAGCAATTACAAATAATTCATTGCTATTAGCCATAATATAGTAGTTTTCTGTTTCAATGAATGCATAGTAAAGACAACAAACAGAATTGCTAATTCTACAATTATATAATTTTAATATGAACTTAGTGAATGGCAATTCTTCAGAATAAAGAAAGTTATATCTATTTTTACAAAGCTTATTAATTATTGTAAGATCTTCAATAATGAAATTACTATGTGATTCATATCTCTCTAGTAATGAAATAAGCTCTTCTATTGTATAGACTTTTTCTTCTACATCTCCTTCAGTTACCATGAAATCTCCATTAGATGATGGTCTAAAGATAATAATATATGATATGTAATTCCTTAAATATTTAAATAATTCTTCATCAATTACATAATTTAAATCTCCTATGAACAATCTAGTGTAAGTACCCATGTCTTTAACTAATAACATTGGTATGTATTGATTATTACAAAATAATTTTGTTTTACTTTGAAAGAGATAACCATCAATAATATTATCTATATTAATATAAGCAGAAATTACAGTTGTTTTAGCGTTTATTACTTTATCATACATTTATTAACCCTAGATAAGAAAAATTACTTAATCTTATAAACTCTATTAAGATATCTCTTTCCTAATAATTCTAACTTTTCATGATTATCAAGATATTCAAATATTTTCTTAAATTCTGTATAATGAATAGTACATCTTTTTACAGGATGTAGACTGAATAGAAAGTACTTATTTGTAATATTAATTAATACATCTAGCTCTTTAAGAGCAGAATTTAGTATAGTGTCATTATGATAAACTTTAGTTAAATCCATAAACATCAATACATCCCATAGAATTACAATATCATATTTTCTTCTTAGGAAGGAATCTCTAACATCTTCCCATAATGCTTGAATAATATACAAATTATCATAATTTGAAGTGTTAATATTTCTTCTAAGTCTTTCAATTACTTTATGATCAGGTTCAATTGCAAAGTATTCCTTAATGTTAAATTTATTAAGAAAGAATTGTATAAATCTTCCATCACCACATCCAATATCAAGAACGCTGTTTATTTCATTCTTTTCAACATTATTAAAAACTTCATGTACAACTTTTGGGAATGGTTTATTATAAGCACAAATTCCAATTATTGATGTCATTTAGAATCCCTAGGTTGATTTATGTAACTGGTTACTTATAAGAAGTGAAATTAGAAAGAATTGAACTGTTATGTTAATTTCTTAAGCCCTAAAAAAGGTAAATAATTAGATTGTTAAAATTTTATACTTTTGTAAATATCTTGCTATTGTTAATGAAATAGTATTTAATATACAATGTATTATTATACACATTATTATTCCATACTTTAAAAATACATAGATGAATAGAAATGTCATCGGTATTATATAACCAATAAGCAATATTGAATATACTTTATCTTTGTATTTTTCAGGAACATCATAATTTAGATAATGTAACAATCCCCAACAACATGATGCAATTATTAGTAACATTAATGCAATATTATCAGAAAATAGAGAACCTATGATATACGGAATGTATCTAAAGATTATTTCTTCTAATGCTGAAAAACAACATAAACTTATGTACATAGCTATGATCATTCTTTTATTT
>Ga0190313_1000432_pt1 | contig 25327 bp, 32 predicted proteins | sample 4870071011_MG_FD_169989 | JGI IMG/M metagenome (GOLD analysis project Ga0190313, IMG submission 169989) | Hydrothermal vent sediment bacterial communities from Southern Trench, Guaymas Basin, Mexico - 4870-07-10-11_MG | ecosystem: Environmental > Aquatic > Marine > Hydrothermal vents > Sediment ... | reverse complement strand
CTATAAGCACGTAGCTATACTCTTCAGCAACAAGCTTCCATTCACTACACTCTATGTATCCATTTTCATGCAATAATTTTGCAACTTCATCAATATCCGATATGACCATGATACCAACTTCATCGCCTGCTACATTGTATAGACTTACTGTGTCCGTATAGTATGGCATCTTGTCTACAATATCCCAATATGCTTCACCATCTACTTCAACATATATTACGTTTTCAAACACCATTTTCATCACCACACAACTTCATAAAACGTCTCATTAATCTTCTCATATGCCCAATCTTCAATAACACATACTTGCTCCAAAGGTATAAAAATAATATCGATATTGTCTGCCTTCAGATGCAAGCGTGTTCTAAATATTGTCTCATTCACATCTCTATCTACAACTGTTGAATCTACTGGCAGTATTCTACTGCTCTGTTCGGCATAGCTGTTTTTACTATTTTTAATAGCCAACCTAAATAGCCTATAAGCATCTTTGGCATCACTAAGTGACTCATATTCCAACGTCTGATATGAATTTCCACTATAAATTCGAATAAATGGCTTATGCTCAAGAATCTTAAGAACTTTAAGTCTCAGATGTGGATACAACACTCTTGTTATAACATTCCCGTCTTTATCATGTAGGTTTATGCCATTCTTGGTAACGACAACAACAAACAAACTATCCTTCCAAACATCACCAACGCTTCTAACGATAACATCATACCCAACTGCCATACAACATCCCTCCCTATATTTATATACGACTTTATCCTTTATAAACTTTACTCTTTACTACCAGCTGTAGTTGCTCTACCAATATCTCTCTTTGTAAAGAAGTCCTCGAACTTATATATATCGATTGTCTTAACACCGTTATCGTATTCAACAACTGCGAATGTCTGGTGTCTCGGTGAACTATCAACTCTAATGACGTATGTATTGTCGAACATAGTAGCATTATATGGTGGTTCGGTATGCAAGTGTCCAAATAGATAGAGCTTTGGCTTAACGAAATCGACCATAAAGTTTAGCACATTATGATACTTCCATATGTTAATTTTCTCAGACCACTTACCGTATGGAACTTCATGTGTTACCATTATATCTGGTTCAGCATTACCGTGTTTAAATGCCAACTTTACTGCATCATCTAAGCTTCTGTGATACCAATTCTTCTTGGTAAAACCAAAAATCCCATTAAAGGCAAACACCTTTAGTCCCATTATTTCGTTCATTCCATCCTTAAGCAGTATCGGTGTCCCATCAAGATTGGTGATATCAAATATTGCATCGCTATCATGGTTGCCATATACAGTATAGAACGGGACACCAGAGAGGACGTCTTTGAAGAAATAATCGCTATCAATCATCATTAAGACCTTCATATCGCAGAGATTTAAATCGCCTGCATGGATGACAATATCGGGTCTGATTTGCTTAATAAGTTCAAATAACATGAACTGCTGGACATCAGTAATGTTCCCACTAAAATGCAAATCACTAAGCAATAACATTCTCATCACGAATACCTCCACTATAATATATAGTCCCAAGTATTACAAATAAACTTTCGGTTTTATAACATTATTGCAAAAATATTACCAGTAGTTATTACCCAAATGTGGGTATTTATTTTGCAAAAAACTTGAAAAAACGTAAAGTTTATAAAGGGTAATGACGTATATATTATTAGAGGTTGGTGCACCAACTTTCATGGGTCATTAGCGAAAGGAGCATAATGAGAGGGTTAGTGGACACTATGTTTATCGCCATAATAATAGTGGTTCAACCATTACAAATGTAAACCGAAAAACACTTGAAATACTTGGGACTATAATATAATAATAAATAGTATAATATATAGTATATAGTAATAATATATATAGTATAGAATAATATATAATATAAACATTAACACACCCCATTAATGATACCTTGTGTATAGTAATAATATAGTATAACATTAATGGTTTAGTAATGTAGTATAATATGGTAACATTAATGGGGGACATTAATGGTCAATAAGTATAATAAATAATAGTAATAGTATTATACTATATAGTATATAACAATAATGGGTAACCAATAATGTTACCATATGGTAACCATTAATGTAATAATATAGTAAGGTGATTAGAATGTTAAAGTATAAGGATATAGCTAAGGACAATAATGGGAGGTTATATATTATAACAATAGTAGCCGATATTGATGGTTTTTGGTATGTTATAGATAATGTAGTGCCAATACATATATCAGACGTCTACGAATTAGCTAAAGATGTTATTATAGATGAGGACAGTAATGGTAGTTATTCATTAGATAAAGTGTTTAACATTATTGGTGTTGTTACTGACAATAATGGCAGTCCAATAATGATAAGAACAACTATGGGGACATATGTATTGTGCATTACTGGAACAAGCTATAATGATGAAGAACTTATTGACTTATTTGTGGATACACCCATTAATGGGTTAGATGATATAAGGAAACACTATATTGATAACCACACCTTTATTGATAAGGTAGATAAAATCGTTAAGGAGGTTGTCTATAATGGTTCGTGAAATGATGATATATGAAATATTAGATATTGATAAAGAGAAAGTGGATGAAATAACGAAATTTGTAGAGAACTTAATGTTTTACACAAGCTATGACATTACTGAAATACCACCGAAAATAATAGAGAAATATAATGACCCAAAAGAGGTATTCTTAGCAAGTATGTTATTCACGAGAATACACGATATAGTTATTAATAATAAAGTTTATAAGGAGAAGTGATATAATATATTATAGTAGTCAGTAAGTGGAGTGTGATAAAATGGATAGAAATATGTTAGTCTTTGCTATAACTAAAGGTTTGCTTCGTAAGTATAATGAAGCTGTTGCTGGTATCTATTCTGTTGAAGATTTTATTGAGGATTTGTTATATGGTATTTATGTTCTTGAGAGAATTATCGGGGATATCACGTTATCGAACCATTTTAGATATATGGCACATGAGATTATCGATAAATACACTGTTGGTTTTGTGAGGCACTTCTTATTGAAAGAGGGAGATATCGATTTTGATGCATATGACATTAAAGAGAAAATATGGTTCTTGATACTATATTCTGATGAGGATTTGGGGACTATCGGTAATGCTAAGAAGAAGATTATATTGGATGACGTGGAGAAATGGTTTGAGAACATGTATATGGAAGTCAAATGGAATGAAAGTGATGAGTTTGTTGAGTTGCTGACATTAATGTCCCATGTTAAAGCTTTCGATAAATTGCCCATTAATGATGTAAAGGATGCAATACATACGATACTGCTCCATAGATATAATGGTGAGAAACCTCATTGGGGATTGTATTGGCTTACTGGGAATACTAAGTATATAACTGAAATGGATATGTTTGATAGAAGGGCTTGGGTATTTTGGAGAGATAAGTATCGGTGATATTGTTGAGAGCAACTATTGATAACTATAAATATACAGATAGCTGGTTTAAGAGGAAATTAAAGGATTTGATATTTCGTAAGGTAAAAAAGATAGATGTAGATAAGTTAGCTGATGAAGTATCAGAGCATCTCATTAATGAAATGGTTAAGAACTTACGTAGGGAGGATAGTATTGTAACATACACTTTGGTTGAGAGTATCATTAAGAGGAGAGTTGATGAGGGAAGATATGTTGTTGAGGTGGAAGCACCGTATGCACCAGTGGTTGAGCATGGTAGAGGTGCACGTGGCGATGGAGTAATACCAGACCCTCAGCAGAATGTTAATCCGTTTGCAATAGAAGATTGGGTGAGGATGAAATTTGGATATAGCGGGAAGTTTGCTAAAGATGTTGCCTTTAAGATTGTTAGCGTGTTGGAGACAGAGGGACATTATCCGCATCCGTTCTTTGAACCAGCGGTTATCAATACAAAGTTGTGGTTTGGTATAGAAAAAGAGAAACTGAAGAAGATAATAATTAAAGGAGAGAGCTTATAATGGAAGTCCTTGATTATATCTATCTGAGGATTATTGATGCCTTCGATGGAGTAACGTTATCTAAACCAATAGTCATAAAGCCAATATGGAAACAGAAAAATCCAAATGTTGAATTTGAAAATTATATACTTCTAAAGCCAGAGGCTACTGTATCTAAGAATGCTGGGTTGGGTGGTGAAAGAACTAAGCAGAGGGCAATTATTAGATGCGATGTTAGAACCAATAATGTCCGTGACTTGAAGATAATGTCGAGAAAGATTTTGGATACGTTTAAAGGTAACAACTATTTTGAGTTTACATTTGATAAGGATAATGCTATTGGTATCAATTTAGCAACGGAAGCAGAGAGCATTATTGACTATGGTGAGAATGTTACTATTCTAACACTGGTTGAAGAAGACCCAACGATTAACGTTGGTGATACTGTAAAAGTTATCTATCCAGATGGTGTTGAGAGATATATGTATGTGTGGAAGGTTGATGGTGTGGTTCTAACGTTGTTTGGTGCGGAAGGTATAATATATTACACCCAAGTCGTGGGTGATGAAAATAGAAGCGATAAGAGAAGGAACTTATATCGTAGATTAATAGATATAGAGGTTAGAGCGTATTTATGAGGTGAAAAAGAATGACACTTGAAGTAATTTTAACTGGAAAGGATGTAAAGGCTGGAAAGCTAACAAGCAGAGATGATGGTGCGTCACCACCTACGCTTTCATTTGAGCAGTTTCCAGATGACACAAGGATAGGAACACTTACTGTTAATACGAACATTAGAAGATTGTATAGTCTTGGCGATAGATATATGAAGGATGCGATAGTGCAGAAGTTCGAAGGTAGTGTCGGTATTGATATGCCATTGTATGACAAGAATTTCTTAAGTGATTTATTGACGTCTGTGCCATTTGGTGATTTGGTTATTCAGTATCCGAGTTTTGTTAGGGTTCTAAATGATTTCGTTCCTCAAAGAGTTGAGGTTAGTATTAGGGAAGATGAATTGGTTAGGGTTTCTGCTGATGGTGTATTCGCTAAGGAGGAGGAATTAACTGGTTATGATGTTTCGTCTACTGAACCGAGTGCGGTATATCCAACACACATAAATGCAAGTATCACCGATGTAGATGGTGTGACAAATGTTAAGGTTAGGTCTGCTACGATTAGAGTAAATCTAAACAATGAACTAAAATGGGGACTACATAGCAGATTTGCTAAGGCTGTTGTTCCTAAGCAAATTGAGGTTGAAACTACGATAGAGGCAATTATAGATAAAAGTATGCTTGATAAAATTTTGGCAGATACACAGACTGCCGTTGATATAACGCTTACTGTATCTGTTGGTGAGACAACAATGACGATTAAGGTTGAAGGTGCGTATCTTGATAGTGTAGCTGAACCGATTGAGCCAAATACTGAGGTATACGCAACACTGACATATATTGGTAAGAAAGTTGTTATTTCATGATGTTAGTATTGGGGTGATTTAAATGAAGAAGGTTGAGGTTGAGTTTGAAGGTAAGAAGTATGTGTTCTATCTAAGGTATATTACCTATGGTGAGAGAAAAAAGATACTTAAGAAAGCTATGAATAAAGATGGACTTGATTATACTGAAGCTGAGCATTGGCTATTGACATACAGTATCGAGAAAGTCGAACCTGAAGATATACTTGATGTTAGCTTGAAGAAGGATATTAATAAGTTCTATAAGGCGATTGAGGGATTGCCAGACCCATTAATTATTATTGTTGCACGTGAGGCTATGTTGATGAACCCTTTAATGGCTTGAGGGGTGAAGAACGTAGCCTAATTAAGAGAGCATATCATGGACAGAAAGTAAAGACCGATATAGACATAGAGCATGAAATCAGAGACATAATGATATACTATCTATTTGCAGAGAGGTTTGGGTGGACACCAGAGCAAGTGGACAAGCTACCGTATAAAGTGCTATTATATATGGTCGAATTAATACGTGAGGGTAATGAGAGTGGTGCTATGAGTGAGAGATTGTTGAAGAGGGTGATGAAGTAATGGATGATAAGATGAACATTGAAATAGAAGTAAACGTTGATATTGAGAAAGCACTCAAAGACTTGGATAAACTAAGGGAAAAAGTTAATTCTGCATTACATGAATTTAGGGATGTTGAGAAAAAGCTTAAATCTGGTTATATTCTTTTTGATAAGACTACTGATAGCATTGCAGAAGATGTTGAGGTGTATCGTAAAGAGCTAAGTAGTTTGGAGGGAGCATATAAACGTCTAAAGGATAGAATAAGTGATACACGGGGAGAGTTATGGGAGTGGAATAAAAAGCTTCAAGAGGCGTCAAAGGGTAAGTCTGTTGATATTTCTACAGAGGATGCTGAGAGGAAGATAAAGAACTTGGTTAAGAGGATAAATTATTATGAAGAGAGACTTAATCGACTTGCAGAAAGACGTAGTAGGATTGTTGATACATATAAGCTAACTAAAGGTAAACCAATTAAGGAAGGTGTTGTATATACCATAGAGGAGAGTAATAAACAGCTTAAGACTGTTTATGATACTCTAAAGAGCACTAAAGCAACACGTATGGATAAGAATTTGCAATTGTTTACAGCGAGTATTTTCGAAGGAATAATGGAAGCATTTGATGAACATCTTAGTAGAGCGATGGGTAGTGCTCAATCGGAGATTAATGAGATTACGGTTGGTAGACGTCTTGCTGGGATGGCAGTAAAACCAGAGCAATTCTATCTAATGCTACTTAAAACAGTCTTTGGTGGAAATGAGAAAGCTTTTGCTGAATATATGAAGAGGTTTGGTGTTGAGGTTACTGAGGCTGATTATATAAAGGATAAATCTGGTGCGACTAAGGGTATTAGTGTTGGTGTAGACCCATTAAAGGTCATTCGTGATTTGGCATTAAGAGGTGGGAAAGAGTTAGAATTATCATCTCAGTTTAGAACTGGTTTGGCTCAGGGTTTGATTACAAATTTATCCGTTGGTTTTTCAAGCTTAACGGCTAAAATTGGTATTATTGGTGTCATTCTTAAGAAGATTTATGAAGTAATGGAAAAGATGGTTGGGTATAGCGGAGTGATGAGTGCATCATTAAAACTGCTTACTACGATAACACAATTGAGCATTAAGCCAGTTGCTGATATTATCGGTTCTATGGTATTGCCAATATTATTGTTGATGTTTAAAGTTTTAACACCAATATTGAAGAATTGGAATAAAGTTTTCTCTACGTGGATGAAGGCGACGAAAGAGAGACCAGAGCTTACTGCCGTGCAGATTGCGACTACATTAACTGGATTGTATCAAGGTGGTGTCGGTGGTGCATTTGCTGGGGCATTAGTTCCAATGATGGCGACGTATTTTGCAAATCAAAAGAGTGGATTTGCGAGAGCTTTGTCGGGTATGGCAATATTTCCGTTGATGAGTAAGATGCTTGGTGGTGGATTTCTTGGATTTCCAGAGACTACCGTTAAGATGGTTGAAGTCTTCGGTAAATCAATCGCTAAAGTTACGAAGACCACAGTGGAATTTGGTAAGGCTATGGTTCTAACGAGGGGTGCAGTGGCAAAGAATGCATTAGCGAGTAATGTTGCGTTTAAGTCATTGGTTGCTTCTATTGGTTCTGTTGTAGCATCATTTGCATATTTGAGCACTGTATTACTTGGTTTTTATGAGTTGTTCGAATTAACGAAGTCATATCTGAAAGGCGAATTTGATATAGAGAGAGAGGCTAAGATAGAGAGGCAATGGAAATTTGACCCATTTGGTGTTCATAATTTGTATCCAGAGGTCAGTAGTCCAGAGGAGATAGTATATAAATCTATGGAGGAGTATCAAGATATTGTTGGTAAGCGTTGGGAGGCTATGGCAAAGTATTATCCAAGTGATGAAGAACTTATTGAGCTTCAGAAGTTGTCAGAAAATATTGATACGTCTGAGTTTGATATGATTATTGAAAACGTTACAAAATTTGAGCAAGAGTTTGGTGATTTTTCGAACAATATTGCAACAACAGGAGTAGAGGCAAATAAGTATGGTGATAAAGTAAAAATAAACATCGTAGATTTGTTTAAGAATATAAATACTCCAGTATCTGAGGCAACTGATTATTGGATTAAACACGGTGATGATTTAGTTAGTGAGGCGTCGGGTTTGCATACAGCTATTGTCAGAGCGATTGATGAAGCGAGGAGAACAATAGCATTTGACTTATCAATACCGACTGCTGGTGGTGGCGGCGGTTCGGTTCGTGAGAACATAAAGATGTATCAATCTGGTGGTTGGGTTACTGAGACGGGTTTGGCTATTGTTCATGAAGGTGAATATGTAGTTCCACGTGAACATGCATTTGAGATAGCTGATATATTGAGGAATAAGCTTGGTTCATGGGAGCGTATAGAACCAGTAGAGATGTTACCAGTTGAACTCCCTATTATCCGTAGTGAGAATGTGTCTCATGTTATGAGACCAATAGAGCAAACTGTGAATATTGACGTGTCAATTAATGTAGACCATGTTAGTAGTGATGTAGACATAGATAGGATTGCCGAAGAAGTTGGTAGAAGAATATATAGAGAAATGATTAGATACGGTGGTTGAGATGGCAGTGAGAATAATTAGGCAGGTGAGTATGGGAACACCTCTGGGTAATGGCGAGCTATCGGTTAGTTCAGATGGTAAAGTTTGTAGTTTTAATATTGTTGAGAGATTTAGGCATAGTATAGGTAGGTTTTCACAAGCAATGCCATTATCTGGTGGTGAAACTGAAGGTGACCCAGATAGTGCTTCGATTATATTCGATAGTGGTGGAACTAAGATTGAGTATAATATAGATTTTATAATACCTTATAGCAATAGTGTTGATGCGAACAATGACTATTCGGATATAGACATTTTCTTCTCTACAATAACGGTGATGGAGAAGCTAATTCTTGAGGTTGATGAGTTTAACTGGGTTGGGGATAGGAGTAGAGAGGTCGTGTTGAAGAATGTGGATTTGACTATAAAAGCTGGTGAAAAGTATCTTATAACGGGTAGGATTTCGTTATATGGTGGCAAAGTTATCTAAGGTGATTATATGGTATATATTGCAACTAATGTAACTACATATGAAGTCGTTAATACGAGTGGTTCAGACATTGGATATGTGAAGGTGAAAGTTCCCATAGAAGAGAGTGTGATATTTGATGTTGGGGACTGTATTGATGTCTATTTATATGGTAAAAAAGTCAAGAGAGCTATCGTGAGATATCTTAAGAAGATTGCTATAGCACTCTATGAGTTATATGGTGTCGGTGAGGAAGATTCTTTTCAGAGACAATTTGTAAGAGTTAAGATTGTTCCTGAGATGGTTGGTAAAGAGGATAAGATGGATATTAGTGATGTTGTTAGATGGTTAGTTGATAACTATAGTAACTATACATATGATGATACAACGGTAGTGGATACTGGATACAAAGTGAAGAAGTCTGTTCTAAGTGATAAAATTTCGAATGTGTTGAATAGGTTCGCAGATACTGTCGGTTATATATGGTATGTAAAGGATGGGAAATTCTATTTCAAACCACCAGAAAATAGGTCTTACAACATTACAATATCGAATACTGATGTTAGGTTTGAGGATTGGGAAATTATATCAGATAAATTAGCCAATGATGTCCATGTTTTTGGTGCAAGATTAGAGTATCAAGCAACTGACTATTTTGTTGGTGATGGGACAACCACAGAATTTAAATTAAGTTACATACCAAGTGGTAATATTCGAGTTTTCGTAGAGGGGAATGAAATAGGTTCAGAGGAGTATGAAATTGATAAAGATAATCAAGTGATTAGATTTAAGACAGCACCACCTTCAAAGACAGTTACGGTAAGTAAATTCACAAACTTTCATTGGAGACGTAAGATTGTAGTTACAAATAATAGTGGTTCAAGTGTTTCAAATCCAGTTGTATTATTGAGGCTCAATAGTGGGAACTTCGATTTTGGTAGCGTTAATGGTGATTTATCAGATATACGTTTTGGGACTATTGATGGGGTTGAATTTCCATGGGTTCATCTTGGAACAGATGAAGATGGAAATATTGTATTAGCAACAAAGTTGGATGATATAACTATAAATGATGGTGACGATTACGAATTTTATATTTTCTATGGATATTCATCTGCTATGATGCCGTCGTATGAATATGACGACGTATTTGGTGTGGTTGATGATTTTAATTATGATGGTGAATTAGATGCGAATAAGTGGAATATAGAGACGTATTGGATTGGAGCACCAGATGTGGACATGGAGTATTATGTTAGGCTTAGCCAGAGACGTGCATATATAAATGTTGTGGTTAATCAATGGGATGATTCGAGTGAGCGTGGTCAAGTGAACGTAATTGCACGACCCAAGGGAACTCATAGTTTATGGGTATATTGGTATGAGCAGGGTAATGACTCAAATAAGCACATTGGGTTGAATATTGTATCATCTGAACCATCGTTTAATGTTGGTTATAAAAAGGATGAGAATGGGGTCACTGAGGAGCAAGATGGCGGCTATGTGGTTTTGGCTAACGGTGTATATTGTGCAGATGTATACTTCGATGGTTCAAATGTTAGTATAGGTTCAAGAGAGCTACATGCGAGCTACAACGTTGAGGTTAGATACAATTTTATCGTTCCAATATATGCCAACATGCAGGACTATCCGAGTATTGAAAAATATGGTAGAGTAAGTGCAGAATTGAAATTGGATTGGATTAAGGATTTTGATACTGCAACATTGATTGCAAGTAAGTATTTACAAGAGTATAGAGAGCCTAAGTATAAAGGTAATGTTGTATCGCCTGATTATTATATAGTTAAGAATGGCATAGAAGTCGGACAATTGGTGTTTATATCTGATAGGTTGCATGAAGTTAATGGAGTAATGCTCATTAATAGGATAAAGTATAAGAATGGAATAGCCGAGCTGAATGTGGCTGAGTCTTCCGTTGATATATATAAGTGGAGTGCGTTAGTCGAACATAGAGTTAGACAATTAGAAACAGCAGGGGATGAGAATTTTTTTACACCCAGATGGCAAAGGTGAGTGACAGCTCTTTGTCTTTGCTATTTGATGTGAGCGTGGTTGCTAAAGATGGAAAAGTCGGTGGTTTCGTAATCGGGAAGAGTTTATGTGGAGAGCAACTTGGTGGGGTGTGACATGATAACTGAGCAAGGAAGAATTGAAATAGCTAAGGCTATAATGGATTATGTTAAGGAGCATTATCCATATTTTGCTGTTGGAACAAGTAATGTGGATGAAAGCACCCCGACTAATGACCTCTTTTCGCCTATAGAGTGGCAAAAAGGAACTGGTATATATAGAAAACGTGTCGAAGATGTTTTGTTTGATGGACAAAATATAATATTTAAGTGTAAGCTGAGGTATAATGAATTTAATGGCGAGAGTGGTAGTGTAAATATCTATGAAGTTGGAATTTTTAATAGTAAGATGGGTGGTCAAATGCTACTGAGGGTTGTATTTAGTAGTCCAGAGCTAAAGTCTAATACGATTGAGAAAACGATTGACGTAAAGGTGAAGCTGTGGTGATATGAATGACGTTGGATTGGATGAAGAGTATTAATGATGGTGACCCGTTATATAGTGGGCACATATTGTCGCTATTACAGGCTATTAGAGGTAGATATGTAGTAAATGGTTGTGATGTTGTTCCGAGTAGTGGACTTGATTTAATTGTAAATTCTGGTATTGTTTATTATGCTGGTGAGTTTCATGATGTTTCTTCGATTACTGTTTCAATATCTTCTAATAGTAGTGGGCATGTAAGAGGGGATTTGATAGTATGGAACTATGGAACTAAAGGTGTTGTCGTTAGACAAGGTAGTGGGTATGCAGTAATCGGTGATGTTGAGATACCAGTATTCCCAAGACCAGAGGATGATGATATTCCTTTGGCATTAGTTGTGGTAGATGATGGCGTATCGAGTTTTGTTAGTGATGATATTAAGGATATTAGAGTGAGTGGTGTTGGTAATTTTATGTTTGACCCATTAATGGTATATGAGGATTTTAAGGTAAGTCCGAGTGGAACGTTGAAAGGAGATTCATATTATGATAGCGATAATGACTATTTAGTATTGACTGAGGCAGTTGATAATCAAAATGGTCAATTGGAGTATCAGATAAATCCGATGTCATCTTGGTTTGCTGAGTTTGAGTATTATGCTGGACTTGGTGATGGTGCTAATGCGATATATCTGTATGTATATTGTGAGGAGACGCCTATAAGTGAGGATAGTGCGACTGGTGGATATGTTATTGCTCTGGATGAGGGTGATGGAGAGGTTCAGGTATTATATAATGGTAGTAAGCTTGCATACGCTACGCCGACGTATCAGATTGATGATGGGCAATGGCATAAAGTTTTTGTTGTTTTTGAAAAAAGGAGAATTAGAGTGTGGGTTGATGGGGTATTACAGTTAGACTTCACCGATATACAAAGGGATTTAAGTGGAATGTTAATGGGAATTGGTGCAAGGACGAGTGCTTCGAATAATGAGCATAGGGTAAGATATTTGAAAGTAAGTAAGTTTGCTGGACTATTGCCAGTATATGTATAGAGGTGTGTAATAATGGGGTTTACTTGGTCAAATTTGAACAGAGGTGATATACCAAAGAAAGATGATATTGATGAGATTAAGAGTAATATGGATAATATACTTAATGATTTGGATAAAGGACTAAATTGGGATTATAATGAGTTTGCAAAACGCCTTCATATGTATGAGTATGTGAGACTTGTCGCATTGAGGCGGTCTATTGATGATTTGGATACAATAAAGTGTAATGATTGTAGTTCGTTTAACTCTTATGAGAATGAAGCCGCTTGTCCATTAGCGAAGGATGGGTATTGTTCAACTGATTATAGTTCTGCAAATTCGGTTGATAATACAACCGAGGATACTGGATATAATGATACATATAATAATAATGAGTTGTCGGGAAACGATGACACGGTGGACAATATTGTGAATTCGGGTTACGACTCTGATGTTAATAGTGAACACGATGGAATGGATGATAGTTCAGAATATTATACTGCTAATGATGGTGAGGATAGCTCGGTATATAGTGCAGATGGTGCTTGCAGTGGGGATGATTCATCCGCATATAGTGGACACAATAGTGATGATGATGATGGGCACAATTTTTCATATTGTGGAACGGTTTATGATGCTGAGAATTCTACGTATTATGGCGGTGAGAAATCTGCTGATAACTCTGGTGTGGATAGTGGATATAATTCGGGTTATTATGTAGGAGATGATAGTGGACACGATACAAATGTTTGTGATGTTCATTTTGCAACGGAACATATTGATTATGGCGTATCAGATGATAGTTCATTTTATGGAACATACTATGCAAATGACGATAGCACTTATAATTCTGGTGAAAATTCCACTAATTTATCTGGTGATTATGATACTAATTTTAGTGATGAGAATTCGGTTGCGGGCACATGCAGTGGCGATGATAGTGGATACGATAGTTCTTATGATTATGGATATGATAGTTCTTATAACTATAACGAAGATAATCCCTATGATTCTGGATACAACGATGTATATAATTCAGGTGATGATGGAACATATGATTCTGGATACGATGGAACAGATGATGGGACAGTATATGATGGTCATTAGGGGTGATTAATGTGTCATTTGTGTGGTCTACTTTGAACAGAGGGGATTTGATACAGAAGAGGCATATTGATGAGATGCGAGGTAATGTAGACAATATTGATGACACGAAATGTGTTGCAAATTACTCTGATTATAATAAGCATGAACATTCGTTTGCATATCTTGATAATTATTTATCAGATTTGGGTTCAGCTCAAGCGTCATATTGTGATTCATATAATTCGGGAGATGATACTTCATATAACGTAACTGTATATGATGGGGACGATGGTGGTTACAATTCGAGTGAAGATAACCCATATTGTAGTGTGGTTGATGATTTGGAAAAAGCGTCAAATTTAGCAACTAATGATAGCACCGTGTATGATACTAACGATGAAGGTGATTATGCTCAGGTAAATAGCACCGAGGATGTTACATATTGTGCACAACACTATGAGAACGATAAAGAGGATAATACTTCTTATTATAGCGATGATGATAGTTCAGATAATGAGAGTTATTGTGATAGTGAAGATGCAACAGCGGATAGTAGCGAATATGGAACATACTATAGCAATGTTGATAAGTCTGATTATGGAACATATTATAGTGATGAGGATGTTAATGTAAAAAGTGGCGAGAATTCGACATATTGTGGTTCGGATGATGGTGTATATTATAGTAGTGTAGATAAAGGCGATAATGGAACATATGATAGTAATGAGCATGGAACGTATAATTCAGGTTATGATTCGGATTATAACAATGGTGAAAATAATGTTGATATGACAAGTGAGCATGGTGCATATAATTCGGGTGATGATGGAACACATAATGGCACATATAATAAGGTTGAATATAGTGGGTTTGTGTGATGTGGAGGTGCTAAGGTATGAAGAGTATGTTGGTAGCAAGTGAAATTTTAACCTCTGGATGGTGCCAACTTCAATGCAGTTATTGTTACATCCCCAAGACAGAAGAGATGAAGAATTTGCATTTGGAGATTATTAAAGAGTTGAAGACAAGAAATAGGATTGAAAAAATGAAAGAAATGAAAAAGAAGTATGGAATTAGACTTGAACATTTGGGTGCTTGGGGAACTGAACCTTTATTGACAATGAGATATATTGATTTAAGGGAATGGAAAAAAGAATTTCCAGAGTTAAAGACGTTTGTATATTCAACAAGTATGATGTTAAAGCCTGTCCCAGTAGTTGAGAAAGTTAAAGAGGCAAAAGATTTAGGAATATCGATAAAAAATCAGATTAGTTTAGATGGTTGTGAATGGATTACCGACAAAAACAGAAAGGGTGGGAGCACGAAGACAATTATTGAAAATACGAAATGGTTGATTAATGAGTTAAATAAAATTGACTTTGATACATATTTTGAGATTAGTTTTAAGGCAACGTGGAGTATTGATAACATTAGACAAATGGTTGAAAATCCAGAGTTGATACATGAAGTGTTTGAATTTTTTGATAATTTAATTAGTGAGTTAAGAAGTATGAATAAAAAGAAGAATGTTATTATAAAGAGTTTTGCAGGTGGGACGTTGGTAGTTCCGGGTAAATATACGAGTGAGGATGGTAAAATATTGGCTAAGTTTTTTGAGTATTTGTATAAATTTGGCTATCCGAACAATTATACGTATAGATTGATGAGGCTATTGGATTGGGCACATGAGTTACATAAAGCGAGGATGTTCACATGTTCTGCAATGGATAGTCAATTTGGATTTGATGATGAGGGTGCGGTTCATTTGTGTCATAGGACGTATTATTTCAACAAAGATAAGTATATCAAAGCGGTAATGAGTATGGATAAGTATAAAAACTGGGATGTTTCAGTAATAGAGGAAGGAAGGTTGAGAGAGATTAATAAATATTACATAGTTCCGTATGATGATGAATTTGAGATGTGGAGAGTATATTACGTAATGCGTGGTTATCATGATTTTTGGAGATTTCGAATTGGATATACTGTAAATATGATAAGGATGTTGGCACTGGCTGGACAAGCAGAGAAAAGATTTTTGGAAGATGAAGATTACACATTATTGTTTGCATATTTTGTTAATTCTGCATTTAGTTGTCCAATGGAAAATTTATTAAATACTGGTAGCGTGCACTTAACCCCAGTGAGTATTTTGAGGTATTTGGGTAATGGTGCATTTGAGTGGATAGTAAGGGATACGTATAGGATGTATAAGAGAAATAAGGTGTTGTGAATGGTAAGGTTTCAGGAAGAAAATGATAAGTTTATGGAGATGTTCATCGAAAAGACGTTTATTGAGGGATATGGGAAAAAATTTCCGAACTGGGATAGGTTAGAGCTAATGTTGGATACGAGGTGCACATTAGCATGTCGCTATTGCTACTATAACAACCCGAAACATGATAAATATTTATATCCAGTAAAGCTAAAGAACCCCGAGGAGTATGTTAAAAATGCTAAGATGTTATTTGAGTGGTTGTATTATGAAAAGGGTGTAGTGCCAAAGGGCATTGATATATTTGGTGGGGAAGTTACCGTAAAGTCAGAGTTTTATGGGATATTGGACGCTATCGAAGAAGTGTTTGGAGATAGGGCTAAAGAGATTTCGGTAGTTGTTCCGAGTAATTATTCGTTCTTGCTAAGCGAGTATTGGACTGATAAGATGGAAGAATATTTAAAGAAAAGTAGAGTTAGACTTGCTCTAAGTGCCAGTATAGATGGTAAGTATTTGGAAACTATAAATAGACCACTAATTAGTAATCCAGAGAAAGACCCGAGAGATGATAACTGGTATGATACATTGTTTGAATTTAACAAGAAGTATGGATTTGGTTTTCATCCTATGATATATGCAAACGGTATTGGTTTGTGGAAGAAGAATTTCTTATGGTTTCAGAACATGTTCGATAAGCATGGAATACCATGGTGGAGTATATATTTGTTAGAGGTCAGAAACCCAGAGTGGACGAGAGAACAGATAAGGGAGTTTGGGGATTTTATTGATTTCTTGGTGAAGTGGACATTTAAAAATAGACTTGGAGAGAATGTGCGTAAATATGTTAATTTCACATTTAAATTGAGAGGGTATAATATATTAAATCCATTTAGTAGCACTGGTAGAGGATTGGGTTGTAGTATTCAAGCAATGTTGTATGTTAGATTGTCAGATTTAGCGATAGTGCCTTGTCATAGAACGAGTTACGATGAGTTTGTGTATGGTTATTTTAAGACTGAGAATGATAAAATAGTAGGAGTGGAAGCTAAGAATATAGAATTATTGAATGCAGTATATAGCTTTGTTGCAGAGAACCAGCCATATTGTGAACAGTGTGTAATTAAAGAGGTATGTAGTCATGGTTGTCTTGGGGCACAGTATGAGTTTACTGGAGATTTATTTACACCGATACCAACGGTATGTGCGTTAGAGCATGAGAAAATTAGGAGAATAATAAAGGCAACTAAGGATATTGGTGTATATGATGATATTGTGAATGAATTACGTTTAGAAAGACAGATAGTTTGGAGAAGGATTGAGGAAGCTTTGGGGGTGTAATGTATGGACAGAAATGAGTATTTAGATGTTAGAAATAAGATATTGAGAATGTTGAATTCTCAGGAGTTTAGAAGACATTTTGGAAAGGGTAATAATATTAAGGTTGCGGTAGACACCATGATAAAGAGTTTGGATATAGTTGCTAAGGGTGGGAGAACTGGTGTAGGTCAGAACATGATGAATAATGTGACTGATGGAACAAAAACTGTAATGGAGTTTGTAATATATCATAGACTTTCGAAATTTGCAGTTGATTTTGTTTTAGTGTATGTTAGTTTAGTAAGTTTGTGGAACAAAGAATTGGGATACAACTTCGATTTGGATATTATGGTTGATGCGATTAAAGCGATAGTAAGTTCATACTTGACAATAATGGAAGCGAATGACGTATTGAGGAATTTGCTTAGTAGAGCAGAGAGGTATTTGAAGCTTGAGCCACCTGCATATGGAGTGAGTAGACACTTTGTTGATATTGTGTGGAAGAAGCTTGAGAATGGAGAAGAGATTTGTGATTACCCAAACAAGGCAATTCGTTCAGTGAATAAGGAGAAGGGGAGAGATGTTTCTAATGAAGGCTCTACTTAGATTTTTTATTAAAATTTTTCAAAGGGTAATTGTAAAGAGTGTATATGAGATAAAGGGATTTGAGCTTTTGAGTATGTTAAGAAGTAGGGACACGGTGCAGGATATCATACTCTGGGATGGCATATATAAATTTACGGATTTTGAGGTAATGCTAAGAATAATCAAGGGTGATATGGTTAAGTGGCACGAATACCGAGTAGAGAATTATGATTGTGATAATTTTGCGATAACGTTTGCTGGGATAATACCATACGTTTATGGGATAAACAGTGTAGGTATTGCAGTTGGCAAGGTAACCGATGATAATGGATATGTAGGGTATCATGCTTGGAATGTTTTTGTTGCAATGAAGAGTAATGGTGAACCATGTCTATATATGTATGAACCACAGACTGGCAAGTTTACAACATACAAATCTGGTAGAATAGGCAACTGGGAGTATGAGCCAGAATATATTATATGGGGGTAATTGCATATATGATTATTAATAATAAAGTTTATAAATCTTAAAGTAGTAATATATATTGGGGTGAGTAATATTGCCCAGCGATGCCATTGACGAGACGAAAATAATAGAGAGGATAGCGAGGCTTGAAGAAGCAGTGGCATACAACAAGGACTTGATTGTTGGTATATCAGAGAAATTAGACAAGTTCATTGAAGAGATACACAGTAACCAGATAAGTTCAGTCTCTCAGTATGGGGATTTGAATGTAAGGGTATCGAAATTGGAACAGCGTTTGGAAACTGAACGTGAGGATGATTATATGTGGTATACTAAGCTTGGTGTGTTTATTGCATTTATATCAGCCATTATGAATTATATATTTAAATTAGTTGGTAGGTGATAATGTGGATATTTACAATGAAATAAGAAAGATTTTCAAAGAACTTGGTGGTTCTGTCGATATTGTTCAATTGGAGAATAATAGAAAGAAATTTCCAGAAGCTGGGTATATGCCAGAAAGCTCTAATGGTCATAGTGTATTTGTGTTGAAATATAATAAACCAGCACTAATGCGTTGGGCACTATGGGAAATTATAATACATGAAATGGCACATAAAACTCTTAGGGACGAAGGTTACGAGAATTGGAAAGAACATGACGATATGTTCTGGAAGAGATATATCGAATTGAGAAAAATATTCGAAAATAAAGTTGCTCGAATATATGGAAGGTGATAATGTGGTAAGGGAAATAAGCAGTGTGTTTTTAATAAGTGATACTCATGTTGGTAAAAGAACAAAATCATTTGATATAAATGTGTTTGAAGAGAGAATTAAATTAATGTTTGATAAAATGTTAGATTTCAAAGGTGTTATAAATAGAAGTTATAGAATGCCAGATGTTCATCTCATGTTCCTCGGTGACATTCTTGACGGTGAGGAAATATATGCTGGACAAGGTTATGATGTTGAACTTATCGTTGATGAGGCAATGGATAGAGCATTGGATATCTTTACTGCACAGATTACCCGATTAATGGATAGGTTTGAGAGAGTTTATATATACGGCGTTGCTGGTAATCATGGTAAAGCTAATCGTAGAGGAAGAACGAATTGGGATATAATATTCTATAAGCGTCTTAAAGATAGGTTCTCGATGATAGAAGATGTTGAGATATATATTGGTGATTGGAAATATATTGCTGATATAAGAGGATGGAGGTTCTTACTTATACATGGTGACCAAATATATATGTATCAGAATATACCCACGTATGGAATAATACAGAAAGCTATGCGGTGGTATACTGGCGGACTTAATGAACAGTTTGACATAGTTGTTCTTGGACATTTTCATACGTTCTTTAGATTTGATTGGAATAACATTTCAATATTTTGCAACGGAACACTATTGACTGGTGATGACTATACTGAGAAGCTTGGTTTGAAACCACAGACTAAGTTTTGGTATTTTGGTGTATCACGTAAGAATAAAATAGAGTTTGCAAAAGAGGTTGAAGTATGATGATAACACCAGTAGTTGCAGTTGATGGTGTTGATGGTAAGAAGTTGGCTGTATATGTGAAGCATAATGACTTGGTTAGGGATAGTGTTGTGTTTGAGATTGAGAACGAGTGTTCAATCGAAATATTGATGAAAGATGCACTGCATATTGCAGAAGTGTTACAGATAGAGTATGAAATTGCACACTTAGGGCTGAAAGATAAGATAAGAGCATATATATTCAACCAGTTATTTGGCGATAATGATGATAAAATGTTTAGGTGATGTTAATGTTTGAATTTGTTAAACAGTGGTTTAAGCGAGATAGTTATGTTACCAGCACTCAAGTCAATTATGGTATGCCAAGTGTTGGTGAGCTTAGACCCATTGATGGATATGTATCTACTGGAACACGGGACTTAGCAAAAATACCGTTTTACCCGTTGGGTTTACAGACGGTTTATGACTTATACAATAACAGCGACATATTGCGTATGGTTATCGATAAATTGGTTAAAGAGACTTTCAGAAATGGATTGTGGATTAAACCTGCATATAAGAAGAAATGTGCTGTATGTAAGACAGAATATGATGTTACTGTTGATAAATGTCCAGTGTGTGGGAGTGATAAGTTAGTCTCTCCTCTCGAAAGTGTTAAGTATAAAATGTTGGATTGGATGAAAGAAGTTAATCTTAATGGGCAAAGCTTAAAGGATGTGCTTATTGATATTGATTATGATTTGAATCTGTTCGATAATGCGTATGTGCTAATTAGAAAGAAGTATTACTTTAATGACAGTGGTGATGTAATAGGAGCTGAACCAATAGAACTTCTTAGAGCATCCCCGTTAATGATGAATATTGTAATGGATAAAGAAGGTAGGCTTGGACGAGATGATAACGGTAATGTTGTTGCATTTTGTTTAGAACATAGGGACTATGCTGAAAGTGTTCCAAAAGAGGTGTTTGAGAGAGGGGAAGCAAGATGTCATATATGCGGGAAGAAATTAGTTCCAGCTTACTATATGGCTGAGCGTGGTGGGAAGAGAGTTTACTATACAAAGGGTGAAGTATTGCATGTTAAGAAATTTACTCATGGTATTGGTTATGGATATCCTGCTCCATTTACGCTATGGGCTAAGTTGATGATACTTATCAAGATGGATATGTTCATATTATGGGCATATCACTTACAGCGTTCACCGTATGGTTTATTGTTCATTAAAGGTAGAGAGGAAGATATTGCGAGAGCGTGGAAAGCGGCTAAAGAGGAGGCGAGGATTAATCCATATACGGTTGTGCCTATTGCAGTTCCCGATGCTATTGGTGATAAGAAGTTTGTTGAATATATTGACTTAAGTTATAAAGCTGATGATATCGATTTCATACAATTTAGACAAGAGCTTAGAAAAACTGTTGGTGCGATGTATGGGGTCTCTCCAATCTTCCAAGCCGATGTAAGCGTTGGTGCGGGCTTGAGCAACGAGGGGCTTCAACTTACGGTCACTAATAGGGCAGTAGAGTTCGAACAGACGATATTTAACGAAAAGATACTCCCGTGGATAATGAAACAGTATGGATGGTCTGATTGGATTGTTCAGCTTGTGCACCCAGAAGAGAAAGACCTCATGGCGAGGTATGAAAGAATACTCACAAGAATAAAGATAGCTAAAGAACTTGCGGCTATGGGCTATAAGCCAATAATGGTTGAGAGGGATGATGGTATTGATTTCGAATATGAGTATGTGGGAGAGCCAATTATATATGAGCAACCAGCCGTAAGTAGAAGGAGACCAAAGGTTAAAGAAACAGGTGAGAGATATGAAGATGAACCAGAGCATGGTAGAGTTGCGTCTAATGAGGATATGTTTGAAGGCGAGCCAGATAAACCACGTAAGAAGCGTAAGGATGCACAAACGATAGAGGGTGGTATTTGATGGTTAAAGTTAAGTTTGATAATGGGGAAGTTGTTGAGATTGTGAATGATAGACTTAGAATTGTATCTGGTTGGGCAAGTGTTCAGATAAAAGATGTAGAAGGACATGTAGTATCAGCTATTGATTTGGTTAAGGCAATGATTTCATATATGGCAGATGGTGGCATTATACTATATGGACATACCAATACGCCAGTTGGTAAAGTTATATATTGGGATTTGAGAAAACATGAGGATACTGGAGAACTTGGTGTATATATAGTTGCACAGATTGGCAATACTAATGTTATCCAAGATAGAGTTTGGGAGTTGGTAAAGTCTGGTGTCATTACTGGTTTCAGTATTGGTGGATATGGTAAGCCAGTGGATGATATCATTAAGAAAGATGATGGGACGTCTGAGGTTGTGAAGAAAGTTACTGATATCATATTGAAGGAGATAAGTATTGTGGAACATCCAGCTAATGAGAAAGCGATAATCGAGGATTATAATGACTTAGCCAAAGGGTTTATTAAGCACTTCGAGGAACTTAGAAAATGTGTTGAAGACTTCGAGAAGGAGGTGCTATTGGCTAAGCTTGAGATGGGTATCGCAGACACTATTACGCTACTTGCAGAGTATTATGCTAAAGAGATATTCGAGAAAGGGTTTAATGATTTATGCGAATTCGAGAAAAAGATTATCGTTGAGACAATCTTCGATGAATATAAGAAGGCTAAATCAAGAGATAAATGTAAAGAGAGATATTATAACTATGAAGAGGGACATTTTAAAGGCAGAGCTGGAACTGGTGAAAGGTTCGAGAATTGCGTAAAGTATTTCTCCGTATGCGAAGGTAAATCGGAAGAATCAGCACGTAAGATATGTGCTGAGATAGCTCGTAGAAAGTATGGTGCAAGTGCTGGAAGGTGATATTTTTATTGGAGGTGTATGTAATGGGTGATGGAGAAATTGAGAAAAAGATTGAGCAAATAGAGGTTTTGATTAAACAGCTATCTGAGGAAATAATGAGTTTGACTGAAGTAGTGAAGTCAAGTATGGAAGTCCAGAAAGCAATGGTTGAAGTTATTAGAAAGCAAGTTGAGCCACCTGTGGATATGGATGAGCACAAAGAGAAAGAGAGGGAGCTGGCTGATGCTATGGAAGAGAAGGAGAGCGATAATGAAGAGCCAGCTGAAGAGCCTAAGCCGTCTGTTCCCGCTGGGGAAGATGGTGTTAAACACAGCGAGGAAAGCGATATTGCAAAGGCGGTAGAAACACCTACACCAGAGAGCGATGAACACAAGAGGGCTAAGCCATTTGTTGATGAGGGGGATGAATTTGCTAAGGCATTACGTAAGGTTCTTAGAAGAGAAATTGGTATTGATGAATTTATGAAGACAATTTGAGGTGTAGAAAATGGGAATATTTGCACAGATATTGAAAGCCGAAGATATTGAGAACTTCTATCTTGGACAAGCAAACCCGTTTCTGAGTGCAAGAGACCTTGTCGAGCTACAGAAGGCAACAGGTGCTGTTACTTCTGACTTGGGAACAGGTTTCTATAATCCAAAATACGGTGCTCTTGCATGGGCACAGCTGAACCTTGAGAGCAACCTTTGGGGAATACTTCCAAAGAGCACATTTCCAAGAAGGGGTTGGCGTGTAATTACTGGAATGGATGGTGACTATAGTTCAATGGCTATTGGTGAAACTGGAGCATTACCAGATGCGACATATATGCCAATAGAGGCATACAAAGCTGAGCCAAAACAGGTCGTGGACAAGTTTGAGATTTCAGATATTGCAGAGGCACTGGCTGAAGTTACAGATGAAGATATTGCAGTAAATGCAGAAATACTGAGAAAGCAAAAAGCAATATTCTTCGCTAAGAAAGTAAACCAGATGATTAGTAGAAAGGCACTTGGTAGTGCGGCTGATGGTAGCGATACTGAGGCGAGTGCTGGGCTAATGTTTGAAGCACTTGATAGAATTGTTTCAAGTTACGAGGAAGCAGTTGCAGTTGGTAAACCAACAGCGGCTAACATCTACGGTATCGATAGAAGCACAGCGGAATGGGCTAATGCATATGTCGATATGAGTGTTGGAGACCCACAGCCATTGCTTGTTGAGAGAATTAGAAACGCATATAAAGAGAGCCTTAAGGCTGGTGCAAATCCAAATGTGTTCGTTACTGGTTACGATACTTATGCGAAAATACTTGGTCTGTATGAGGTATTCATGAACTTCCTACCGATGCAAGAAACAGGAGTTCAGTTCGATGTTGGTGGAGTTAAGACAGCAGAGGGTGTAGACGCTGGAATGAAAGTTGCAAGCGTTTATGGAATTCCAATAATCCAAGCAGTTGATATACCAAACGACGGTGATGGAACGCTTAATAGAATGTATCTGCTCGATACAACAGACGTTGAAGGATATGGTCTTCCAAGACTTGGTGTGTCAGTTCTTAGACCAGTTGAATATTGGGAGATTAACAACCCAATCATTACTAATAAGTTTGCTCTCGTCGGTGTTTACAGAATGGCTGGCGAATTAATCGGTAGGAGACTTGCGGGACAAGCTAAGATTAGAGATATAGCCGAGTGATGTCTCGGCTTTCCCTTATTACTTTTATCACGGAGGTGTAATTAATGGGAGTCGAAGGGATTTTTCATCCATTAAAAGGTCTGGAAATAAGAGAGAGTGAAGAGCATACTGTAAGTTCTGTTCCAGCTGGTGGAGAAAAAGTAGAAACAATATCATTTGGTGATGGGTATATTATGCTTGGTATGCCCAAAGTGTGGACTGAAACTGCAGATGCATCTGTTGAATTGCTTTATGGTGGGCTTAATGAATTCACCGTAAAGGTAAGTAATTCTGGTGGCTCTGATAAAGACGTGGTTGTTAAGTATGACGTAGCACTATATAGAGGGGCTTGATGCCCCTCATATAACTTATTGAGGTGTTTGCTATGGCTAAAGTATACGAGTTTGAATATAAGATTGATGTGAAAGATGATATAGTTAAGAGAAAAGATGAAATCGTAAGGAGTGCTGGTAGATTTTGGGAACATGCCATTACTGAACCAAAGTTTAAATATGATTTGCCAGTAGGTGATGTTTTAAAGGCAAAAGCTATTGGTGCACTATTGAAGCTACTTGTTGGTAAAGGTAAGAAAATGGTTAAGGTTAAACAAAAGGTAATTGATGAAGGTGGTTGAATATGGCTGAGGAAGAGATATATTTTTATGAGGAAGTTCAACCCACGTGTGCCGATGGAGATTGGGAATGTATGTTGGAGAATTTTTATAGTGGATATTTGCTATTCGTCGAGGCTCATGTAAAGGTTGGTGAGGAAGTAGAGGGTGATATGACAATACCAATTATCGAGATTAATAGAATAGACGTTACTGGCTTATCGAATGAGGAAATTAATCAAGCCATAGAGTATGTTAAGCAGATATATCCAGATGCTATTGCGTATAAGTTGCATTTCTGTGGTAATCATATTGGAAGACCGTGTAATGTTATAGATGTTTGAAGGTGATGTATAATGGTCACTATTGACGTCGAGTGGATGCGAAGGAATTTCAAGTATCGCATTAAGCGTAGAATGCCATTGTGGATAATGGGTCTGGCGTTATT
>Ga0190313_1000431_pt1 | contig 25360 bp, 26 predicted proteins | sample 4870071011_MG_FD_169989 | JGI IMG/M metagenome (GOLD analysis project Ga0190313, IMG submission 169989) | Hydrothermal vent sediment bacterial communities from Southern Trench, Guaymas Basin, Mexico - 4870-07-10-11_MG | ecosystem: Environmental > Aquatic > Marine > Hydrothermal vents > Sediment ... | reverse complement strand
GTCTTATCTAAAATATTTTTAATGAAATTCTTCATTTCAGTTTCTTGCCATCTTCCTGAAAAAACAACTTTTATTTTTTCTTTTTCCAATGTTTTAAAAAGTTTATTAAAAAAAACTCGTAATAATTGAAAAATTTTTTTTCTCTCCATAACACTTCTTTTCTCATGATTTTTTAAACTCCAAACATATAAAGAAACAACTTTAATACTTGTTTCTTTAAGTTTTTTAAGAATTTTTTCTAAAGTTTTAGCACCTTCCTCATGTCCTTTAAAAGCAGGCAGACCCCTTTTTTTAGCCCACCTTCTGTTTCCATCAACAATGATTCCAAGATGCCTTAACTCATTTAACATTATCAAGATTTAAACAAAAAAGAGTTTATATTTTTTCCCAATTTACTTATTTATGCTTAAATAATTTAAAAAAAGTATTTTTAAATAAACTAAAATTAAAGAAATGCAATGAAACTATTAATAAAAAAGATTTTGGTTTAATATTAAGAAATAATTTATAACATTGGGTTTAATTGTGAGTTCTGGCACTCAACTCAAAAATTGCAATTATTAGTGAGTTATTTGTGATTGCAGTGTTTGATGCATGCTCCCGCCGGGATTTGAACCCGGGTCGCCGGCTTTCTTTCATTACGAACCCACTGGAGGTTCTATTCGGTTGCTGGAGTTAGTAAGAACCCGCTGGAGGTTCTTACTGCTGATGTCGAAAGGCCGGAATCCTTGGCCGCTAGACTACGGGAGCGTTTCTAAAATGAATTAAGATTTTGCTTTTAAAAGTTTTGCTAAAAATTGTTTTAATAAAACAATGCGCTCAGTTATGTGATTTAATGTTTTTATTTAATTCTTTTAACAATTCTTCAATATTAATTGAATACTTATTGCAAATATCTGAAAGTTTTAACATGCTAAGTTCAAACCTTGCTAATGGACAAGACAAACAAGGGTTTTTTGTAATTTTTTTTAATGTTTTTTTTATTTTTCATTTGTTTTTCACATCAATTTTTTCTGAAATGCGCCTGCCGGGATTTGAACCCGGGTCACAAGCTTGGGAAGCTTGCATCCTGCCACTGAACGACAGACGCTTTTTTTTATTTAAAAAAAGTTTTTTCCCTTTAAAAATTTGTTCAAAAACTAAGCATTAAGCAAACATTTTTTAATTTACTTGAACTTATTTTATATTTATGAGAAAAAAGTATGTGTTGCTCATTCTTGCTCTTTTTTTAACAATCCTGAGTTATTTTTTAGCAATTACTAATTTTAAAAATTTCAATCCTTTTGTGAATCAAGATTTTTCTTACAAAATTTATTCATGTAATAAAAGCAGTGAAGACATTAACTTAATCAATGTGCAAACAAAAAATAATTCAATTATTTTTAACCAAACACTCATGCTTTATTGCAATGCAAATAATGACAATTTCAAACTGAAGTATTCCAAAAAAAATAATGAACTCTTAATAAGAGAAGTATTTAATGCCAAAGAAGTAACAAGGTGTGTTTGTCCAACAATCATTGAAGGAAGCATAACAAATATTGAAAGAGGAGATTATAAATTAAGATTTTTGTTTGTTAATAAATACGTAAACATGAATGAGGAGCTTGATTTTTTTGAGATACAAATAATTTAATTTATTCAAAATATCTTTCTAATCTAAAATCATCAGTGTATATTCTTGTTTTTATTCCTTTATTTGAAAACATGTCTTTATAAAAAGCAAAGGTGCAATCTGCTTTTTGTCCTGTCTCTCCAAACCTGTATTTTAATTTATTAATAAAACTTTTTTCAAGACGCAAAAGAGGTGTTAAAACATTTGTGCTATTCCATAAAGCAAAGGTTAATTTTCTTTTATAATTTTCACTCTCTCTTGAAGTAGATTTAAGCCCTATTAACTCTTCATATACTTCGTGAATTCCAACAGAAACATCATTCTCTTTTAAAGGAAGTTGCATTCTTTCCAAATCAGTATAATTATTAATCACATAAGATGTGTCAATAAAACCAATAGATTTTACTTTATTCCTAATTAAGATAAACGGAAACGCAAGCAATTTAAGTTCAATAGACTCAATACTTGCCCCCTCATTAAGATATTTTTTTCTAAAAAAAATTGCATCATTTTTAATCTTCTTATCAATTGTTCTAAAAACAAGAGAGTTTTTATTTAATTCATTTAATTTTTTATTGTAAATTCTTTCAAAATTTTTTCTTAAATCATATTCTTGTTTTGCAATACCTTCTTGAATAAAAACCAAGATTTTATACAATTTATCTCCATGAAAAAAGGATGAACAAAAATTCTTTAAATCCTTCTTAGGAGTATAAATAAACTTTGATGGACTGTCTATTAAATCAACAAGGTCTTCTAATGCAGAAATCTCTTCTTTTCTTGTGATTCTCATTTCATTAAAAAGCAGCTCAAAAACATGTTTTTTTTCAATTACTTCTTCAAGACATTCATTAAATTTTAAGGCAAAAATAACATTCTTTATTTTTTCTTTAATCCCCATACGAATTAAATCAAAAAATACTATTTTTAAAATTTTTTAAAGAACATTCTCTTTAATCCTTATATGAAAAAACATAAAGAAAAATTTGATATATATGAAGGAGTTTTTGATGATTACACAATAAATCTTTTATACCAATTAATGAACAAAGGATATTTTTCAGAATTTAAAGGCATAATCAGTGAAGGAAAAGAAGCAAATGTATTCCTTGCAAAAAATAGTGAAGGTTTTATTGCTGTTAAAATTTTTAAAACAGAAACAAGCGGTTTTAAAAAAATAAAAGATTATATTTTAGGAGACCCAAGATTTCCAAGAATAACTAAAAATTTCAGAAAACTCATTTTTTTATGGGCGCAAAAGGAATACAGGAATCTTCTTAAAGCATATGAGGGGGGTGTTGCTGTTCCAAAACCAATTTATAACTTAAAAAATGTAATTCTAATGGAATTCATTCATGAAAAAAATTTAGGTCCTTCACGCCCTATTAACATACAACACCCTAAAAAATTGAATAAAATGTATAAATTAATAATCAAAGAATATGAAAAAATGTTAAAAATTGGGCTTGTTCATGCTGATTTCTCAGAATACAATATTCTCAACAAAAATGAAAAACCAATCATAATTGATTGGGCGCAAGCAGTAGTTAAAGAACATCCAAGAGCTTTAGAATTCATGGAAAGAGATATAAAGAATATAAATAAATGGTTTAAAAATAAAGGAACTATAATAAATAACAAGCTTATAGATAAATTTAAAAAAATAATAATGGAAGAGTGAATTATGTTTGAAGAAGAATTGTTAATCCCTGAAAAAAGAATTGGTTTTCTGATTGGAAGAAAAGGGAATTCCAAGAAAAAAATAGAAAAAGAACTTAATATTAAATTAAAGGTTTTTAGCAATGGAAGAGTTAACATTATTGGGGAGAACTCTTTCAAAGTTTATCTTGCAAAGCATATTATAAAAGCGATTGGCAGAGGGTTTTCTGTTGAAGACGCATTATTATTAAAAAATGAGAATTATTCTTTTGAATTAATTGATTTAGATGATTATGCAAAAAATAAAAATAATATTGTAAGGATAAAATCAAGAATTATTGGAAGAGAAGGCATGAGCAAAAAGAAGATAGAAGAAACAACAGAATGTATTGTTATTGTTTATGGAGACACCATAGGGATTATTGGAGAAGTAGAAGAAGTTTTAATAGCAAAAAATGCTATTGAAATGCTCATAAATGGGGCAAAACATTCAAATGTTTTTACTTTTCTTGAAAGAAAAAGAAAAGAAATTAAAATGAAAAAAATGCTTGGTTATTAGTTTTGTTTAGAAAAATTGAGTTTTTTTTCTAACAAATTATTTAAACAAGTTGTTAATAATGATTTTGTGGAGGGAGATTATGGACGGAAATACAATAGCGCATGAATTAGCAAAATCTCAGAAAAGCATAAGCGTAGCAGAATTTTTTGAAAAAAACAGGCATTTGCTTGGTTTTGACTCTCCAATAAAAGCAATACTTACTTGTGTTAAAGAAGCGGTTGATAATTCATTAGATGCAAGTGAAGAAGTTATTTTTGAATTAAAGCGAAGAGCGCTTAAATATTATAAAGAAATTCAAAAACTTAAAGATAAAAATAGTGAGAGAGCAAAAAAGTTAAAGGAGAAGATTAGCAATTTAAAAAAAGAAATAATTCATGTTCTTCCAGACATAGAAGTCAGAATTAGTGAAGCACAAGAGGAATTCAGGATTGTTGATAAGAGTAATACAAGAAGGGGAGCAATAAGCATAAGGAAAGATGGGAAAAACATAATTAGAATAGATGACAAAGAAATAAAGTTTGAAAGGCAGAGAGTTTCAAATTTCAAGTTAAAAGATAAAGAATTCGAGATATTCGCAAGTAAAAACAATAAAGGAGAATATGAAATAGAGTATATTGTAAATGATTTAAAAGAAAAATTTATTGCAAAAAAAACAACCACCACAAGATACATTGTTAGTGTTCAAGATAATGGTCCGGGAATTGTTCCAGAACAAATTCCAAAAATATTTTGCAAATTACTTTATGGTTCTAAATTCCAATCACTTGGTGGAGGAAAACAAAGCAGGGGCCAACAAGGTATTGGCATAAGTGCTGCAGTATTATACGGGCAATTAACAACAGGAAGGCCTGCTTATGTAGTGTCAAGAATAAGTCCGCGAGACCCTGCTGTTTATTATAAACTATTAATTGATACTTTAAACAATAGTCCAGAAATTATTGAAAAAGGTTTTGATGATGATTTTACTCTTGAACATGGCACAAGAATTGAGATTGAACTTGAAGGCACTTATTTAAGCAGTGGCGAAAAAAGCATTTTTGAATTTTTAAGATTAACAAGCATTGCAAATCCTTATGCTAAAATAACTTTTATAGATCCAACAGGCAAGAAAACGATTTTTCAAAGAACAACAGAAAAACCGCCAAAAGAGCCGTTAAAAGTAAAGGCGCATCCTCATGGAATAGAAATTGGAACATTACAAAGAATGTGCAAGAACACAGATAAAAGAAGTCTTTTATCTTTTTTAACTCAAGATTTTAGCAGAATTGGTGCGTCAAAAGCAAAAGAAATCATAAAAAAAGCAAAGCTTAATCCAAAAATGAAACCTTCTGAATTAACAAGAGCACAAGTAGAAGCATTGCTTAAAAAAATTCAAAGCACAAACATAATGAAACCTCCAACAGATTGCTTAAGTCCAATAGACCATGATGCAATAATAAAAGAACTTAAAGCAGAGTTTGAACCAGAATTTGTTACTGCAGTAACAAGAGAACCAGAAGTTTATCGTGGAATGCCATTTCAAATAGAAGCAGCAATTGCGTATGGAGGAAATTTAAAAGATGAAACAAGATTAATAAGATTTGCAAATAAAGTGCCTTTAATGTATGGAAGAGGGGGTTGTGCAATTACAAAAGCAGTAAGTGATTTGGATTGGAGGAGGTATAGTTTAAGTCAAAGTGGTGGAAGAGGCCTCCCTCAAGGAAAAATAGCAATTTTAGTTCATATTTGCAGTGTATGGGTTCCATTTACAAGTGAGAGTAAATCTGCAATAGCAAGTTATCCAATAATCTTAAAAGAAATAAAACTTGCACTTCAAGAATGTGCAAGACAATTAAACAATTATTTAAGAAGAAGGCATAGAGAACAAAGAAAAAAACAAAGAATAAATATTTTTGTTAAATACTCTACAGAACTTGTGCTCGCATTATCAAGATTAACTGGAAAAAATGAAAAAGAAGTTGAAAAAATTATGAAAGAATGCCTAACTAAAAGGTATGGTGATGATTATGTTAACAGATAAAGAAATAATAGAAAAATTAGTTAAACTTGGAATAAAAGTAATAAATGATTTAAAGAAAGGCGAGAATCCTGCATTAAACATACCTCTCAGAAGTTTAAGCAATGTTTATTATGATGAAAACACAGGATTAATAAAATTAAAAGATTCCTTTCAAGAAAGATATTATTTCAACATAGGGCAATCCAAAAAATTCATGCAAACAATACTCATAGCAGACAGAATAAAATGGTTGGTTGAACAAAACAAAACATTAAGTATTCGTCAGCTTTTTTACACATTAAAACACACAATTCCTGGTTTTAAAGAAAACACATTTGACACGCAGGATGAAAGCGACCCAATTATTGAAGACATTGAAGTGCTTATTGATGTATTAAGAGAAAACCTAAATTTATTTGCAAGTAGTAAAGGCGTTCTTGCAGGACCTATAACAATAATAGATAGTGGTGATGAAATTGATTTAAGTAAATTAGGCAGTGCTGGTTATGGTGTGCCAGGAATTGTAGAACCTGATGTTGTTAAATTCAAAGATTGCAATGCAGAATACATTCTCGTAGTAGAGAAAGATGCGGTTTGGGCAAGATTAAATGAAGACAAGTATTGGAAGAAAAATAATTGTTTGCTTTTAACAGGAAAAGGTCAACCAAGCAGGGCAGAAAGAAGAATTTTAAAAAGAATGCATACTGAGTTAAAACTGCCTGTTTACATCTTCACAGATATGGATCCTTGGGGGTATTACATTTATAGCGTGTATAAACAAGGAAGTATTAACTTAGCGTATTTCAGTGAAAAAAGCGGTGTTCCAAAAGCAAAGTTTCTTGGATTCAAGATGAGTGATGTAAAAAATTATAATATGCCGCAAGATTCTTTTATTAAAATGGGGGAGCAAGATTACAAAAGACTCAAAGAATTAAGCAAATACGCTTGGTTTCAAACAAAAGAATGGCAAAAAGAATTAAAAGAACTTAAAAAATTTGGAAATAAAATAGAACAAGATGCATTAGTGATGAAAGGAATTGAATTTGCTGCAAAAGAGTATTTACCCACAAAAATTGAAAACAAGGATTGGATTTAAATTATTATTAATAACAAAATTTAAAAACAAACCAAATTTTTATCCTAATCATGACAATTTATAAAATACCTAACATAACACCTATTAGAACAAGAAAACCTTATTCTAAAATTCCAAAAAAAGAAAGAATTGAACAAGATTCTCTTTTTTATATCAACAGGAAAACTGTTAAAGCACAGTTTTCTAAAAAATCATATTATTCTCTAATAAGAATTCTCGGAAACCAATGGGTAGGCAAACAAATAAATTATAATAACAAATTTTTCAAAATAATTGATGTTTATTTAAAGAAAAAATTCTTCAAAAAAGAAATAAGAATAACAATTGAGGATTCTAATAAAAATCAACATGAAATTAAATTAGAAGATCTTTTTAAATAATAATTTTAACAATAAAAAAAAATAATAAATTTTATTTTTTACTCTTTCTTAACAAGAGTAACTTCAAAATTTAAAGTTTTACCTGCAAGTGGATTGTTAAAATCTACTACAACATCTGTTTCATTAATATCTGTAATAATTCCTTGCATGTTTTGGTTAGTTATTAGAATCATTCCTTTTTTTATGCTTACATCCCCTCCTAATTGTGTGGAAAGCTGTTCTTTAGGCAGAGCAATTATCATCTTAGGATCAGGGTAACCATATGCTTGTTCAGGCGTTAAAACTATTTTTTTTGTTTCACCAACCTTCATTCCTAAAACCCCTTGTTCAAAACCAGGAATAACCTTGTGTTCACCAACCACGAAATCAATTGGAGTATAACCTCTTCCTTCCTGATATGCATTATGTTCTCTTGCAACAGATTCTATGCTTGTATCAAATAGTGTTCCATCATTTAATGTTCCTATATAATCAACCCAAACATGGTCTCCATTTTTTACACCACTCATAGTAAAACCTCCTGTGATGCCAGTACAACCAAACAGCAAAGCTGTTGTTATAATGGCTAAAAATTTTTTCATAAGTTTAAACTAAAAAATAGATGTTTAAAATATTACCTATTGATTTTTTAAAAGAATAAAACTTAAAAAATTAAATAAGGAGCAAATGTATTAAAAAAATCTCAGATGATAAAAGCAGTAATTTTTGATATTGACGGTGTCTTATTAGATAGTAAAAAAGCAATTTTTTCTTTTTTTAATGACATGCTCAAAATATTTGGTTTTAAAGAAGTTCCAAAAGAAAAAATAGACGCATCTTATGGAAAAACAACAGACGAGTGGATACATGACTTAACAGGAAGCATAAGCAAAGAAGAATTCAAAAGAATGATTGATTGGGCGCATAAACATTACTTTAAAAATTATTTAATCAAAAAAGCAAAATTATTTTCAAGTTCTGTGAAAACTCTTGAAATCCTCAGCAAGAAATACTTACTCTTCATAATAACAAATAATGAAGGGCGTGTTACAAAAAAAATTCTTGAAAACTATAAAATCAAAAAATATTTTAAAAAAGTTTTAAGCAGAAATGACATAAAAAAACATAAACCAAGCACTGAAGGAATAAAAAAAATAATGAAAGAATATTCTTTAAAAAACAATGAAGTTGTTTATGTTGGGGATACTATAATAGACGCTATTATGGGAAACAAAGCCAAAGTAAAAACAATAATTGTTGGCAAAAGAGAAATAAAAACAAATGGCTTAAAGTTTTATAGAATAAACAAAATAAGTGAATTAACTAAATTAATAAAAGTCATATAACAAGCTAAATAAAACACAAATTTAAAAAACAGAATTCTCCTAAGTAGATAATATGGATACATTTGAATCTGCAATAATTATAAAAATATTGTAAAATAAACCTTAAATGATTCAAATAATTTATTAATCGCTTTCGTTAAACATCTTCTTTATTAATATATTAATTAAATAAAAGAGTAGTTTGTTTTTTAATTAAAAAAGATTTAATAAAATTCATTAAGTAAATAATATTCAAATAAAAAGTGTTTTTTTATAGTAATCTTTATAAATAAGTTTTTTTAAGAAAATAATACTCCGTGATGGGGCGACCCTGAGAATTCTAATAGTGACGCAACACTGAAAAATGCGTGAAAGAAACACAAAAACCTTTAAATAGTAAAGAATAATTTGTGCTTAAAAGCATTTTATGCTTAAATAAAATCATATGAGCATAGCACACTGCAGAGTTGCTATGTGATGGCAAAGTGGTTTGAGAAGTGTTGGTTTTAAACCAAGAAAACCACAAATCATGATGACTGCCGTGCATAAATGAGTATGTGTTCAACTAAGGTAAGAGTAAAGACGCTGTTAGGTGGATAGCTTGGTTCAGCCGCCGATGAAGGGCGTGGCAAGCTGCGATAAGCTCTGGGTAGGCGCATGCAGCCTTTGAACCAGAGATTCCCTAATAGGATTCCAAACATCTTCGGATGTTGTTCGCACATGCGATCGGGAACGCGGGGAATTGAATCATCTTAGTACCCGCAGGAAAAGAAATCAAATGAGATGCTCTTAGTAACGGCGAGTGAAAAGAGCAAAGGGCAATCTGAATCTGTTGCAGTAATGCAATGGAGATGTGGATTTAGGACCTCTATTAAAATCTTCAATAGTGACTGCAAGTCAACTGAAACGTTGCACCAAAGAGGGTGAAAGTCCCGTACAGGAAGCTGTTGAAGATGGAAGAGTGTTCCAGAGTACATGGGGTTGGAATTCCTCATGGAAGATGGGAGTCAGTAACTTCCAACTCTAAATACGTGCTGAAACCGATAGCGTATAGTACCGTGAGGGAAAGCTGAAAAGTAAGCAAAATATGCTGTTGAAAAGATCTTGAAACCTAACAGTTATAGTGTGCTGCGGCCTGAAAGACGTAAGTCAGGGTTGCAGTCTTCCTTTTGGATAAAGAGCCAAGGAGTTCATGTCAATGGCGAGGTTAAGCCAACAGCAATTGGTTAGCCGAAGCGAAAGCGACTGAGCGCAACCACTTTGTGTGGCGAGGCTCGAGGTGTGAATAGCGCCTGTAGTCATTGGTATGACACCCGAATCCGTGCGATCTAAGCGTGGGCAAGATGAAGCGCCTCCAAAAGGGGCGTGGAAGTCTGAAGGGGTTCTGTGTGCAAGCGATCCCATGACCTGCGTTTAGGAGTGATATGCTAATCGTGCACGGCAATATCTGGTTCCTCCCGAAGTGGACCTTAGTCCAGCCTCACCAGAGATTACAACAGTGGTAGAGCTACTGATCGGGAGTGCAGGGGAAGAAATTCCTCGGCTTCCAGTCAAACTCCGAATGCTGTTGTATCGTAGAAGGTGGGAGACGGGGTATCGGGGTAAGCCTGATATCCGAGAGGGGAACAACCCAGACCAAGGTTAAGGTCCCAAAATCCTTGTTAAGTGATAAATCTTGTGTTGATTCATAAACAGTAGGGAGGTAGGCTTAGAAGCAGCCATCCTTTAAAGAAAGCGTAACAGCTCACCTACCGAGAATCAATGCGGAGAAAATGGACGGGACTAAACAAGGTACCGAGACCTTGGCGCTCTGTAAAGAGTGGGTAGGGAGGCGTTCTGTTCGGGCAGAAGCAAGGGCGTGAGTTCTTGTGGACCGTTCAGAATTGAGAATCTTGGCGGTAGTAGCAACATAGCAGAGTGAGAATCTCTGTCGCCGAAGGGGCTAGGGTTCCTCAGCACTGTTCGTCAGCTGAGGGTTAGTCGATCCTAAGGGCATTCCTAACTGGTCGTGCCCAAAAGGGAAACAGGTTAATATTCCTGTACCACCAAGATACGTGTGGCAACACAAGACAGAACAGTGACGCTTTGGGGTAGATTTAGCACAATCTTCGTTGTGTCTAACCAAGATAGGCCTGCGGAGTCTCGTAATGAGGAGAAGCAGGGCAAACTTGGGAATGGTCTCCCTTAAGGGGGATTAAATTGAGCCCTGGAGTCCGTGAAAAGTTGTTCTGTAAGGATTCTTGGTGACCGTACCGAGAACCGACACAGGTGCCCCTAGCTGAGAAGGCTAAGGCGTGTAGGATTAACCATAGTTGAGGGAATTCGGCAAATTAGCTCCGTAACTTCGGGATAAGGAGTCCCAGCAATAGTGATGAGCTATTGCTGGGGGCACTGACAAGGGGAGCCGGACTGTTTAACAAAAACATAGGTGACTGCTAGTCGGTAACGATGTGAATAGTCGCCGATGCCTGCCCAGTGCCAGTATCCTAAAGCCTGGTTCAACGGGCCTAAAGACTGGTAAACGGCGGAGGTAACTGTAACCTTCTTAAGCAAGCGCAATGCCTTGCCATTTAAATGATGGCTTTGCGAACGGCATAACTAGGTTCCCGCTGTCCCCAACATGGATCCTGCGAACACATTTTCCTGGTGTAAAGACCAGGGACCTCCAGCGGGTCGCGAAGACCCCAGGAGCTTTACTGCAGCTTGTTATTGTTGTATGGGTTGTGTAGTGAAGAGTAGACGGGAGACGCCGACGAATTGTCGAAAGACATTCTGAGTCAACGATGAGACACCGTCCTACATTGCCTGTATAACTAACCATTAAGTTGATTAATGGGACAGTAGCAGGTGGGCAGTTTGGCTGGGGTGGTACGCCGGCGATAAGACATCACCGGCGCCCAAAGATCAACTCATCCGGGCCAGAACTCCGGAGTAGAGTGTAAAGGCAAAAGTTGGTCTGACTGGATTCCAAAGAGCAAGGAATCCAGAAGCGAAAGCTGGGCTTAGCGAACACATGCTGCCAATTACTGAGGCTCATGTATGACAGAAAAGTTACCCTGGGGATAACAGAGTCGTCTCGCCCTAGAGCTCCTATCGACGGCGAGGCTTGCTTCATCGATGTCGGCTCTTCCTATCCTGGTCGCGCAGCGGCGGCCAAGGGTGCGGGTGTTCACCGATTAAAAGGGATCGTGAGCTGGGTTCAATACGCTGCGAGGCAGTATGGTTGTTAACTGGTGGAGGTGTCCGGTATCTGAGCGGAAGGGAATTTTAGTACGAAAGGAACGAATTCTCGCGGCCTCTGGTGTATCAGTTGTCTGAAAAGGCATGCTGAGTAGCTACGCCGTAAGGAATAAGAGCTGAAAGCATCTAAGCTCGAAGTCCGCCGCGAAAAGAGATACCGTTGAAGTCCTGCAGTAGAAGACTGCGTTGATAGAGCTGGGGTGTAAGCACCAAGGCAACGAGGTGTTCAGCCTACAGCTACTAATCGGACGAAAACTCTTATTTTAGAATTGGCAATACTCATTTATGCACGGCATTCATATTTTCATTTTTTTATAAATATGAGAAATGTTTAATTAAAGGCAAAAACTGATAACAAGATTTTAAAAAGAATCTAAAAACAAGATTTCGTCTGTTGAAAAGCTCTCTGCTGCATCATGTGTTGCTTTCAAGGTTAATTCTAATAAGTCTTTTAAAGTTAAACCGTTTTTACATAAGTCTATCCCAAACAATTCCTTTTGTTTAACAAAAACCTTTGTTTCTTGCACTTGATCAATTAAATCTAATAAAACAGATTTACAATCATCAACATTGTCTAAATTTTTATAAACAGCAATTAAATCAGGTGTGTTTCTTATCATTAAACGCGCTTTATGAAATACTCTATTATAAAAATCTTCTTTTTCATATTCAATTAAATCAAAATTGTAATCCATGAAAAAAATATTTACTAATATCTTTTTATAAAAGTTTCTTTCCCAATATTTACTGCATTAATAAATTTTTTAAACCTTAAAGTTGTCTTGAAATTTATGGTATTAAGGCTTTTTAACACAATGACTCGTAAAAAAGAAGTTTTTGAACCAATTGAAAAAGGCAAAGTAAGATTTTATTCTTGTGGTCAAACTGTTTATTCAGACATGCATATTGGTAATGCTCGAGCTTACGCATCATGGGATGTTTTAAAAAAATATCTTTTATACAAGGGATATGATGTTTTTCATGTTCAAAACTTTACTGATGTAGGGCACCTCGTAGGTGATGTTGATGTTGGTGCAGAAGATAAAATATTGAAAAGTGCAAAGGAAAAAAAGATGCAGCCAATGGCATTAGTAGAAAAATATATTGCAGATTTTTTCAAAGACATAGATGATTTAAATATAATGCGCGCAGATATTTATCCAAGAGCAACAGGCCACATTTTAGAAATGCAAGAAATGATTAAAGTCTTGCTTGAAAAAAAACATGCTTACATTATTGATGGAAACGTCTATTATGATATAACTTCTTTTCCAAAGTATAATAACTTGTTCGGAATGAATTTATTAAAAAGCGGTGGAAAAGCAAGAGTAGAAAAAGACCCAAACAAGCGTCATATAAAAGATTTTGCTCTTTGGATAAAAGCAACAAAAGGTCATATAATGAGATGGCCAAGCCCTTGGAGTGTTGGTTATCCTGGTTGGCATATTGAATGTTCTGCAATGAGTATTAAGTATCTTGGAGAACATTTTGATATTCATTGTGGTGGCAAGGACCATATTTATGTGCATCACCCAAATGAGATAGCGCAAAGCGAGGGGTATACTGGGAAAAAATGGGTGAATTATTGGCTTCATAACGAATTCCTATTAATTAATGGAGAAAAAATGAGTAAAAGCAAAGGAAATTATTATACTGCAAGAGAAGCGATTAATGAATGGGGTGGCGAAGTTGTAAAAATGTTTTTAATTAGCAGTCATTACAGAACTGCAAGCAATTATACAAAGAAAAATCTTGAAACTGCAAAGAAAAATCTTGAAAAATTTTATACAACATTAAACCTTATTAAAAATTCAGAAGGAGGGAGCAAGACAAATTTAAAAAAAGAAATTGAAATTCTTAAAAGAAAATTTGAAGTTGCAATGGATGATGACTTAAACACTCCATTAGCTTTAAAAGAGATTTATGAATTCATGAAAAAAGTGAATAAGAATTTAGATAATAAAAAAGAAATTTTGAACAAAGCAAAAGAAACAATTCTTCTTCTTGGACGAACACTAGGTCTTGAATTGAAAGAAAAAAAGAAAGAAATTGAAATTGACCCTTTAATCAAAATCATAATTGACTTAAGAAGTGAATTCAGAAAAAAAAAGGATTATGAAAAAAGCGATAAAATAAGAGAAAAACTTCTTAAATTAGGTATTGAACTAAAAGATGAAGACGAAAAAACAACTTATTTAATAAAAAAGTTTTAATCTTTAAAACTTCTAATCAAAAAACATGTTTAAAGTCAGGGTTAATGAAGAAACATGCATAGGATGCGGGAATTGTACAATAATCTGCCCAAAAGTATTTTCATTAAAAAATAATGGAAAAGCACATGCTAAGTCACTCACTAACGAAAAATGCGTGCTTAAAGCAGAAAAAGAATGTCCTGTGAAAAGCATTGAAGTCACTAAAGTATAATCTTATTAAAATTAAGACATTTGAAAGTATTTATCTCTTAAATCAAGAATTTTCTCAATCACTTTTTTATTGTACTCCTTTATTGAAACATAAAGAGGAATTGCTTTAGATACGACTGCATGCAATCTTTCATATTGTGTTCTATCATCTAATTCCTCATAATTATTTAATTTTTCTTCAATTAGTGCTGTTAAAGATATTTCATCAAGTTGTAATCGTCTTAACCATTTTTTAGCAGAGTTTTTATCTAACTTTGTTAAAGTTTCAATACCTCCTTGCTCTAAAATATTTTCTAAAATATCCTCAGCAAATATATCCATAAAATTCTGTGAATTATTCCTTAATTCATCCATCATAAACTTAAAATATAATCCTTTTTTTAAAAACCTTTCGATTTGTTTATTACTAATAAGTAATTAATAATCTATTTTTAATTTTTGTTTTCAAAAACCCGGGGTTATTTGTTGTTATACTATCCACGCCCCATAAAACCAATTTTCTTACCATATTAATATCATCAACTGTCCATGCATGTATTTTATAATCTTTTGAATGAAGAAAATCAATTAATTCTTTTGTAATCAATTTATAATAAAGCATGATTGCTTCTGAATCTGATTTTTTTATTAAATTAAATGCTTTTTTCTTAATTATTTTCTTGTTAAAGAACAAATAAAAATCCACTAAGGGTTTCATAATCTTTTTTTCAGAAATATGGTTTTTGTCTTCTGGAAAACTTATTGCTACTCTTGCTCTTGGCTCAATTTTTTTAATTTTTTTCAGCACTTTAACGTGTAATGAATTAAACAAGACCTTGTTCAGAGCATAATATTTTTTAATAATTTTTATTAATTCTTCCTCATTATTTTTTGATTTATAATCAAGGTGTATTCCTTTGTTAAAATTTTTTCTTAAAAAAATTAGAACCTCTTCAAGTAAGAGCAAGTTTCTTTTTAATTTTTTTAATTCTTCATAATTAGTTTTTTCAACAATTTTTGATTTTACTTTCTCTTCATGAATAATGATGAATTTTTCATCTTTTGTTGACCTAACATCAAACTCTATTTCATCTGCTCCATCATTTATTGCTTTCTTAAAAGAAGCAATAGTGTTCTTTCCGCACCCCTTGTGTCCTACAATTAAAATCATAAGAAATAATTAATACTTACTAAATTAAAAATTTACTTTTGATTATTATTAATCATAACTAAACCAAAACACTTAAGTATATGGTAATGTAACCATAATATTATGGTAAAAAATCATAGTAAGATTATAAAGGTAATGTTAGAAAAGCAGGAAGAAGATCTTAACATAGCTAAAATATCAAAGCATTCAAAAATAGATTACAAGAATACTTACAATATCATTAAAGATTTAGAAAAAAAGGGTTTAATCATTGTTAAACCATTAGGGAAAACTAAAAGAATAATACTAAATAAAAAAAATAATCCATTAATTTTTGAAACAGAATATAATAGAAGGAAAGATTTATTCAAAAAAAACAAGGACTTTTTAGTAATTTACAAAAGACTATCTGAATTAAATTTTCCTTTCATAGTTTTATTATTTGGTTCTCATGCAAAAAAGAAAGCAACAAAACACTCGGATATTGATTTATTAATTATCTGTGAAGAAAAAAGAGAGAATCAGATTCAAGAAGTCTTAGATTTATTTTCTTTAAAAATCCATCCAACTTTCATTAATTTTGAAAATTTTATTCTAATGTTGAAAACAAAAGAATTTAGTGTTGTTTCGGAAGCAATTAAAAATAACATAATCTTAATAGGAATAGAAGATTATTATAGGATGATAAAAAATGCTGAATGAAAAAAGAGTAAAAGAAGCTGAAACAAATGTAAATTCTTACTTAAATGATGGTTTTTTAACTAAAACAGAATTTATTCTAAAAGTATTTAATATTTTAAAAAATAACGCTCAAGAAAGTTTAAGTGTAGCTAATTTCCTATACAAAAATAAGAAATCAAGTTTGTGGGTAATAGTAACTTCATATTATTCAATGTTTTATCTTGCAAATGCTCTTCTGTATAAAATAGGGTATAAAGTTGGTTCAAAAATGTCTCATAAAGTAACAGCAGATGCTTTAATTGTTTTTGCAAGAAACAGAATAAAACGATCACTAATAGAGAGTTATGAAAACATAAGAGATGAGGCTTTAGTATCAATGAAATCAGAAGAGTTAGTTGAATACTTTGATTATGAAAGAAAGAAGAGGGGTTTTATTCAATATAATACCCCAGAAACAATTAAAATTTCAAAAGTAAAGACTTCATTAGAGAGAGCTAAAGAGTTTATGCTCCAAATAAGCAAATTATTGGAAGATTAAAACACTCTACAATTAAAATCATAAGAAATAATTAATACTTATTAATTGATTCCACAATTTTTATTTTGTAATAATTTTGTGACATATGTAACATTATTGTTACAATAATATCTAAATCTTTCTATCTATAAGGTAATAAAAATTAGACATAAAAAACATACGCTATTAGAAGAAGTGTTTTACAGAACTTGTTAATCATGATTATACTGTGCAAACAAAAAAAACTCAACACAACAAACCAAGTGACAAATAATTCACATATTTTTTAGAAATGTTTAATAAATATTTTTGCAAAAAGTAAGGCTTAAATACTTTAAAAAGCATTCCAAAAAAACAGTGACTGAACAACGTGGTTGTCGGTATTGCATAATGCAATGCTGAGGAACTCTCGTCCACCAAATGAGTTATTTGGGATTCATTTCCCAAACACTCTTTTCCACCCAAGCAATTGGGAGCGGGAGAACCGCTGGTATGGAGCAGAAACGAACCTGGTAGGGTTAAAGATGATATGCAGAATTGATGTTTCCCTGCTTAAGGTTGAAACGGCCTATCCTGGATGGTGCAAGGTTTTTTAACCGCTTAGTTGAATACCACGAGCAGAATGATGGTTCATTGTGAACAGATCTCTGCTAACAAAAGACGGGGTATTGTTCAGTCACTTCTTTAAGAATTAATTTCTAAATATTTTATTAAATCCCTTACATTTTTTCCTTCATTATTTTTTATTAAATAAACTAACATATCAATAATTGGTGTAAATTTTTCGGATAATTTAGTTTCAAGAATGCCTTCTTTTTTCTCTGAAAGATCATTCAAAATTTTTTTTATTCTTCTATAATCCTCTAAAGAAAACCTGTCTTTCTTTTCTAAGAAAGCATTAACCAAAAAAAGTTCTTTCAGTTTATACTTACTATCTTTAATTTTATTTTCAAAAAAATAAGCGTACTCCATATTCTTTTATTATATTAGTAATCTTTTAAAAAATATCTGTTTTATATTCTAATTAATTAAATTTTTAAATACAAAGTTATTGTAAAAATTCTATGAATAAGAAAGCGCAAATAAGTATGCCAAGTGGCATGGGAGGAATTGTTAGGTATTTTGATAATTACAAAAGCAAATTACATATAGACCCGGATAAAGTGCTTTTTTTAACAGGATTGCTTATTGTAGTTGTGATTATTTTACACATAGTTGGTCCAGGATTTTTTGGATTCTAATTTTAACAAATTAAATAAGCTTAAAACAATTTTATATTTGCATATGCTTAAATTCTTGTGTGCAGGGAAACCAACAAGTTTTAATGGAAGCATTTATGATTCCTTAAATTATGTTAAAAAAATTGGCTTAAATGGGATGGAAGTAGAGTTTGTAAGAAATATTTATATGACTAAAGAAAAAGCACTTGATTTTGGAAAAAAAGCAAAAAAGTTGAAATTGTTTTTAACATGCCATGCACCATATTATTTAAACCTGAATAGTAAGGATAAATTAAAATTGAAAGCAAGCATGGAGAGAATATTTCAAACAAATAAAATTGCTAATTTTCTTGGTGCGAAAAGAGTTGTTTTTCACCCAGGATTTTATATGAAAGACTCTCCAAAAATCGCGTATGAAAACATACTTAACAATTTAAGCAAAATAATTGATAGAATAAAATCACATAATTATGCTGTGCTATTAAGTCCTGAAAACATGGGTAGTAAAAGCAAGTTTGGAAGTGTAGATGAAATATTGGATTTGCACAAAGACCTTGGAATAAACGCGTGTCTTGACTTCGCACATGTGCATGCAAGAACAAATGGTGGTTTAAAAACAATTGATGATTTTAAAAACTTGTTAAAAAAGTTTCCAAAAAAATTGCTAAAAAACCTTCACTGCCACATAACATGCGTAGAATACGGGAGTAAGGGCGAGAAACACCATCTTCCTTTAAACACTAAAAAACCAAATTACGCGTTTTTAGTAAAAGCAATTAAAGAAATGAAACTTAATAATCTAAGTTTTACTTCTGAATCTCCTTTAAATGAAAAAGATGCTTTAAAATTCAAAAAAATGTTTTGAATAAATCAAAGAAATTTCTGCAAGTCCTTTTTATTTTGTTTTAAATATCTTCTAATGAATTCAACAGTTGCTTCATGAACTTCTTTAATTGTTTGCGTGCCATCAATTCTGTAAAAATTCTGATTTTCTTTTACAAGAGCAAGATAATTTTCTCTTACTTTCCTCAATTTATCTTCCTTTTCAAACAATTCAATTTCTTCTCTTGAATCCTTTATTCTTTTAATGCACTCTTGCGGCGGCACATCTATAAAAAAAACCATATCAGGAATTAAAAAACCGTGATTAATTGCTTTCAACCAATCTAATTTAAGATTATCTGCCATGCCAAAAGCATAACTGCTATAAATATACCTATCACATATCACAATCTTGCCTTTCTTTAACATGGGTTTAATAGTTGTTTCAAGATGATAACACCTATCAGAAGCAAATAGTAATTGTAAGGATTTTGAATTTAATTTAAGTTCTTTTTTTAATGATGCGCGTATAATCCCTCCAATAAGATTATTTGTTGGTTCTTTTGTAATAACATTATTATATTTTTGTTTTTTAAAAAACTCTGAAAGAAGTTTTGCTTGCGTTGACAATCCTGAACCATCTAATCCTTCAAAAACTATGAACAAGCTCATAACAAAGATTATTATTATGTATTTCTTAAAGATTACTATGGCAAAGATTAAACACGATTTGAACACTCTTTTTAATTCAAAAAGTATTGCAATTATAGGCGCTTCATCAAATCCAAAAAAAGTTGGGTATGCATTATTAAAAAATTTGATAAATTCAAAAGCAAATATTTTTCCAATAAACCCAAAACATGATAAAATCTTAAACAAAAAATGTTATAAAAACGTCTTAAGTATTTCAGAAAATATTGACACTGCAATCATAGCAGTTCCTAAAATAATTGTTGAAAAAGTGTTAAAAGAATGCGGTGAAAAAAAAGTAAAAAATGTTATTATTATTTCTTCAGGGTATAAAGAAGTAGGAGACATAATTTCTGAAAATAAACTTAAATCAATTTGTGAAAAATATAAAATGAATTTAATAGGACCTAATTGTTTAGGAGTTATGAATACTTCAAACAAAATGAATGCAAGTTTTTTTAATGGCTTGCCTAAGAAAGGAAAGATAAGTTTTGTAAGTCAAAGCGGTGCGCTTGGAGTAGGCATTCTCGATTATTTTATTAAAAAAGGGTTCGGATTAAGCAAGTTCATAAGCATAGGTAATATGGCAGGAATTAACTTCTGCGATGTTATTGAGTACCTAATTAAAGATAAAGAAACAAGCGTAATTTGTTTATATATTGAATCCTTAAAAGAAGGAAAAAGATTTATGAAATTAGCAAAAAAATCTGATAAACCCATAATTGTTTTAAAAGGAGGTAAAAGCAGTGAAGGAAGCAAAGCTGTGAGTTCTCATACTGGAAGCATGGCAGGAAGCAAAGAAATTTATGAATTTGCATTTAAACAAGCACAAGTTATTTCAGCAAAAACGCTAACAGAATTATTTGATAAAGCTTTACTCATTGAAAAACAAGGGTATAATAAAAAAGGGAGGAAAACATGCATAATCACTAATGCTGGAGGACCTGGCATTTTAACAACAGATTATTGCGAGGAGAATAAGTTAGTGCTTCCTAAACTTCCTGAAAAAATAATAAGAGAATTAAACAATTTTTTGCCAAAAGCGTGGTCTCATCATAATCCAATAGATATTGTAGGCGATGCTCTTGCAGAAAGATATGAAAAATGTTTTAAAACAATGGCAAAATGCAAACTATTTGAGAATTACATAATCATACTCACACCTCAAACAATGACAGAACCGTTTAAAACTGCTGAAAAAATAATTGAATTCAAAAAAAATCTTGAAAAGAATACTCGCGTTGTTGCATGCTTTATAGGTGGAGAAAAGGTTGAAAAAGCAAAAGAGTACTTAATTAATAATGGGATTCCTTGTTTTGACGAACCACTAAGATGTGTAAGAAGTCTATAACACTTTTTAATTCATTGCACTTTTATTCTTGCATCAACAACAAAATACCCTTCTTTATTGCAAATAATTGGATTTAAATCCATTTCCTTTAAATCATATTTTACTGCTATTCTTGAAATTTTAACTAAAAGGTCAGCAAGTTTATTTAAGTCTGTTTTTGCAACACCTCTAAAACCAGCTAATATTTTGTAAGTTTTTGTTTCTTCCATCATTTCCAACGCTTCTTTTTTGTTAATCGGGCATACTCTTAAACTGAAATCATTGAATAACTCTGCTAGTATTCCTCCGCTGCCAAAAAGAATAACTTGTTCAAAAACAGGGTCTTTTTTTATGCCAACAATAATTTCCGTGCCTTTTACCATTGGTTGAACAACCATTTGTTTAGTTATTTTTTTCAATTTATTGTATGCATTTAAAAACTCTCTTTTATTCTTTATATTCACAATTACGCCGCCAACATCTGTTTTGTGCATTAACTCTATTGAATCTATTTTTAAAACAAGTGGGAATCTTTTAATTTTATTTAAGTCAGTTTTACAAGAAATTCTTCTTGTTTCCACTACATTAATATTTTTTTCCTTTAAAAAGTAAAGTGAATTTGAAAGACTTAACATGTAAAGTAATATATATTTATAAGGTTTATATTTTTCTAATGATAGAAGTAATTATTCATGGAAGAGGAGGGCAAGGCGTTCTCACAGCATCACAACTTCTTGCATTAAGTGCTTTTGAAGGAGGTAATGAAGTGCAAGCATTTCCAAGTTTTGGTGCTGAAAGAAGAGGAGGCCCAGTCCATGGTTATTGCAGAATAGACAAAAAAGAAATAAGTATGAGAACACCAATAAACAAAGCTGATTTTGTTCTAATGTTTGATGAAAAAATGTTAAAAACAATTGATATTATTAAAGAAACAATACCTGGTTCAACAATAATCATTAATGGGAAAAAAAAGCATTTTTTTGAAGAAAGAAAAACAATTACTTATGATTTAAACAGTATTGGAATAAAATATCTTAGTAAGCCTATTGTGAATACTTTAATAATTGCTGCTTTTGCAAAAATTTCAAAATCATTTGAAATACAGGATTTAATTAAAAGCTTGTACAAATTATTTCCAAAAGAAATAGCTGATAAAAATTCAAAAATGATTAAAGAAGCAATGAAGGTCTTGTAAAATGAGTAAGTATCCTGTAATTAAAAAAGTTGGGAATACAAAAGAGTACAAAACAGGCGCGTGGAAAACGATTAAACCTGTTGTAATCCCTGAAAAATGCATTGGTTGTGGAAAGTGTTGGGTTTTTTGCCCTGAAAATTGCATATATGAAACAACAAAAAATGGGAAGAAAATTTTTGAAGCAAACTTAGATTATTGCAAAGGATGCGGTATTTGTGCAGAAGTATGTCCTGTTAAGGCAATCATTATGAAAGAGGATGAAGAATAATGGTGGGCATTAAAAAAGTTGAATATGGAAAAAAACAAGTATTAAGCACGAGTGATGCTATTGCTTACGCTGTCAGATTTTGCGAACCAAAAGTAACAGCAGTTTATCCAATTACACCACAAACATGGATTGCTGAGAAAATAACAGAATTAATTAATAATGGTGAAATGGACAGTGAATTAATTTTAGTAGAATCAGAACATAGTTCTTGCAGTGCTATTTTAGGAGCTGCAGCAACAGGAGTTAGAACATTTAGTGCAACAAGCAGTCAAGGTTTAGCATTAATGAATGAGGTTTTGCATGTTTTAAGTGGGATGAGGCTTCCAAGCGTTTTTGCAATTGCTTCAAGAGCTCTTTCATCTCCTATAAACATATGGGCGGATCACTCAGATATGATGAATTCAAGAGATACGAGTTGGATTCAATTATTTTGTGAAAGCGCACAAGAAGCACATGATACAATAATTCAAGCATATAAAATAAGTGAAAAAGCATTGCTCCCTGTTTTTGTTGTTGTTGATGGTTATACTTTAAGTCATGTGTATGAACCTGTTTTTATTGAAACAAAACAAAAAGTAAAATCATTTATTGGAGATTATAAACCAACTCACGCTTACTTGAACCCAAAAAAACCAATGACTCAAGGACCTATTGGATACCCGAGCGAGTACATGGATTTTAAATTAGAACAACAGCGTGCAATGAATAAGGCATTGAATGTAATAAAAGAAACAAATAGAAAATTCAAAATAAAATTTGGGAGAAGTTATGGTAATGGTTTAATTGATGAAAGAGTTAGAAGTAAAAGAGTTATAATTGCTATGGGAAGCATGTGCACAACATTAAGAGGATTAGAAAAAAAATACAAAAAAACAAAGTATGAATTCAGTTTGATCAAAATAAAAAGTTTCAGGCCTTTCCCTAAAAAAGAATTATTAAGAGCATTAAGTAATGCGACAGACATTGCTGTAATAGACAGGGCAATGAGTTATGGGAATGCAGGACCTCTTTTTATTGAAGTTAGTAGTGCTCTTGGAGAAGCAGGGTATAGAAAGAGAATAAATAATTTTATTGTAGGTCTTGGTGGAAGAGAAGCAAGAATAAAAGATTTTGAATTTATAATAAAAAACATTGGAAGAGAAAGTTATTGGATTAATGTTAATGGTGGGAAGAATATTTCCTTTAGTGCGGTGATTTAATGGAAAGAATTATGGGTTTACCAAAAGAAGAATTTTATGTTAGCGGTGCTAGAAATTGTGCTGGTTGCGGGTTCCCAACAATAATCAGGATTGTAACAAAGGCAGCGGGAAAGAATACTATAATAGTGAATGCAACAGGTTGTATGGAAGTTGTGAGCACACCATACCCTCAAACAGCATGGAAGCTTCCTTGGGTGCATGCTGCATTTGAAAATGCTGCTGCTGTTGCAAGTGGCGTAGAAGCTGCACTTAAGAAATTGAAAAAGGATGCAAATGTTATTGTTTTTGGCGGGGATGGCGGGACTTATGACATAGGGTTTCAAGCATTAAGCGGGATGATGGAAAGAGGGCATAATGTCTTATACATTTGTTATGATAATGAAGCTTATGAGAATACTGGCATTCAAAGAAGCAGTTCAACACCAAAATTTTCATGGACAACAACAACGCCTATTGGAAAAAAAATAAGAGGGAAAAGAAGATGGAAGAAACCAATTACTGAAATAATGGCTGCTCATGGCTCACCATTTGTTGCAACAGCAAGCCCACACTTACACATGGACTTATTCAATAAGGTTAAAAAAGCTCTTTCCATAAAAGGGCCAAAATTCATGAAAGTTCTTAGTCCTTGTGTAATAGGATGGAAAATCCCTTCAAACAAAACAATCGAAGTTGAAGAGCTTGCTGTTGAAAGCGGGGTATTCCCAATTTATGAAATAGTGAATGGAAAATTAACAATTAATTATAAACCCAAAAAATTAAGACCAGTTAAAGAGTATTTGATGATGCAAGGAAGGTTTAAACACTTAAATGAAAAAGAAATAAGAAGCATACAAGAAAGAGTGAATAAGTATTGGGATTACTTATTGAATCTCGAAAAATTAGATAATGCTTTTTTTGTTTAATTTTTGTCAATATTTTAAAAATGTAGCATTTATAAAAAGCAATTTTTTAATAATTTATGGAAATGTTAAAAAGAATACGGTGGGGTAATGTATTCTTTCTATTAGGATTAATTGGATTTGGAACACTGATTTTTAGATTAATATTCGTGCCTTTCGGGCCAAAAGTATATGACCTTAATTTAGATAATGTTTCAACAACTCATTTATCAAGTGTATTCTTAACAACGAGTGATGACACTACGAAAGTCTTGTTTGAATTCACTAGTCCTAGCGGAAAAAGAATAAAAACAACAGGGAATAAGTCAGATAATGTGTGGAATTCAGGAAGCATAACTTTTGATGAAAAAGGAGAGTGGTTTTTAAAAATAGACCTTTATTCAACAAATGGAAAAACAACTATTCAAAAAAACATAAACTTAGGGGAATGCAAAAAAAATGATGATTGTTTAAATAATGAGTACTGCAATAATGGGAATTGCGAGGTTCTTGTATGCAGTTCTTGCGAAGAGATAATTGATCATGAATGCAAGAGCACGTGCCCAAAAGGAGAATTATGTTGTGATGGTTCTTGTTTTTCCCCGAATATTTGCATGAATAATAGTGATTGTAATGATAATAATCCGAACACAATAGATGTGTGTTTAAACCCTGGGAAGTGCGGGAATGCTTGTAGCAATAAAGAAATAACTTGTCCTGATACGCAAATTCTATGTAATGGCGTGTGCAAAACCCCATTTTGTTTCACAGATGATGATTGTTATGATGATGTGGATAACACTTACGGTAAGTGTTTGAGAGCTGGAAGTTGTACAGCCAGTTGTTCTTTTGAAAGAATAATTTGTGAACCTCCAAAAATAGCTTGTAATGGTAGGTGCGTTTTACCTGTTTGTTCAAGCGATAGTGATTGCAATGCAAATGAAAATGGGTTTTGCAATAATTCTGCTACTTGTGATGCAGAATGCGTGTATTGTAGAAATGGAGAAACATTATGTGATGGTAAATGCACAAAAATTTGTTTTAATGATGCTGATTGCGATGATGGAAGTTATAGAACAAATGATTACTGCATTAATTCAGGAAGTTGTGGTTCTATTTGTTTGCATTGTGGAAGAGATGAAATCGTTTATAA
>Ga0190313_1000430_pt1 | contig 25369 bp, 23 predicted proteins | sample 4870071011_MG_FD_169989 | JGI IMG/M metagenome (GOLD analysis project Ga0190313, IMG submission 169989) | Hydrothermal vent sediment bacterial communities from Southern Trench, Guaymas Basin, Mexico - 4870-07-10-11_MG | ecosystem: Environmental > Aquatic > Marine > Hydrothermal vents > Sediment ... | reverse complement strand
CCTTTACATCATTAAATCAGACAGGATTTAATATCAATATTGATTATTTAAGATGTGCCCCCCCTTTTTTTTTCATGTAAAAAATGAATTACATTTTTTTGTGCCTGGCTTGATGGCGAAGGCAGGCACAACATAGGTAAAGATATTCATAGTCTCCGCAAGATATTGCAATGTGTCATGCAAATCTTTTTCCTTGTTTGCGCTAAGATCATAGTAAATATTTGATCGATTTTCACTTATAATAAGCACAAGAAATACAAATTTGTAACGCAAGCGATATAAAAAACCTTGTCCAATTGCATCTTTCAGGCCAGCATATGTTACAAACTTTAGTTCAATGGCTACACCGTTCTCATCTAGTGTCATGTCCGGCCTATGATTCTTGCCGAAACAATAGACACTTTGTACTGTAGTTTTTTTATCTATTTGAGTTATTACCTTTGTCTTAAAAGAGTTTTGCATTGCAAGTAAGGTGGTTGCAAAACCATTTTCAAAGTCTCGTTCCTTTTTCCCTGTGGTATGAAACGGGAAATTGGTTATAAGTTCATGGAGTTGCTTGCAATCATCCCAATATTTGCCTCGTCTTTTTACTGCTTCAAATCCCATTTTTGTACCTTGTTTTAATTTGGGTGCGGCTCTTTTAGAACCACACAAGTCTATTCGTCATAAGGGCTTAAAAATCAGCGGGTTAAGTAGAGAAGACGTTCGACGTCGATATTGACAAATTTTTTTTTCTGATCAATTTGCATGTAATAATGGATAGTTATCATTTAGGGGTTTGCATAGGAATAGTTATCTTTGATTTTATTGAATTTCCATTTAGATAACCTGTTAATTTTATTAAAACTAAGATTGTCCTAAAAGAGCCGCACTCTTTTAATTTAGCAGAATTAACGATTAGCTGGGGGAAACGGTGTGATTTTTGCTGAGCGTTATCTGCTATCTTTTATTATGTGATATTTATTTCTCTACCAATTTTCTTTGCTTTAGCTTCGATAAGTAGTGTTGCACTATTCAAATTAGCTAAAAGTTTTGGATAATACTCCATATGTTCCCTACTAATAACAGGTTTTTGGGCACCATTTTGTTTTTTTGCTAATAGTTCCATCTGCCCATCAGCTAGCCAGTGAGAAAATTTTGCACTCACTTTCAAAAATTCCCTATACTCATTGTCAAGATCAGGTAAATAAAGTTTTTGGAGCATAGATAACTTTGCTTCACATGATTCATCAAAATGTGATTCGTCATAGAAAAAGTCTCTTTTCATCTTTTTGGACATGTTTTCGATAGTCTCATAGTAGTTAATGAGATATTGTTCAAGCTTCTCTCTCTTGAGTATCTCTAGTTCTTTCGCTCTCCATACCCCATGTTCAATGTCATTTCTAACTTGCTCTGTAATTTCAGTCGCTTTCTTCAACTGCTCTTGAATTTCATATAGATCTGTTCTTGTTGCTAACTGACCCCCTCTTTTTTTTGCATATTCGCAGATTAAAGACCCAAAATAACTTCCAATAACAACTATTGCCAACATTACCAAATAGAATATCCAGTCTATTTGATTTTGAGATGCGATATCTTCAGCTAATTTAGTTGTATATCCACTCATTTTTTTTGCCTAATGTATGTTTCGCGCAGTTAGAGTATAATTCTCCTAAATAGTTTGATTTTTCATCTTTACTTTGGGGGGAAAAGGGGTCACATCTTAAATCTTCGCTTTTTTATTTCATTCAGTTTGCCCTTAACCCGCTTATTTTGCGTTATTTCCTTTTCAACACGATTATAGGCCATTGTTATTGTCGTACCGGAGATATTGCCAATACATACCACAAGCTCTTTACATGTAATGCCGCTATAATTTCTGGAGAAATAGATAGCCATATCCCTTGCTTTATTTCTTTTCATTCCCTTCTTTATCACAGCCTAATAAAATCCGGCAATCCTAAAATAAAACTACCAATTAAATTTTTATGCGAATTTTCAACAGCCTTTACATCATCAAATCAGACAGGATTTAATATCAATATTGATTATTTAAGATGTGACCCCCCTTACCCCCGTACCCCCGGAGGCTTGAGGAAAATAGCCAGTATGCCAGCAATGCCAAAACAACCTGCGGCAAGGAGAAACGCAATAAGGTAACTACCGGTGATATCAAAGACAACTCCCCCTGTTAAGGCACCAATTATGGCTCCTATGCCTGCTATTGACCAAAAAATACCCATAATTTCATTAAGGTTTTTGTTGCCAAAATAGCTACCTATTAATCCGGGAATCTGGGGAACCCTTGCTCCGTAAAAATATCCGTAAATTATCACAAATATAAAAAAAGTGCGCGAGCTGTTTATAAAAGGGAGGCCTGTCATAACAAAAGCGGAAATAAATGTGGCAATGATGAGAGATTTTTTCAGGCCGATGCTGTCTGAAATAGCGCCTCCAGACAACCTGCCCACGATGCTCACCCCTCCTATGAATCCAAGGCCTGCAGCCGCAACATTTTGAGGTACACCGGAATTAACAGCAAAGGGAACAATATGAATCATAATAAGGTGGATGGGAAGGGCGCAGAATAACCAGATCAGTCCAAGAATTAAAAATGACCGGGTTTTCATTGCTTCATTGGTTGTCCACTCTTTTTTGCAGGAATTACTTTTCTCCTTCAGATTTGCTGCAGAAGATTCTGCTTCACCCTTGCCCAGTGGCTGGAGCCCCATATCTTCCGGACGATCCACCATGGCAAGTGAAGCCAGGGTAAGTATAAGCCAGGTAAGCCCTCCAATAATAAAATATGCATTACGCCAGCCATAACAAGATATTAATAATTCTGCTGTGGGAGCAGCAATCAAAGGTCCTGCTCCGATTCCTGATGCAGCTATACCCAGTGCCAGACCTTTTTTTTTGATAAACCATTTCTGAACAATTGCAGTTGGAATCGCAGTGGTGGCTCCCACGCCCAAAGAAGCTATGAGATAAAAAAGATAAAAATGCCACAAATTATTAGCCAAACCGCAAAGAAAAAATCCGATACCCATGAAAACAGCACTAATTCCAAATATACGTTTTGCCCCATATTTGTCCGTCATCCTGCCCAGCAGGGGCAATGAAATAACCAGCACCGCCACATGAAAGGAATGTATGGTCGATAGTACACCCGCGCCCCATCCGAATTCTTGTTGAAGCGGTTTAAAAAATATGCCCAGGGAAAAGAAAAACCCATAAGTCTGTGCACCAAAAAAACAGCATAGGGCAATAACCCAGCCATAAAAAAACTTCGGCGCCTTTTTTGTACGATCCGATATCTTAGAGGTTGACGGCAAGATAAGTCCTCTTATTTTTTTCAGGGTTGATTTTAACTTTGGGCATTAAATGTCAGAGCCAAACCATGGTAAAACTTAAAAAACGCTGAATAATTACGCTCAGTCCATTGCTGAAATTATTTATCATCTGGACAATCAATAATATCAATGTTTTCCGATTTAATTTTAGGCATGCATATTTTTTAAGCTTACCTTAAATTTTATAAAATGCTCTCTTTTATTATGATCATAAGCACATTGATCTTGCGCCGAAATACTGTAGCATAACTATTGTTTTCGAACAAATCAATTAAATATTCCTGATCCTTTGGCCCATACCAGTAATTTTTTACTGGCACGCCGGTACCCTTGCAAAAGCCCATGGAATTAGTATTTGTTTAGTTGAGCGTTGGAAACCAAGCAATATGATTCTTGCATTCTCTTTTCACATGTGATCTGATTAAGTCGGAAATGTGTATGGATCAGCATTTTTAAAATAATAGATAGTTGCAAAATATCTTGATTTGTCCGCTCAAGGAATTGCAAAAAAGAAAATACGAAAAAAAATAATCAAACTTCCTTTCTCAAAATTCTAACCGACAATACTGAAAACATCATTTTATTAAAAGGGAAAAAATACTATGAGTGACAAAAAAACAGTTCTTGTTGTGGATGATGACCCTGATTTTAATAGTATTACCCAAAGTTATCTAAAAAAAGCAGGTTTCAAGATTAAAGAGGCATTTAACGGGGTTGAGGCTATGGAAATAGTAAGGGCTGAACCTCCTGATGCAATTGTGCTTGATGTGATGATGCCGGAAAAAAATGGCTTTCAGGTATGCAGCGAGATTAAAGGTGATGAGAGTCTTGCTATGATACCTATTCTTCTGCTTACCAGCGTGGGATCCAATGTTACATCAAACCAGGTGACAAAACCGCCCACCCGTTATTCTCACTTTAACGGTATGTATACAGAAGCTGATGATTATCTGGAAAAAACAGCTTCTGGAGAAGATATTGTCAAAAGCATAAAACAACTTATATATGGGTAAACATTTATATGAAAATGATAAATTATGAATTAAGGAAGTCTACTAATTTATAAAATGCCATTAAACGCTATCTCATTTTCATATTTTGTTGTGCCCGATAGGGCATGCCGGTTATATAAAAATGAAGAATGGTAACAGATAAAGCTTAAATTTTGATCCCCGAAAGACTCAATATATTCCTGCGGTTAAAAATTTTTCCATTCTTAAACAAAATTAAATATTTTTCAAAAGTCTCATGTTACTTTTGTTTTTTCAGGCATTTCTTTGGATGGTTTACTGTTCTTAATGGGAAAAAAAACAGTAAAAGTACTTCCTTTTCCATAAGTACTTTTAACATTTACATCACCGCTCATGGAATCGAGAAGCTCCTTGACTATGGGCAGTCCAAGACCTGAACCAGTGGTATAGCGTGTATTTTTTTCTTTAATACGGTAAAATCTCTGGAAAATTTTATCAAGGTTTTCTTTTTTTATCCCTATACCGTTATCTTTTACAGATACACGCACATGTTTATCGGAGTAATCTGCTTCTACCCTGATCTTCCCACCATTTCCAGTATAATTTATTGCATTTGTTATAAGATTTCCAAAGACACTCTCAACCGCAAGTGAATCAGCAATAATCGAAGGAAAAGGCCGTTTTGAAAGTTTAAGGGTTAACGTTTGATTTTTACTTTTTGCCATGTCTCCTAAAAAAAGAACGGTTTTTTGCAGTATATCATCAATTTGAGCAAAACCAGGTTCATGGAAAAAGGTTCCAACATCGATCCTTGAAAGGTCAAGCAAGTCCCCAATCAAAGATATTAATCCAAGAGTGCGCTCCTTGGCTCTGGCAAGAATTTTAAGATCCTCTTCGTACGCATCGCCAGCCATATCGCCCAGCACAAGCGCAAGCTGCTGGTGAATCGTTGAAAGTGGTGATTTTAATTCATGGGAAACTTTAGCCAGGAACTCAGATTTAAGCCGGTCAAGCACTTTTATATTTGAAATATCAACACAGGTCACCACAGCACCCAGTTTTTCATTTTTTTCTCCAACTACAGGCCGACCTCTTATCATCAGATATTTGTCTTTTGAAAGCACAAGTTCAAAAGCAGCGGCATCTCCGGTATCTTCATTACTGTGTCTGGAAATTTTAATAACAAAATCACAAAGCTCTTTATCTTCAACATAGTCAGAAGAGTAGCCTCCTATTTCAAGACTTTCTTCTATCTCCAGAAGAGACCTGAACGAAGGATTCATCAAAATTATTCTTCCATGGAGATCAGTAACCGCCACCCCCGTTGGAAGAGATTCTATGATTGCTCTGATCCGGCTCTGAGAAGCCATCTTTTCAGCTTCAAGAAGCTTTAACTTTGTCTTGTCCAGGGTGTCCTGCATCTTGATTTCGTCTCTTAAATCGTGGAAAAAACCTATTGTTGCCATCTCGCAACCTGCCTCGTAAACTATTGCTGCGTCAAGATATATGGGAACCTTTGCTTTGTTTTTACTTAAAAGATCCACAGGAAAAGATTTTAACTTTCCTTTGGGCCCGAAACCATCCTTCCGTAAAAACCACATAACATCCTGTGCTCCCCCTGGTGGATATATATCTCTTATATCAAGGTCGGTCAGGGCTTCTTTAACTGTATGTCCTGTTATTTTCGCTGCAGATTCACTAAAAAAAAGTATTTTCCCAGTCTTGTCAGCTGCAATAACTCCATCAGGAGCACTTACGATGAGTTTTTGCAAAAAAACACTGGGACGTTGAAGCTTATCTTCAAGGTCTCCTAAGGTGGGCAGATCAAAATCCATTACTACTATTGATTCAAGCTTGCCTTTTTCCAAAACCGGATATGCAAAAATACAGGAAATTTTATTCGGATCAATATCACCTTGTTTTTCATGGTGCAAGGCCGGAAAGGATGTTTTAATGATAGTTACGACGGGGCAGCAAGGACATGGCGTTTCCCTGTTAAAAAAAAACTTATGACATATTTTTCCTGTTAGAATGGTTTTATCAGGTGTAATTCCGCTTTTAGCCGCCAGAATTTTAAAATCAGGAGATAAAACAAAAAAATTTTTCCCAAAAGCGTCCACAGCTTTTAGAAGATACTCTTTTTCAATTTCAGATCTCATATTTTTTCCGTTTTAATTATAAACAGTATGTGGTTTTAAAACTGTCATATTTTCCAGGGTTACCTTCAAAAAAGCTTAATTAACTATCGACAAACAAGGTTCAGTAGGATATAAATTCACACATAAATAAATTTACTGCATTATCTATAGTCGGCGTATTACAATACGCCTTTTTTTTTCTGGCCTTGCGCCGAGTTTTAAAATAGGGCTATTATCTGAACCTCTATATGTATTTTATGATCAAAAAATATTCAAAGCATATTTTTTGATGGCCAAGATTTAATTTTGACAAAATCAATGGTAATATATAAGATTTGGCAGACAATGCCAAGTGTTATCAAGCTAAATGCAATATGAGGTGGTGGTCATACAGAATTGTGTTTACCATACGTTATAAACTATAGAAAGATTATTACCCAAAGTCATCATAACGTATAAACTGAAAGATCAAAATATTTTTGTAGCAATAGCAATGATTTTGCTAGATACTATTTTTAAAGGGCACCGTCAAGTATCACAATTATGAAATTCATGTTTCTGGTTCACGGAACTTAATTTTTTCAATAGGGTAATAACTAAGGAACGGGGACGAAATAAGTTCGCAATTTTAAGTGTTGAGGCGCCTGCCTGGCAAGGCGCGAAAGTGTAGGAATATCAAGGTATTGCTACGCTTTTGTAACGCAGTCAGGCAGGATGGATCGACGCTTAAAATACCAAGTTATTTCGTCCTCGTTCCTAAGGGTTTGCTCAAAAATTTAATAAAAGCGGCATTCAGAATATAACAATCCGGCTTTGTGAAGAGGCTGCAAAAAAGTTTGAATTTCTGCTTCATAGTTTTTAGGAGTCTGAATTGCACATGGTATATTCTAGGATATTAACACTTGGAGATTTTTATAACTTTGTAAGGGGGCCTTTACTATTGGCCGCAATAATTTTGTTTATAGCAGGAACTGTTTTCCAGATATTAAGATTTATTAAATTAAGCAAAATGGGAAAAAAAAATCTCATCCGGCCATCAGCGTTTAAAAAAACAGAATGGAAAGATAAAATAACTTCGCAATATATCAAGCGTCGAATTGCTATGCTTAAAATTACAGTTTTCGGAACAAATACTCTTATGGCAGCAGTTTGTCTGGTTTTTCACCTGTTTCTTTTTGTTGTGCCTGTTTTTTTAATTGCGCACAGTGTGACTTTAGATGAATTAATCGGTATAAATTTTTTCCCTTTTGTCTTTTCAGATTCAATCTCAGATTTTTTTACAATTATAGTCATATTATGCCTTATCTTTTTTTTACTAAGGCGCCTGTTCATAAAACGTGTGCGGTCTATAACCTCAATTAATGACTTTTTAACACTTGCGATTGTTGGTGCTCCTTTTTTAACAGGTTTTTATCTCTCTCATTTTTCCACAGGCTATAATATTATCATCATATTACATATTGTTTCCGGTGAACTCTTTATCGCTGCCATACCATTCACTAAACTGGTGCATATGATATATTTTTTCATAAATCGCTTTTGTTTGGAGAGTGAATACAGCTTTACAGATAGCAGCAGAAATTGGTAATATTCATATTCGATTTGAACTATCAGATTAAAAAATCTATAGATTGTCAGATAATTATCTGATTTAAAAAAAATTAATCGCAGCAAAATATTAAATATTTTGCTGAACAATTACCACTTTTTTTGATTAAACTTAAGCGGAGTTTTTTTAATGACTGAGAATAGTCTTGGAACTGTTGATACTAAAAAAATTAAACAAATGCTTGATAAGCATAAAGTAAAGATGAAACTTTCTTTAAAGGTTTGCGCACATTGCTCATTATGTGCTGAGAGCTGCTTGATGTACACGTCCAATGGAAAAGAGCCCGAATATATGCCTTCACACAAGGTTATAAATTCAATCGGCAAACTGTATAAAAAAAAAGGGGTCGTGGACATGAAAACTCTTGAAGAAATTAAAGATACAGTATGGGAAAGATGTGTCCTATGTATGCGATGTTACTGCCCCCTTGGAATCAACATACCTGAAATGATTATTCTTGCAAGGAGCATCTGCCGTTCCCAGAATGTTTTCCCCACCTATGATTAATAATCATTTTACTCCCTGCCTGAAAAAAACAACCCGCTGATAAGGTGGTTTTCTAAATTTTAATAAAAATTAAAGATGTGGAAAAAATAAAATGAATTACCAAAAATATACTGTTATTTTTTACATGCTGTTTATTATAGGATCTGTTTTTTTTAGTGCCTCAACTCTTTTTTCTCAGCCTGAAAAAATTATTTTGGACCATAATAATCAGTGTAAGAAAAAAGAACGTTCAAATGTTGTTTTTCCCCATGAAACCCATATGGAAAACTTTGACTGTATTGACTGTCATCATAAATATGAAAATAATTCCAATGTTCTTGATGAAGATGAACTTGAAGAGGGAAATCCTGACATAATGTGTTCAGCGTGCCATAAGATGAATACCCAATGTCAGCTGATGGATGTTTATCATGGCCAGTGTCTTGGCTGCCATAATAAAAATAAAAAACACTGCGGTCTGGACTGCCCAAGGCTGTGCAACGATTGTCACCCAAAGGAAAAGAGGTAAAAAGTGGTAAAAGGAACCAGGAAACCATTAGAAGAGATTAAAGGTTATTTAGCCAAATATAATAAAATACTAATTCTCGGGTGTGGAGGATGCGCTTCTATTTGTCTTGCAGGGGGCCAAAAAGAGGTTAATATTTTAAAAATTGAACTTGAGCTGTCTTTTAAGGAAGATAATGCCCGAAAAAAGATTGACGGCTTTACCATTGAACGTCAATGCAATGTGCAATTTTTTAAAGAAATCGAAGATATGATTCCAGATTATGACTGCATATTATCCATGGCTTGTGGTGCTGGTGTTCAGCTTGTTGCGGAACAATTCAAATCCACCCCTGTGTTTCCAGCTCTTAATACTGTCTCCATCGGAATAGACAGAGATATTGGAATGTATGAAGAAAAATGCAGGGCATGTGGAGAATGCGTATTAGCCTATACTGGTGGAATATGTCCTGTTACCAGATGCGCCAAAGGTCTGTTTAACGGTCCCTGCGGGGGAACAAATAGCGGAAAATGCGAAATAAGCGATGATATATCATGCGCCTGGAATGATATTTTCAATATTCTAAAAAAACAAAACAGGCTTGATGACATATTAAAAATTCATGAACCAATGCAATGGAAAAATCAAATTCAAAGAACCACTATTCAGGAACCATACATGGAGAGATATCTGGAGAAATAATTGCTATCTTTTATAACCAGCCGGTGGACTGTTACCGGTTTTTTAAACCGATCCAGACTGCACGTTCGTAGACCTGATCTGCAACTGCCGAATTACACCATGGCTCCTCTTTCCTTAACATATTTCTGATAATTTTTAAATGATCAACAAACTGACCTTATTTTTTTTGCAGCTTCCTGACCGGACACTACTGAAAAAGAATCCCCTTTTGCAGCAATTTTGATTAAATATCGAGCAAGCTTGTCGTTTAAAGCAGCTTTTTACGAATAATTAAGTTGGTTTTAATTAAAAACAGTCAAAATATGGCGAAAACCTCTTTTAAAAAATCATCCCTCAAGATTGAAAAAAATAATCGATTCTTGACACGCACTGACTTTGTAATATACTTAAAAAATTATTCCACAGACAAATATTTAAAGAGTTGCCCTGCCCTTGGTCTCCATGCTAAGCCGAATAACGACTTTTTATAAATATTCCTGCATTGCACAATAAAAGCTATTTTTACTGGTCATCCATTTTAATCTTTATCATTTTTAAATAAAATATTTGGAGGGAAAAATGGAAGTGGATCAAAATATTAAAATCCTGCTTGTAGAAGATGCTTCTGTTATGCGTAAAATGGAAATTCGAATATTAAATCAACTCAATTTTAAAAATATTGTTGAAGCCGAAAACGGCTGTGAAGCCATTGAAAAACTGATAAACGACAAAGAAATTCAAATAATTATCAGTGACTGGGCCATGCCGGAGATGGATGGCTATGAGATGCTGACCAAAGTAAGAGAAAACCCTGAATATAAAGATATTCCATTTATAATGGCAACGGGCCAGGGGGACAAGGCATCTGTTATAAAAGCACTTGAAGCCGGTGCAAACTGTCTGATCACAAAACCCTTTGCTCCCGATGAATTAAAGCTTAAAATCAAAGAGGCTTTTGGTTATAAAACAGAGCCTGTCCAAAAAAAAGCTATTCCTTCCGAAATTAGTATAGATGGTAAAGTAAAATTAAAAATAGCACATATTCAAATAACAGATCATCTCCCCCTGGGCATTATGAAACATATGCTGCAGACCGGTATGAAAACCTCCCGACATTTTAATCTGGAAACCATATGTATGCCCGGCTGGAATCCGGTTCAGAAATCAATAGAAGAAAAAAGCGTTGATGCCGCATTTATTTTAGCGCCCCTTGCCATGGATCTTTTCAACTACGACGTACCCATAAAACTGGTTATGTTTTGCCATAAAAACGGGAGTATTTTTGTACGAAGTAAAAAAGAAGTATACCGGAAGCCCTATGAAATGTATTTTAAGCATAAAACAATTTTTATTCCCCACAAACTATCCATTCACAATATGCTGGCGCATATGTATCTAAGCCGTATGGGGCTCAAACCCGGAGTAGCAGGGAAGGATGCTGTTAATGTCCTCTTTGACGTGGTCCCCCCCATAGAAATGCCTAATTTTTTAAAAGACAATGTTGATTCACGGGGATTTATAGTGGCTGAACCTATTGGTTCCAAAGCTATTGCTGCCGGAATTGCTGAAAAGCATATTCTCTCCAGCGAAATATGGAATAATCATCCATGCTGCGTTGCTGTGTTCCGGGACGAATTTATAGCCAAATACCCGGACGCTGTTCAGGAATTTTCCGGTCTCCTCATGGATGCAGGGCAGTTCATCGCAAAAGAACCTGAACAATCTGCTGAAATAGGTGTCGAGTTTCTTGATCCTGAAAAAAAAATAGGGCTAAAAAAAGAGCTTTTAAAAACTATTTTAACAGATCCAATGGGAATTAGTACTGATAACCTATTCCCGGATATCTCTCAACTGGAAAAAATGCAGCTGTACATGAGTACAAAAATGGATATAGGTACCATTGTCGATATTAACTCTTTTGTGGATCTTCGATTTGCCGAACAAGCCCTGAGAGAGGATCCATCACGCTGCACCAATACAGATGAAGTTGACGAACAAAGAGCCATTGATAAATCTTCTGAAACTGACCTGGTTCCCATGAATAAATTTGATACATCAGAGGAAATTGTAACAAGAGAAGGAAAATATTTAACCTTTGGTCTTGCCGAAGAACGGTATGGAATTAACATTCTTGATATTAGAGAAATTATACAGATGATGCATGTTCGTCCCCTGCCCAGGATGCCCGATTTTGTCAAAGGCGTAATTAATCTCAGAAAAAAGATTATTCCGATTATTGACATGCGGCAAAAATTTAATATGGAATCTGTGGAATATACTGATAAAACATGTATTATAATTGTTGAAATTTCAGCATTAACCGGTTCTGCCCTAATGGGAATCATTGTTGATACGGTTTTTGATGTAGCAGTTGTTGATGACAAGGAAGTGCAGGATGCTCCTGAATTTGAACAATTAACAAATATTGACTATATTGCCGGGATTGCAGTTAAAAAAGATTATATAATTACACTTTTGGATATTGATCGTGTCTTTAATAACCAGGAAAAATCTGCCATGGCAATTGCATCATAAAAAAAGGACGCAAAAATGAATAATACCATAAATTTAATTAAAAAATTTTATCAAATATATCACCAGATAATACATGCTCTGATAATAACAGAAAAAGGCCAGGATGAAAGCCTCAACCTTCTTGGAGAAAAACTACGGAAAGTTGGACTCCCGGAGCCCTTGCAGCCCAATACAAAACAGGTAAACAAAGATGAAATACCCGGTTTTCCCCTGTTGCCACCTTTTTTTCAGTCCGAAAATGATGAAGATTTTCTTAATAAAATAGATGAGTATTTAAGCCGGATTAAAAAGATACTTTCAGGCAGGGAGTTTAGAGATGAAAATAAAGATGAATATTTAGATTTTATGCCTGGAATGGTCTTTTTGTATCAAAAAATTATTATGCATGCTGAAAAAGGTATTTCTCCAAAACAGAAAACAGAAGCATTTAAAATGTCCCTGGTAAGGGAAGACCTTGTCCCCCAGGATATTATTAATAAAACAACTCCTTTTCTCCCCGATGAGCAGATGCATGACGTTTCCGATGGTACAAAAAACATATATCCTTCCGAAGCTAAGGATGATACCTTTCACAGCACTGGCATTGAACCCCTTGATTCTGATGAACTTAAAACACTGTGTAAAATGTTGGATATTAAAGTAAAATTCGGAATGAACACAGAGCAACTGCTTAATATAATCAGAGTCAAAATAAATGATTGATTACATCAAAGCCCCGGCTTTGTTTTGCGGGGCTTTAGTGAAGTGTTTTTTGAAAGAATTAGATTTTATCAGAATTTTTTTTACCGGGAATAATAGGCTACGATGGATGCCTTTGCCAGCGCATTCTGGTTCAAATAAAAACCGGCCAGTGCTGGTGTAGCATCAGCCTTTAAACCCAGTTTATCAATTTTGAGTGCATAAATGGTAAATATATACTGATGAGGACTGTCTCCCTGCGGGGGACACGCTCCCCCAAAACCGGGTTGTCCAAAACTTGTTCTGCTTTGAATGCTCCCTTTTGGTGCAACAGATGCTTTTATGTTTCCAGTATTACTTTCAAGAGAATAAATATCAGCAGGAATATCGAATATTATCCAATGCCACCAGCCACTCCCTGTGGGTGCATCAGGATCATATACAGTTAAAGCAAAACTCTTTGTACCTTTTGGAGCATTTTTCCAGGTAAGTTTTGGAGAAACATTTTCTCCGCTGCAGCCAAAGCCATTTAATACTTGCAGATTTGACAACTGTCCGGCAATATCAGGGCTGGACAAGGTGAAACCTTCTGCAAAAACAAAGTTTGTTGCGGCAAAAAAACTGATTCCGCATATTAGTGACAAAATTATTTTTTTCATAAAATTCTCCTGTTTAATCTATTGGTTATTCCCTGTGATCCATTGAGAAATCAGGGCCGCCCAGGGTTTTATATTGTCTGAAAAGAATATATCCACCCCATATAAAAGCAATGATCATTAGCAGGGTTCCAATCTTGTATGATAACTGTGCTAAGAAATGATCATACCGGATTAATCCTGATTCTGTAAGAATGAATTCCCAATCATGGAAACCATAAGGAGAACTTTGACCGGTATTGCCCCCTAGAAGGGGGAGGGTTAATGAACGCGCATCATTAATATAAGGGGCAAGATCCATAAAATTTTCTCCAAACCACCAGAGGGCAAATGAAGCTGCAAACGTATCTTTTGTTTTTACAAGGAAAACAATGAGGCAGATTAAAGGCATTAAAAGCTGCCCAAGACTGCCGCCGAGGGATGTAATAAATTTACCCAGGGGCCTGAATATGATATGTCCCGCTTCATGGAAGGGGAGGTTAACCAGATGCCAGAAAGATCCACCCGTATAATTGGTTTCAAGGGGTGTTATAATAAATTTAAGCCCCCATATAAAGAGAATCAAAAAAAGTAAGGCCCTTCCACCAAAAATTAAAGGATTTGTTTCAGGGTTAACATGAAAAAGAAGATTTTTTATCAAATCAAAAGTCTCTAAAGGTTCTTCTTCAAACCCTGGTTCCTGTACCACGGTATCTGATAGCGAGTTTTGTTTGGCATGGTATTTAGAAAAAATAATGCCACAACTCATACATTCTACTCCCTTAGTTCCATGTTCAAATCCGCATTTGGGACATTTCATGGTTTATTCCTTAAAGTTTAAAAGCATGAATTAAACAACCTCTTATCAATATTGCTGATTTCTCAATAAGTCGAGGCAAATATCGATAAATAAAGCCTGATCTTTCTTGAGAAGTTGCGGTTTTTATTTTATTCGTTAATTATCCTGGGGGCCATGTCATAGGGCGTCCGCTGAAAATATGAAGATGGATGTGAAAAACAGACTGGCCAACACCCTCTCCATTATTAATTACCAGCCTGTAGTCTGAAAGAGACTTTTCTTCACAGATTTTTGCAGCTGTTGTAAAAAGACCACCGATCAGCTCCTTATCATCTTCTTTAATTTCTGCTATTTTTGCGATATGCTTTTTGGGTATAAGAAGAATATGATACGGAGCCTGGGGATTGACATCATTAAAAGCATAATAGTTTTCATCCTCATAGACTTTCTCTCCGGGTATATCTCCGGCGGCAATTTTACAAAAAATACAATCTTTCATTAATTTACTCTCCTTTTATTCTTTTGGTGGCTCAATAAAAAAATCGGGCTTAGTTTTAATTTCACCAGAGCTCAGTTCTTACATCTCATGGCCAAAATTATAACCAGCCCAAAAAAATCAAATCAAACCGTATATTATTATGGCAATTCAAGTTCATATCATTTATTTCTGTATTTGTTTGAAAATGTCAATATTTATCAGTAGTATCAAGTTAGGAAGGTGCAAGAAAAAAATTTGATGCACAGGATCGACGGAAACATCCTGACACTTTTATTGACACTAACACCAATTGCTGATTTAAATAGACTGTCCCATTATAATCTATAGATGCCAAATATTTACCCTATTTTGAGTTCAGGCGGAAAATAGTGAAAGGGACCATGGGAGATAAAAACAAAGAAGGGCCTGGCCTTTTGACAAAATTTTAAAGGAAGTTATCATGGAGAATATTACAGTAAAGGATATGATGGTGCCGCTTACCGGGTTTGTTTCCGTTTCAGAGGATGATTCTTTATTTGACGCTGTTCAAGCTTTGGAGAAAGCCTTTGACATCGATGAAGGAATGAAATATCAGCGAAAGGCTATCCTTGTTTCCGGTAAAGATGGAAAAGTAGTGGGTAAGGTCAGCCAGTTGGACGTCATCAGAGCGTTGGAACCTAAATATGATCAAATGGATTCTTCTCGCGCTATGTCCCGTTTTGGCTTTAACACAAAATTTATCGGTACTATGTTTGAACAGTTTAATCTTTGGAACAAACCATTGGATGAAATTTGTCGAAAAGCTCCTCTGATTAAAGTTAAACGGTTTATGTATACGCTTACCGATGGAGAATATGTTGATCAGGACGCCTCCTTAAATGAGGCTGTTCACAATTTGATTATAGGTTCACATCAATCTCTCCTTGTTACAAAAGAGAAAGAGATTATAGGTATTCTTCGATTAAAAGATGTATTTAAAAAAATTTCCAGCAGGATTAATGCCTGTAAATTATAATTCTTTTTTGGCTTTTCGAATCATGGGCCCTATATGCTCATCTAAAATTTCAATATCATCTTCGAATTTAATAAATACATTAAGGGTATCTCTTATAAGTTTCTGATCAAGGCTTGATGCATGCATGAGAACCAGAACCTTTGCCCAGTCAATTGTCTCACTTACAGATGGAAGCTTTTTTAAATCAATTTCTCTTACCTGCTGTATAAAGGATACAAGTTGTTTTCTGAGATTTTCGGCAAGTTCCGGTACCCGTGCCTGGATTATCTCATTTTCAAGTTTTGGTTCTGGAAAGGGGATAAAAAGATGGAGGCATCTTCGCTTGAGCGCTTCACTAAGTTCCCTTGTATTATTACTTGTGAGAAACACAAAGGGCTTTGTTTCTGCATGAATGGTTCCAATTTCAGGTATGGAGACTTGAAAATCAGATAAAATTTCAAGTAAAAATGCTTCAAATTCCTGATCTGATTTATCAACTTCATCCACAAGAAGAACCGCCCCTTTTTTTTGTTGCAGGGCTTTTAATAAAGGTCTTGGCTCGAGAAAATGTCTGGAATAGAAAATGTCATCATATTCATAAAGCTTGCCCAAAGAAGCCTTTAACCCAACAGCTCCTTCAGTTATATTATTTAATTTATCTTTTAAAATTTGAGTGTATAGTAATTGCTTTCCATATTTCCATTCATATAATGCCTTTGATTCATCAAGTCCTTCATAGCATTGAAGCCTTATAAGGGGCAAATCAAGATAAATGGCCATGGTTCTTGCCAGTTCAGTTTTTCCCACCCCTGCAGGACCTTCAACAATAATCGGCTTTTCAAGATGCCAGGCAAGATACAGTATTGTAGAAATCTGCCTGCTGCATACATACCCTTTATTATGCAATCCCTTTGTTATATTTTCTATGGATATAAATTTTTTATTTAACAGAGCCATTAAAATTTCCGTTTCTTAAAAAAAGCTCGGCAAGCTTTCTTTGCTTAATTTTTGCAACATTACCACCTGTTTTAACAGCAAAACAGATATCTTTTGTCAGCAAATTAAATTTTTTATTTGTTTTTATTCCAGAATCTTTAATTAAACAATTTAACAAAGTCTGAACCCTGGCTGAAAGCAACCGAAAAGATAGCACCAGGGAAGTAAATTTTAAAGATTTTCTGTGGCCATCCAGCAAACAGGCCGATTCATGGGAAACAAGTTCCAGAGCATCTATCATGGATATTATACTCCCGAGGAGTTCTTTAAATTCATCCGTAATATTTGACTTTGTTTCACGGACTATGCAAAGAATAAGTTCCATCTGTCTTTTCAAACCCCCTATAATCGGACCCATAATCAAGACATCTTCAAACTCCCTAAAAGGCTTTACCATTTTTTCATATGCCAAACCTTTTTCACCAAGGAGCGCCGAAGCTGGAACCTCACAATTGTCAAGAATAATACCTCCATGAAGTGACGGACGTAATATATCAAGGTTCATGGGCTCTAAAACAGTTAACCCAGGAGTATTTTTAAAAACTATAAAGGCTGAATATTTCTTTTTACCTTTTTCAATTTCCGTTTGTGCAATAATTACAAAAAAATCTGCAATGGGGCCGTTGGTTAGATAAGTTTTTTTCCCGTTTAAAAAATAGGTGTCACCTTTGAAAATAGCGGTTGTTTTAATATGTTTTGGGTGGGCGCCTGTTTCTGGTTCGGATACTGCAAAAGAAGCAATATATTCTCCTTTTACCATTTGAGGGATGAGACTTTTTTTTTGTTTTTCAGTTCCAAACTCAAGTAAAAGGAACCTGGAAATAATAATATGTATGATCCATGAAAGGACCATGCCCATATTATGCCCCTGGCTTACAAAAGCTTCCCCTGCAACTGTAAAGGCAAGACTGCTTTTTCCACATCCTCCATATATTGCAGGAATATTTAATCCAAGATAATTTTCTTCCCCCATTTTTTTCCAGATATCAAAAGGGAACGTATCTGTTAAACAGAGATCTTCCCTGGATGCCAATTCCCGCCGGGCAAATAATTCAGCTCTTTTTCGTAAATTTTCCATTTTTATAATCAACCATTTAATAACAATAACGGAAAAAAATAATTAAACTTCCGGCATCCTTCAAATTTAGTTTACACTTTTTAAATGCTGGTTCTTGCCTGGTTCCCACGCTGGAGCATGGGAACGAGAAGTGCAATTTTACATTAAAAAGTGTAAACTACTTTTTGCCTTTAATGAAAGGATGCCAAACTTCAAGGTCTTTTCTTTCTTGCAACTTTTTAACCGGACATACTGATTTGACAATATCCCTATTTTTCTTCTTTCTGCACCACATCCTTTGGCTGATCCGATTTTTTCCCGAAAACCTTTGCTCCTACAATACTTATTTCATACAGGATCATCAATGGAAAAGCCATCATCAGCTGAGTTACAACATCAGGGGGTGTTAATGCGGCAGAGCATATAAAAAAGAGAAGAAGAGCATATTTTCTATTTTTCTTTAAAAAATCGGATGTAACAAGGCCTAATTTTGCAAGAAAAGTAATAAATACAGGCAATTCAAAAACAAGACCAAAGGCAAAAAGCAGCTTTGATGAAAAAGTTAAATATTCCCGCATTGATGGAAGAGGCTTAATAGTTTCCGTTGCAAATCCTAAAAAAAACTTAAATCCAAAGGGAAAAACAATAAAATATCCAAAAAAAGCTCCACCAATGAAAAAAAATGTCGAAACAATTATAATCGGTATTACAAGTTTTCTCTCATCTTTGTAAAGTCCTGGAGCGATAAACATCCATATCTGATATATCAAAACAGGGGTAGATATTATAATACCGGAAATCAATGCTACTTTCAAATATGTAAAAAAAGCTTCTGGAAGACCTGTAAAAATAAGACCATCGTTATTTTCCATAAGGGTTACAAGGGGGGCTGTTAAAATTTTAAAAAGCCTTTCCTTAAATCCGTATGATATTAAAAAACCTGCACCAACAGCAATAAAACATTTAATAAGGCGGGCTCTTAATTCTTCAAGATGTACGGTAAACGGAATTTTTTCATCATCCCTGTGAGTCATTGTATGTTATTTATCCTTCTTGTTTTGCCTATTTTCATCATTGGATTTATCCGGTTCAACATCAATAACATTAATAGTTTTTTTTACATCAGTTATTTCATCCTCAAGATCAATCGATTCTTTAATATCAGAAACCGCCTTTTTAAGTTCACCCATCATCCTTCCCACGGTTTTCGCAAGATCAGGAAGCTTATCGGGACCTATTACAATAAGAGCGATTGCAAATATTAAAATCATTTCCCACATACTAATCCCGAACATTTTATACTCCTTAATTTATACTGATCAGCTTCATAAACAGGCTTGGTTATAATTTCAGACATCAGCTGTAGGGGCTTATATATATCTTAAATCAGCGCAGCTGAATAGTTACTAACTGTTAAATATATCACTTAATAAATAGAATTGTAAAATATAAATATTAGGTTAACAATTTTAGGGGGTTGGTTTTATCTTGGCCCATCTCTTAAAATTGTTGCTTATTTATCAATAATTAATTATTTTTAAACAATTAATTATTTACTGTCTAAAAGTAAGTCTTTTTTAAAAAATTCAATGAGCCTTTTTCAAAAATAAATTTTTATCTTTTTTCAAATCAAATAAAATAGTTAAAAACTTATTATACTTTTCAACATGCTTAATAAATAATAGTATTAAAATATGAAGATAATAATAAATAAAAAAATATTTCTGGAAGTTTTGTCTAAAGTTCAAGGAATAACAAATAAACGAACAAATATGACTATAACAGAAAATCTTTTAATAACAGCTTTAAATGATACCATAGAAATTTCTGCTACAGATCTTGAAACATATTTTAAAGGAGTATATCCAGCAACTGTTGAAAAAAATGGGGCTGTCCTTATTAACTCTAAAAAATTATTTGAAATAATAAAAGAATTTCCCGAAGAAAATATATTAATTAGGCAGGTCGAAAATAAATGGATAAAAATAGGAGATAATAAAATTGAATACCATATTGTGGGAATGGAGGTTGATAATTTTCCAACAATTCCTGCTTTTGGTGAAACCTGTTTTTATAATATTGATTCAATTCTATTTAAAAAAATGATAGAAAGAACTATAGTCATAACAAGTTTCTCCGAAGAAAAAAGAGCAACTGTAAATGGAATTTTATTTGAATTTCTTATAAAAAATAAAAAAACAATACTTCGATTGGTTTCAACAGATGGTGGTCGTTTATCAATAGCTGATGCTGTTTATGATGAAATATTAGATTTTCCTGATTTAAAAGATATTATTATTCCCAAAAAAGGGCTGAATGAAGTTGTAAAATTTTTAAAAAACAGTGGATCTGTTCAAATAGGTTTTCAGGAAAATTACTGCATAATAAAAAATGATAATGAAGTAATAATAATAAGGCTCCTTGAAGGAACTTTTTTAGACTATGGAGGTATTATTAATAAAGAAAATCATCATATAATAAATATTGATAAACAGAAATTATTGATGATGCTCAAAAGAATGTCTATTTTAGCCTCTGATGTTTATAATGCCGTTATTTTTGATATTCAAAATGATAAACTTATTATATCTTCAACAAACCCGACAATTGGTGAATCAAAGGAGGAAATGGATATTGAATTTACTGGGAAACATATTCAAGTTGCGTATAATCCTAAATTTTATATGGATACTATAAATCTTATGGATGATGAAATAGTATTGTTATATGTTTTAGATGAAAAGGACCCTGCTTTTTTGGAAGAAACAACTGATAAAAATTATTTAAGTATAATTATGCCGATGAAAGTATAATGAAAAAAAATTACGATGAAAATAGTATAAATGTATTGGAGGGGCTTGAGCCGGTCAGGTTAAGACCCTCCATGTATATTGGAAATGTGGATGTTGAAGGGCTTCATCATCTGGTTTATGAAATCGTAGATAACAGCATTGATGAAGCAATGGCTGGTTTTTGTGATTTTATAAATATTACAATTAATACTGATAACAGTATAAGTGTGGAGGATAATGGAAGGGGAATCCCCGTTGGTATTCATAAAACAGAAAAAGTTCCAGCAGTTGAGGTTGTTTTAACCAAACTTCATGCGGGGGGAAAATTTGATAATGATTCCTATAAAGTTTCAGGAGGGCTCCATGGTGTTGGAGTCTCTGTTGTAAACGCCCTTTCAACATTTTTAGAGATTGAAATCTATTCCGATGGAAAAATTTATTATCAAACATATGAAAAGGGTATAAAAACCTGTGAATTAAAAGTTATAGGCACCACTGAAAAACAAGGGACAAAAGTACATTTTTTTCCTGATGCAAGTATTTTTAATGCTGTTGAATATAATTATGAAATACTCGCAAGAAGGTTACGGGAGCTGGCTTTTTTAAATAAGAGCGTAAATATAGCTATTAAAGATGAGCGTGATGATAAATATGATAAATTTTTATATGAGGGAGGAATTGTATCTTTTGTTGAATATCTTAACAGAAGAAACATGGCTCTTCACAAGCCTATTTTTATAGAAGGTAATAAAAATAATGTTAATATAGAAATTGCAATACAGTATAATGATACATTTTCGGAAAAAATATATTCTTTTGCAAATAATATTAACACCGTGGAAGGTGGTTTTCATCTCATAGGTTTTAAGGCGGCATTAACACGTACCATGAATCAATATCTATCCGGTGGAAATATTCCAAAAAATCTTCAGGAGAAAATAAGCGGAGATGATGTAAGAGAAGGTCTTACAGCAATAATAAGCGTAAAACTGGTAGCTCCCCAATTTGAAGGACAAACAAAAACAAAATTAGGAAACAGTGAAGTTAAAGGGCTTACAGAAGCTCTTGTAAATGAAAAACTTTCTGCCTTTTTAGAGGAAAACCCGGGAATAGCAAAAAAAATAGTGGCAAAGGCTGTTGATGCGGCAAGAGCCAGGGATGCTGCAAAAAGAGCCAGGGATCTTGCTCGAAAACAAGGTTCTTTAATAGATTCGACTCTTCCGGGAAAGCTTGCTGACTGCCAATATACAGATCCTTCACAAAGGGAGCTTTTTCTTGTTGAGGGTGATTCTGCCGGGGGCAGTGCAAAACAGGGGAGGGATAGAAAATTTCAGGCGATTTTACCTTTAAAAGGAAAAATATTAAATGTTGAAAAGGCAAGGTTTGATAAAGTATTAAAGAGTGAAGAGATAAAAAATATTATTACTGCTCTTGGAACAGGTGTGGGAAAGGAGGAGTATGATATCGAGAAGATAAGATATCATAAAGTAATAATAATGACCGATGCTGATGTGGATGGCTCCCATATAAGAACCCTCCTCCTCACATTTTTTTTCAGACAGATGCCTGACCTGGTGGATAATGGATATTTATATATAGCTCAACCCCCTTTATACAAAATAGGAAAAGGAGAAAAAGCTGTTTATTTAAAAGATGAAGATGAATACAATGATTATATCCTCCAAAGGGCGTGCTCCTCTAAAACTGTTAAAATACAAAAGAATGATCAAAAAATATCCGGCCATATTTTATATGATACCCTGGTTGGTATTTCTAAATTTTATTTTAATATGATGAATTTTGAGAAAAGGGGAATCGATTCCGGTTTAATAGAGTTTTTAATTAAAAATAGAGTTGAAAATAAAGAATATCTTCAAAATAAGCAAAAGATGGTCTCCTTAAATAATTTATTAAAGGAAAACGGGTATAACATGGGTGAAATGTCATGGAACAGCGAAAGAAACACCCATAGATTAATGGTTATTCCATCTGCTGAAAAAAAGGATGATATTTTATTTAATTTGAATAATACAAATTATAAACCCTTAACAATAGGAATAGATCTTATATATTCCAGTATTTATCAAAAAAGTTTTGCTATTGGACAAGATCTTTTTAAGTATGATTATCCTCCTTTTTTAATTTTGTCGGGAGCGGATGAAAAAGAAGAAATCGCGGTGGAAAGTAAGCAGAAACTTCTTGCGCATATTATAGAGGAAGGGAAAAAAGGACTATCTGTGCAAAGGTATAAAGGACTTGGTGAAATGAATCCGGATCAGCTATGGGAAACAACCATGGAGCCTGAGAAAAGGAATCTTCTTAAAGTCAAGGTTGATGATGCCCTTGGAGCTGATGAAATTTTTACCATCCTTATGGGTGAAGAAGTGGAGCCAAGGCGGGCTTTTATTCAGACAAATGCTTTGCATGTTCAGCAGCTCGATATTTAGAGGTTGTTTTGAAAAGAATAGGTATTGTTGTAAAAAAAGATAAAAAGGCTCTTGAAAAGGCTGATGAATTTGAAAGATGGATAGAGTCAAAAAATATTAAGGTAATACGAAAGATAAGTACCGAAATAGATTATGGTCTTTTAAAAAAAAATAAATCCTCTGCACCCTCTGATATTGATTGTTTGTTTGTTCTAGGGGGGGATGGAACTTTTTTATCGGCGGCGCGCTGGATTGGAGATAATCAGATACCTGTTATTGGAATAAAGTTTGGGGAAGTTGGCTTTTTGGCGGAACAGTCTGAAAAGGATCTTTTTGCTTCAGCTGAGGCTATTATAAAAAAAGAATTTATAATTCAGCGGAGAATGCGCCTTTTAGTAAGGGTGTTAAGGGATAATAAAGAGGTTATAAAAGAAACAGCTTTAAATGATATAGTTATAAATAAAGGTGCTCTTGCAAGGCTTGCAGAAATAAATACTTATATAGATGACGATTATTTAACAACCTATAAAGCGGACGGCCTTATAATATCAACCCCCACCGGTTCTACAGCCTACTCTCTTGCTGCTGGTGGGCCTATTCTCCATCCGGATGTACCTGGAATAATAATAACGCCGATCTGTCCCTTTACCCTTACAAACAGGCCTTTAATAGTTCCTGTTAAAGCAGCTATAAAAATTGAGATTTCAAAAAAAGCTACTGATATAATGTTAACTGTGGACGGGCAGACAGGTGTTGAAATAGATAGTAAAGATAGTATTATTATTGAAAAATGGCCCCATCCCGTAAATATGATACAGCTTAATAATCAGAATTATTATGATATATTAAAATCCAAATTAAAATGGAGCGGAAGCAGGGTTTGATGAATTACTACCCTATTTTAAAATTTGGAACAAGGCCGAGCGCCATTATAGCCCGGCTGTGCCGTTAATTAAGCAGATATCTTATTAATGGATCTTATCCTTTCAAGCAGAGGGGGATGGGAATAGTTTAAAAATACATAAAAAGGATGGGGTGTAAGGTTGGACAGGTTGTGTGTTGAGAGCTTTGTAAGTGCATTTGAAAGGGATTTTCGGCTGCTGGTTGTTTTGACTGCAAATTTATCAGCGGAATATTCATTTTTTCTGGAAAGGGCCTGAAGAAAAATACCTGTAAAAAAACCGATTGGTGAATATAACATACCAAAAAAAATCAATCCTCCATATACAGAAGGTTCTTTTATATAAAAAGCATCAAAAAGTCCCTGGTATGAAATAAATAAAGATAAAAGAAAAAAACTGATTCCTGTTTGAACAATACCCAGGATTATATTTTGAAATATATGTTTTTTTTTAAAATGTCCCATCTCATGGGCTAAAATTGCAACCAGTTCGGAAATAGTATGATTTTCGATTAATGTATCAAATAGAACAATCCTTTTATTTTTTCCAAAACCTGTAAAAAAAGCATTTGATTTGCTCGACCGTTTTGATCCATCCATAACAAAAACATTTTTTAAAGGGAATTTTATTGAGTCGGCATAATTCAAAATAGCATCTTTTAATTCTCCTTCTTCAACAGGTTTAAATTTATTGAAAAGGGGCATTATAAAAGTGGGGGCAAGAAAATGAATTATTAACATAAAAATTGTCACCCCGGTCCAGCAGAGCCACCATCCATTTTTGCCTGCATATTCGAAAAAAGCAAGTATCCCCGCAATAAGGGGGGTTCCAAGCAGAACAGCAAGTCCCAGTCCTTTTGCCATATCTTTAAAATAAGTTATAAGCGTTGTTTTATTAAATCCAAAACGTTCTTCTATTACAAATGTTGCGTAAAGAGAAAAAGGAATAGATATTATTCCTTTTAAAAGGATCAGTATCCCTATATATATTAGTCCTGTTAATACAGGTCCATGGTTTAAACCTTTTACATATTGATCAATAAAATAAAAACCTTTTCCAAACCAGAAGACTATAATAATCAGTATGGAAAAGGTCGATTCTGTTAATCCAAAGAGAGTATTTACCCGCAGGTAATCCTGAGATTTTTTATATTTTTCAGGCTCATATATGTTTGTCAGCTCCTTTGGCGGTTTTTTTTGCAAACCTTTTAAGTTTAATAGATCTGCAATGCCATGTATAAAATAATCTATAATTATTGAAAAAAGAATGATAAATGCGATTGAATTCATAAGAGTTCCATATTCCAGTATTTGGCCTTGCGGCAAAGTTTAAAATCGAGTTATTATTTGAAAAGC
>Ga0190313_1000429_pt1 | contig 25384 bp, 43 predicted proteins | sample 4870071011_MG_FD_169989 | JGI IMG/M metagenome (GOLD analysis project Ga0190313, IMG submission 169989) | Hydrothermal vent sediment bacterial communities from Southern Trench, Guaymas Basin, Mexico - 4870-07-10-11_MG | ecosystem: Environmental > Aquatic > Marine > Hydrothermal vents > Sediment ... | reverse complement strand
TAGGATACAGATGCGTCAATACAAGAACGCTGTCCTAACTCTAATATCTCTGAAGGCAAAGAGGCACTCATGGGGTTGGAAACTCTTTGAAGCCCTAACAGAGGATGAGCTGAAGGAGTACTGGATAAACATATTCGTTAAGCAAGGACTGGATAGAGACATACTAGAGGAACTATACGAGCTAATAAAGCCCTACCTAGGCAAGCTTAGAGAGATTAAGAAGTCCTATGGCGACTTAGTCAAAATCAGAAGAAGATTCAGAGCATACCTAAAATAAATAAAATAAAGCATAATAAACTTAAGTTTTAAAACGATAGGGTTTTTGAGGTTGTCTAAATGTCTTCAGTAGATAAATCTAGAGCTAGTGCTTGGGTTGAAATTATTGTTAGAGATAAGAATGGCAGAATTAAGTATTGGTCTGTCAGTGCTGAAGATTTAGATTTAGATAAAGCACTTAAGGTTATAGATGAGAAGTTTAAGAGGTTAGGGATTAAGTAATAAATTATAGGTTGGCAGTACTTAAACTTTTTTACTTAAGTAAAGCAGTTTATTTTTGGGGTTAGTTAGTGTTTGGTGATAAGTTCTCTATTAAGGGTTGGGTAGAGGTTATAGTTAGGGATAAGAACGGAAATATTAAGTATTTAGTAAAGTACGGTAAGGATAACCCGGGTACAACACTACCTGTGGGTGTCCTACCGACTACTCAAGTTCTATACTACTGGCGAAAGAACATAATTACGGATGTTGGATTAGCAGAGATTGTTAAGTTAGTGTTCGGTTTAGGGGGTACAGCGTTTAAGTACTTAGCTATCGGTACTGGAACAACCTCTGAAACCGCATCAGATACTGCACTAGAAGCTGAGATAGCTAGAAAGCAGGCAACAATAACTCAAACCACGACTTCAGTAAGTAACGATACCGCATTACTGGAAGCTACGTTCTCTTCAGCAGACGGGCTTTCAGGAACTCAAAACGTTTCTGAAGCAGGTGTATTTAACGCTTCCTCAGGCGGTACTTTATTAGCTAGGAAGACATTTAGTGCTGTTCCCGTGAACTTCGACGCTGGAGACTCGATAACAATTAAGTACTACATACAATTCAGTAGGTAATAGTATCTTAGCTTATTAAGAAACTAGAGAGGTGCTGATACTTGCCGGTAAGGATAAAGGATAAAGAGGATTACACAGGGAGTGTAACACCTAGTGCATTAAATACTGAAACAACAATTATTGAAGTTGGCGGGTATAGCGATGATTTCATAGTTGAAGGGTACCTAGATGTCGCCAACTTAGCCGAAGGTGAAGTTCTAGAGATTAGAGAATACATAGCTATTGACGGAACGAATTATAGACTTTTTGAGAAGGCGGAAATAACTGGAGTATATGAGACTCCAGCAATAAGATTTCACTCTAAGCTATTCTACAAGTCTTTCAAGTATAAGGTTACAATCATACAGAAGAGCGGTACGTTAAGGAGTTTTCCATACGCTTTCATAGTGCAGATATTAGAGGTGATATAAGTAATATTTGGTGTTGGAGATGCCCGAGTTCGTATTTATTCCGAAGCCGGTAACTCTTGCGTTTGATGATACGCAGAAATCGGTTAGTGGTACTACTGAGACTGAGATAAAGTACTTTAGGTTTATTAAAGATGACTTCACAAGGTTTACAAGATTAATTGTTAGGGCTACATTATGGGTTAGTGGCGGTACCGGTTACTTAAAGCTATACTTAGATAATGAAACAAGCCCTAGACTAACCTTAAGTACGACTTCAACATCTGAAACGACAGTTCATGGTAGTGCCAATATATCGGATGTGAGTACTGGAATACATACTGTACATATAAAGTTAGTGAATTCTGGTTCTTATGATACTTATAATAAGTTAATAGAGGTGTTAGCATTATGAGCAGTAACCTCAGAGTCTATGCTAGTTACACACCAAACCTTAGGGATAGGGAGTGCACTACATGTGAAAAGTGTGATGTATGTGAGACATGCGTATCTTGCGATACATGCTATGGTTGCCAAACCTGTAATGTCTGTTATGGAACTTGTGAGACATGCCAGACTTGCGTTTCATGTCAGACTTGCCAAACATGCCAGAAATGTAATACATCTTGTTATTCATGCTATTCATGTCAATCATGTAATACCTGCCAGTCTTGTGTCTCTTGCTATGGCTCATGTGAAACATGCCAGACTTGCGACTCGTGTGAATCGTGTTATACATGTGAAGTATGTGTATCATGTTATGAGTGTGATACCTGCCAAATAGGAGTAACATGCTCTCAATGCGATGCCTGCCAAGTATGTGTATCTTGTGAGGAATGTTACGATGTATGTTATGGTTCTGTAACGTGAGGTGGTAGAATGGCGATAAATATTTTCACATGCAGAGAATGTGAAACATGTGTCGCCTGTGAGACTTGCGATGTTTGTCAAACATGTGATGCTTGCCAGACATGTGTATCTTGCCAGAAATGTAATGTATCTTGCTATAGTTGCGATTCTTGTCAGAGCTGTTACAGTTGCTATTCCTGCTATAGTTGCTATGGTAGCTGTGAGACATGCCAATCCTGCAATACATGCCAGTCATGTGTCTCATGCCAGAAATGTAACGTGTCGTGCTATTCATGTGATGCTTGCGAAACATGCTATAGCTGTCAATCATGTGTATCCGGCTGTCAAGGTTCATGTCAAACATGTGAATCTTGTGTAACGTGTCAGAAATGCTACAATGCCTGCTTAACATGCGATACTTGTGAAGTGTGTGTATCCTGTGAGACAGTCTTTTAAGTGGAAAGCCATTATATCTTTTTAATTAAATAAGCAGTTAATACTTGGTGGTAAAATGTCCTCTGTATGTAAAAGGTGTTTCACATGTGAAAAATGCTTTTCCTGTGAGGTATGTGTCTCATGTGAAGGTGCTTGCGAGACCTGTCAAACATGCGTTGAGTGTGAGAAGGGTTATGCACCTACACCAAGCCCTCAACCTCAAAGGATTGAACGAAGAGAGGAACCTAGGGCTGTCTTAATAACTGATGAAAGGCTTGCCAGACTTCTAGAAAGTGTTGTGATTCTTAATAAAGAAGTTGTCAATCTAATAAGAGAACTAAGACAACATACTACGGTTCAACAGAGGGGCAGGCGTTTCTCTCTCGGTCAAGAAGCCCAAAACATCAGAGTTCCACCACCCGAGCAGGAATTTAAAGATGTAAGAGAGCTAAGTAAACCAAGGGAAAGGAGAGATGTCAGGCTCTAAGTTTAGACTAACCCACAGCCCTAAAGTATCACCTGACGTAGCTAGGTTAATACCTGACAACATATTCGAGCTTACCGCATGGGCTACCGGCAGATGCGATCTTAGATGCCGTTATTGTTTTGTATATAAGTTGTATCCACAACAACCAAGTAGCGATATGCAACCTGATGTTGTTGAGGCATTAATAGATTTCGGTCTTAAGTATGGGTCTAGACCTATCAGGATTTGGTGGTTTGGTGGTGAACCTTTACTTGCTTTCGATAACGTCATTAAGTATGCTGTAGATTTAGTGCTTAGAAGAGGTTTAAGGGTTAGCATGAATGGTGATGTGCACTTCGGTTTAACCACTAACTGTACCTTACTAACTGAAGATAAAGTTAAGTTTTTCGCTAGGTATGGATTCGGGATTCTGTTAAGTATTGATGGTACTAAGGAAAAGCATGATAAGTACCGGGTATTTCCTGATGGTAGAGGATCTTTCGATATAGTGTGGAGGGGCTTACAGTTGGTTAGGAAGTACTTGAATCCTAACCCAAGTATTAGATGGACTGTAGCTCCAGAGACTGTTGAGGGTTTAGCGAATGACGTAAAGTGGTATGTAGATCAAGGGCTGACAAACCTAGCGATTGACTGGGTCTATGAGGTGAAGTGGTACGAGGAAGATTTAAAGAAGCTACGTCTAGAGATGTACAAAATTAGGGAATACATGATTGAGTGGATGCGTCAAGGCGTTCCAGTAATGCTTAAGTTCGTTAGAGATGGTGTTGCACCCGCTGTTGCACCCTTTAGAGCTTGGTGGAAGTCAAGATGTGGATTAGGGCAGGGTTCTGTTGGTGTTGATATTGATGGAACTATTTATCCATGTCATAGATTCGTATCAACTCATAAGAAGGAGTTAGCTATTGGTCATGTTAAAGAGGGTTGGTATTGGGATAAGCGATATGCTTGGGTTGCTAACTGGATTAAGCACCCACCATATAGTGAGGAAGGAATAGAGAGATGTAAGTTCTGTCCATACCGTGTCGCCTGTCATGGTGGTTGCCTAGCTGTTAATTATGATTTATTCGGTGATGTTCACATAGTTCCTAAAAGCTACTGTGATATAATGCAAGTCCTATCAGAGGTTTGGTTGCCATTCCATTACTTAATGGTGAGAGAAAATAATAGCACCTACAGAAAGATATATCTTGGTGGTCGTAGGTGATTAGAAAAGCTATAAAGAGGTTTTTCTGCGGGTTTGTCTGCTTAGATGTTATTAATAGAGCAATAAAAGATTGTAGGGAATCCCTCAATAAATGTACAAAAGCTCTGAAGTCAATAGATAAAGAAATAGATGACTGGCTCAAATTAATAAAGAGTGGCTACTTAGGTGCTAGAACTAATGCTGACATTAACAAAAGGTTAAGAAGTTACGGTATATTTAAATTAAGTACTGAATTACTAGCCGATAGTGTCGTAGAGAAGTTTAAGTTCCTGAAAAACCTGTACGTACCGTCTTTCACCCCTAGGTTAATACCTGTAGGGGAGCAGACATTGATTAATGCTGTTAAGTCTATACCTAATATTGATAATAACTTCTGGTTAAGATTAGATGGCAGGTATTATACTGTTAGTATTGATGACCTTAAGGAGATTATTAAGTGGGATTGGACAGACAATAAGAAGTATCTTTACGATTTGTTCGACTGCGATAAGTTCGCTATGTACTTTAAGGCTAGGATGGCTATCATGTTTCATATAAATCTAATAGCTCTAGTACTGGATTACTCCTCACAGCATGCCTACAATATAGTCTTCCCATTCGAAAACGGAAGAATTACCGCATACATCTACGAACCGCAAACAGATGAACTGATAAGGTTTGATGAGCGAGATAAGAACTTCTACGCTCTAGAAACGTATGTACTGGTGATGTAATGGTCAAGATATTCGATGACTGGAGATCAGTACTACACTTTTTAGCACCCATACCGTTAATAGTGAAACCTATAATATTACTAGCTGTTACCATAGTATTTATATGTATAGAACTAGCTGAAAAAGAGGATTTCGATACATTTGTTGGAGACCTCATAGAGTGGTGCTTAGGCATCTACACAGGTTTTGCATTAATATTTCTTTTTAAATTTTTTATTTAACTTTCAATACTGATTAATAACCTTCATAGCCCAATGCTCTTTTTCAATTCTCTCCTTACTAGCTTTACCTAGACAGACCTTGAATGCATGATGTAGAGACTCATGTATGATGCACCTAACAATTTTGTTTATTAAATCATCTAATGAACGAGACATCTCTGTAAGCCTAGCTAAGAAAAAGTAAGCAGTCTCTGTTTCTGGGTCATAGTACGATGGGAGTCTCTCATCAATTACCGACTTACCTAAAATGAATTCTAACCTGAATTCAGACCCCGAATAATATATCGCTATCAGATACTTAACTATATAAAAAAATAGCATAAGTAATTAACAATTTAAAAAAATGTTTAGTACCCATAGATAAGCTCTCTAGCTTTTTCAACAATAAATCCTGCACTAATAATTAAAAATATGAAGAAAGCAATGAATCCTACAACATATAGAAATCCAAATATAGAAGCTATAAATAGATTCAATAGATTTGTACCATTACCTATTAGTGAGATAAAGAAAGCCTTTATGTTAAACACATTGATTAGAAACCAGATATAGGTTATGCCTAGACCCAATACGTAAAGGTACGCACCTATGTATAAAAGCACGCCTATCACGAAACTCAATAGTGGCTTATCTCTTAGTTGCACTTTACCACCAAGTGAAAATATGACTCTCTGTATATAAATTTTTCCTCTTTGTTTTAGTAGAAAAGCCTAGCACCATCAGATACTCCAATCCCTATAGCTCCTGAGACATATACTTGGTTTAATTTCTTGTGGAAGATTTGCCAGATATTTGTTATAGGTAATAAGGATGTGTTTAACCTAAAGAATCTAACAGCGGATACGCTTATGGAACCCCAACTGCTATTCCATAGATACTTTAATGCACAGCAATGTACGACAGGTGTTGGAGAGGTTGATAGTCTATTACCCCAACAGTCTGTTGATACATTGATAACGCTTAAGAATGAATTAAGACCTGCACCACCAATAGCCCCTTTTTCCGCTGTATCATGCCCATTTTGCATAGCATTATAATAGGTGTAGCCGATTGGTTCTATCAGTAGCCAATTATAATCTCTAACTCTACTTGCTAAATCCTTATAGTAGTTTTGAGCAACTGTTTTATAGTCTGATGTGAAGTCTCCTGTGCTTGTGTCGTATATTAGACCGTACTGAGTCGGTACTGGTTGCCCTTCGCCATGCGTGTTAATTATAACTATATCCCTAGGTGGGTTATCAGACCATAGCGTATTCCATATCTTATCGTAATCGTCAAGTAGAACCCATGAGTAACCAGCATCACTTAAGTACTGTGTCAGTGTGTTATAAAAATCAGATGGTGTAGTCCAATGACCGGGATCTGAAGTCTTAATAATATAGATTTTAGCGTTCCGGAAGTCATCTATAACACACCTCTTACACTCAACTACCGCATCAAGCAAAGTAACAATATGCCTTGAAGCATGAACATAATCTCCGCCACTACCTAAAATAAAAAGCCAACCCATAGATATACCCCTTCTAATTTATTGTCTGAAAAGGTATATAGATGCTTAAGCTTTCTATAGCACAGGGAAATAATATTTGACTTTAAAGGTTTATATAACAAATTTAGAGAATGACGGATATGGATGCGGTAATTACTGTAATAAACAAGTAGTTAAAGTTCTAAACACCTACTATGTACTAGTAGCCTGCACAGATCAAGGTCTCTTATTTTACTATGGATCTGACCCAACCAATTTAGCACTTGCGGGTACAATTTATGATTCAGGAGCTAATGCAGGAGCTTTAACATCAGATATGAACTATAGTAAATCAAGGAATAGTCTAGGTATTAACTACGCAACCTATACAGCATATCATTACTTTAGAGAAATTACCTTAGCTCAAGATGGTACACCAACAATCGGTTCTCAAGTAACAGTAATGTCAAACTCAACTTACAACAGAGCAGGTACTGGTACTTGGGGTGCTAATGACACTTATTGGGCAGGAACGTCCTATCCTTATTGGGTTCACCTATTTTATGGATTAACATCATTCACTCAGAGATGGCGGTCAAGTAAGTCCTACGGATATACTAGAGTAGATATGACAATGACTCATTTAGGCGACAATAGAGTTGTTATTGTTTATCATGGCTATAACAACAATAACTTATACTTTGCAGATATGGATATAGATACAACATATAAAGCAGATGCTGATACTGGGTTGGATACTGATGCAGGAGCTAGATATATGTCATCAATGCAAATAACATATCACCCCTCAGTTGGTAAGGTTTACTTCTGCTTCAGGCGTAGTGCTGATGTTGGTATTGCCACTTACGATCCATCAACCCAAACTTTCAGCTTGAAAACAACAATCGCTGTTGCTCCACAGTATAACAATGGCTTAGCTTGTGCATTAGACGCCGATGGTAAACTACATATTCTAGTTTTAGACGCAAACAATACCGCATATATTAGATATTATACATACGATGGAACAACAGTTACACATGTTGATGATATTGTTGTTCCTAGCGGTTACGGAACATACTGGAAATGGTTAAGTAAATTACACTACTATGGTGGAGATGGAACATCACAATCACTAACAGCTCTAGCTAGAACTGATACCGGAAGACTAGTAATTATTGAGATAGTTTTGAAGGTAGCGTATAGCTTAGAATTATCAGATACCGTACTAGATATTGACTACTTAAGACTAGCACCTTGTAAAACTTTCACGGATACAGCATCGTCAGCAGATTTATACAAATTAGTCCTAGGTAAAACATTTAAAGAAACCACATATACCTATGAAAGATTCAAACGTAGTTCTAGCAAGATATTTTGGGAGTACGTATATCCTGAATACATCCTAAGTATTATTAGAGGTAAAATTGTTAAAGACCTAAGTAAAGTACTTGATAGATTAGCTAGGAAAGCTGTTTTCTATAGAAGTTTTACGGATTCTTCGAGGGTTTTTGACTATAAAAAATTACTAACTTACAAAAAACTTAAAGAGATATCGACTTCCACAGATAGGCTTACTAAATTGGTATCTAAAATTTATGTGGATGTTGGTAAAGCAATTGATAGGTTTGCGAAGGAGCCTAGTAAGAGGTTTGTTGATGCTAGCTACTCCTATGATAGATTGGTGTTAGGTACTACTAAATCGTTTGTTGAGTTAGCTATACCTTGCGATTATGTAAGTTTAGAGTCTGTTAAGGTTTATAGAGACGTAAGTAATGTGTATGAAAAAGTAAGTAAAACTGCAAGTAAGGAATTTACTGATTACTCCAAGGCAATTGATTTAAAACTAGTAAGAGGGGTTTGTAAGTTATTTAAAGAACCGGTAGCAACTATAGATATGCTTTCTAAGGAGATGCTCAAAGTTTATAGAGACCTCAGTAAGACTTACGATAAATTCAGTATGTTGATGGCTAAAGAGTTGATTGATGTAAGTAAGGTTATAGATATGTTTACTAAAATTGTTGAGTACTACAGGGTCTTTACTGATTTAGGGTACGTAGCGGACTACAGCAGGCTATCTACTGTTAAACCTATTCAAGAATTAGTAACAACCTACGAGAAAACAGCGGTTGGTACGACTAAGACCGGTATGGATGCTTCCAAGGCTTTAGACTATTTGAAGTTGAGTAGCGAGAAACGACTAGTTGAGCTAATACCGATATACGATTGCATTTCTAAACTGATTAGTAAGTACTATAGCGATGCAGTACTTACTTACGAAAAGTTAAATATCGTGCCAAGCATTTATTTAAAAGAGGTTATATACCCAGACTACCTACTAAGTAAAGAATCAACCAAGCATTACGCTGAAAAATCGTATGTTTCAGACATTATATACAAGACTTTCGGTAAGACATTCAAGGATGTATCATATATTACTGATTATCATAAGCTCTTACTTACCAAGGTTTTTAGAGAACTAACCTACAGTATTGATGTTATATATAAAGAATTAATTAAAACTTACCTAGACTTATCAACTGTTTCAGACTACGTTAAGCTCGCAACCCTTAAGAGACTACTTGATGCTGTACTTACTAAGGAGTTATTCAGCAAGACCGCTGTTTTCTACAGAAGTTTTATAGACTTAACACTTGTTTCGGATTATAAAGCCTTTAACTTAAGTAAACCTTTCAAGGATGCGTCCTTACTAACCGACTATCTAAGGCTTCTAACCGCTAAAGCATTAGTTGAGTCAGTAACTGGTTATGACCGCATAGCTAAGCTCATTACTTCGGTAGTTGCCGATGAGTCAATAGTTACTGATTTCCTATACATAACACGGTTAGTAACTCTTAAGGACTTGGTCTACCCTGAGTTCTACATATGTAGGGAGCTTTCAAAGCAGTTTCTGGATGCTTCACTTATTTCTGATTATATCTACACGTACTTAGGCAAGATACTTAGGGATTCAAGCCTAGTTTCTGACTATCTAAGGATTGCCAGCGTGAAGGAGCTACTGGATACCTCATTGATTAGTGATTTTATTGAATATAGCAAGTATTTCTACAGGGTGTTAAGGGATGTAGTATTCCCTGACTTTGTGGTTGGTAAGACAATGATTAAGCGGTTCTTTGACGTATCAACAATTACGGACGTAGCTACTAGGGTTCTGAGTAAGTACTTGCTCGATGAGGCGTTTGTCTCGGACGTTCTTGAGAAGTTCGTTACGCACTTAGTCTCAGTACTTGATAGGGTCTACCCTGAATACGTTATAAGTAGGTACGGTATCTTCCATAAGTATGACATTGCAAAGATTGTAGAGGTATTCGTTACTTGGGCTTTATGGCTTTATGGCTACGAATTAAGGCGTATGAGGGTTGGAGACATTATAAGACCTGAAGACTTTAATAACCCTCTCTACGTGGCGATGAAGGAGAGTGATGAGTGTAAGCAGTTATGGAGTGCTGTTAATCCGGGTAAGCCCTACCCTGACTCTATAAATAAGTTGGATGATACCTTAGCAAGTCTTAGCCCGGTTTCTCGTGGTGATTACGTCTTGGCAGAACACATCAATACCTTACTGGATACGTGTCTATACATATATGAAACCTTAAGAGACATCTACAATGACTACATAGATAAACTAGGCGGTAGTAGAGACCCTGAGATTGAGCACTACCTAGACTTAATGAAGTCCATACTAACATCACCTAAGTTCGCATACGCTGGGGAGTGGATATATCCGGACTACTTCCTACAGGTTTATGAGTTACTCATCTATGGGCACTACGTAATAACATTGCTGAAGCCGAAGCTCGGTATTAAGTGATAATGACTTAATATTTATTTTTCCCGGTATAAATATTGTAAAGGTGTTGGGGGGGTTGGTGGTACCTAGTTTGGAGACTTTATTGTTTGTGTTGCACGGGTTGTTAGGTGCTTTTCTATCTCAGATTATGTGGGCTAAGTCGTATAAAGATCTTTACTCTTTCAAGGCGATTAGTACGTACATAATAGGTGGTATCGCAGGTTATATATATTACTACCTGCACAGCGATTACAACTTACCGAACAGTCTATTAACTATTGTTGTAGGGTATTTTGCTAAGGACTTCATACATGCGATACTGGAGCGTCTTAAATCAGCGATCTTCGGAACATCTATGAAGAGTAAGGAAATATGACCTAGTCATTCAGTACCTGCGGTTTTGTGTCGTTTCCGTAGCACCACTTAAGGCACTCTTCGTATGTTTCAAACCCGTACTTTCTGTAGTCCTTACATATATCCGTACATATATAGTAGTCGCTCATAATGATTTTTCACCCCTCAATATAAAGTACAGCTAGGAAGCATTAAAATGTTTAATCATTTAAGAAAAAACAGTAGTTCTATGAGTAAAGTTACGATGGTAGCCAGTATTAGAAGTATGAATGCATACATGACTAGGGCTGTGAGGGAGTTCATGCTTTCATACAGGATCGAAGCGTTACTGTACTGCGATGCGAACCTTAGAAGGCTGTCTCTGAAGGTTATGTAGAGGCTCCAGCAGAGGGAAATCACCCACACAACCATGAAGACCACAATTATTGCTATTACCAAGTACGCCACTAAAAGCTTGGAGCTACCGCATGCAGGCTTCATGACCGCATGATGCATCAAACACTACACCTTCCTTTTCTTCCTGTCCACCCGCTTTATTGACTTAGCTACCGCATAAACTATATTGCCTACGAACCACCCGATAGCGAGCAGTATTATGGACGTTCCGAACCAGAATATAGCCTTGAACAGTATCTCTGTTGGTTCCACGCTTTTCACCCAATATATAACTTAACTAACCGCATATAAAAACCTAGCCCTAATAACTCCCGAGGAGAGCCTTAATGAAGGCTTCTTCCATCTTCTTACCCCTACCGCTCTTAAGCACCTGAAACACCTTCTCCGCAGTATCATCATCCAGCTCGGATAAGGAAATCTCCCTAAACTCGACAGGGATGAGGTACACCATACCGTTCTTTACCGCATAACAGAACGCAAGGTCAAGCTCCTTAATCTTGAAGCAGTCCTGAGGAAACCCATCAACCGGCATAACCGCATGACACCCCACGTAACAATACGTTTAGAAGGTAATAACGTTTAGAAAATATAATAAAAAAACATCTTCAGCATTACTTAATTACCTTCCTATTTTTAATATTTGTTTGTGCTAGTAATCGGTACGTTTTTCAGGAATGCAAACTTCTTCTTCCATTTTTTTGATCTCATTACTTCATCCATAAACTTTAGTATTATATTGAAATCCTCAACCTCTCTATATCTAGTTAATTTCTCTTTACTCTTATACGGGCAAAGCACGCAATTTAGTGAATCTCCAAAGATTTCATATAGTTTAACTATTGCTTCAAACTCGGGGTGCTTTTTCAGTTCTTCTAGGGGATTTCCATCATAATTGATTAGTGGGTGCCAAGCCCAAAACCTAAAACCGCTATGTTTTCTTTCTATGAATTGCCATTCAGAATCTAACAATTTCGACCTATGCTTGCTATCACTTCTTTTCATACCGTCAATCTCTACGACAGGTCTTACTAGTGATTTTTCAAATTTTGTAATAACCTTATTCTTAAACTCGGTATAGCACCACCTTTGGGAGCCTATTTGTAATCCATACTTAGCCATATATTCCTGAAATAATTTATCTCTAGCTAGAAAAACTGGCTCGAAATTATAATGTTTTTTATGCCAGAACATTACGTGGGCTGACGCAAATACGTTTAAAGGGTGGGTGTTCCCGGTTACGGTTATATGCACTATAAATACCTTAGCCTTAGCTTTACTAGCATAGTCTTTGACTACATCCCTAGTTTTAAGTAACGCTAAGGAGCTGTCTTTACCACCACTAAAAAGATAGATAATTGATTTAGGCTTAATTTCATATAGTTTATAGTGCAATATTCATTCACCCCGTTACACAGGTTACTTGCATCGCTCAATCACCTTTAGTCATCTTCTTCATTATTCTCGTATTTAAGCGATTCTACAGACTCCGCCAGCTTCTCGATTGCTTCAGCTAATTTCTCAATAGTATCCGTGAATCTATTTAGTGTACATAGGTAACAGTCGAGAGGCTTAGGATCTCTTAATTCACATAGTATATGACTACGGTATCTACACCAAGGCATAACTCAATCACCTCTTTCTGTATTGTTGTATATCTTCTTGATTGCGTAGTTCAGTACTTTTGTTAATTTTTCGAAAGCCTTTAGAGCTTCGTCAGAGTCTATTAATGCGTCTACTATACTGAGGTCTACTGATTTCGGGGTTTCGAATACATACATTAAGAAGCCTCCAAGGTCTACCGCATCATGTTCGTGAAGTTTAGTTCTCCTGAACCCCATATCCTCTAGGTCTTTAACTGTTAGACCTTCAAGTTCCAGATTTATGCTTAGTATTATTCTGCACTTCTTTTTCTTGCTAACCGTTTTAGGTATAGGTACTGATACCTCATACGTCTTCGTCAGCTTCGGTACACGCTTACCGGTTAGCGGGTCTGTGTACCACCCAATAACCTTCCAGCGTGAACGAATCTTAACCATCACTTAATCACCTCTGGTTTAAGTATTGCTGATCCTTTAGCTTCGAAGCGTTCTTTCAGGCTTGCTTCTAGGTAGAGAGCATCCATTAAGGCATAGTATGGATCGTTCCTTACCGTCTCAACAACTATTTGATCTCCCTCACTTCTCACTACTCTGAAAGGTACACCTGATACTTCATACCAGTTTCCGCATTTCACTAGGTAAACTTCACCAAGCTTTCTTCTGCAACCGCTTAGTATTATCCTAAACTTGATTCTAGTGTCGTAGTCTACATCAATACCGTAGTAGTTCTTGTAAAACTTCTTCACATCGTCGAAACTTTGAAGGAGCTTATTAAGTAGGACTACACTCCACATTACTCAACCACCCCGGGTTTAGCCATTGCTTAATCACCTCTTATGTACATTTACGTATCCGGTTTTTAGGCAGTTTCTGGTGTACCATTTATGGATTTGCTTGAACGTCATTCCGAACTGCTTACCTATTTCATACCATGAATACCCGGACTCCCTCATTTGGTGTATCTTTCTGCATAACCGCATGATGCGTTCCTCGCTATTATATATTTCGGTAGTGTTGATTTTCGGGATTAGCGTCGAGTACTGTGTTTCCATTACGGCTTTTATTTCTTTGAGGATGTCTATGTAGTGTTTAATTGCGTTTCTAACTATTTGGGATTTAGACATACCAAAGAGTCCTGATAGTTCTTTAAGTTGGTCATCAATGTCTTTTGAAATCTTGATTGTTACCTTTTTTTCCAGCATTTTTGCACCCACTAGTAAATAATGATGAAAGGTTAAAAAAGTTTGCTCCGGCATCGCTGACGGGTTTTGTTTTATCATGAAAATTTATAAATCCTGCTTTCAAATTTATTTTTTGGGTGAAAAACCTATGAAAAGAAGGCTAGTCATACTGCCTTCACTACCGCTAAACATCTTCTCTGACTACCTAGACTATAATGAAGAGATAACATTGAGGGTCATCAGGGTTAGGCTTGAAGGTGCTGTAAGCTATGTTAGAAGGTTTAAGCATATCTATGGTGAAATCAAGTGTTTCATTAGGCATGAAGGGACGGTAAAGCTCCTGTCGGAGTTGCTCGGTATTGAGTTGAGACCTTCTAGTGAGGTCTACAGGTTTGATGAAGATGATGACATAATGGTGGTTACGCTGAAAAGACCTGTTAGGGGTGTTGAGGTCGAGAAGGTAAGCCCTGAGGATGTTGATGTTTTCTTTGTCTTCACCTAAAAAGCAATAAAGCCTTTTTTTAGTGTAAGGTTTTTTAACCCCTACTGAATATTAATTAGTGGGATGTAAAATTGAGCCGTCAAGACCGTGAGGAACCCCTTAAAACTTTGGATTCAATAATTAATGAGATAAAAGGTTATGTTGATATTGATAGATATAAGGTTAAGACTACGGTCTATGAGACAACAGCATGTAAGGGTGATGTATGTGATCAGGGGTTTGCTTATGAGGTAGAGCTTGAGGGCTTTCCGGACTCTATATTTGTCGCTTATAATGACGTATCCGAAGCTACCGAAGTTACAGTTGATATAGCTAATGAAAATGAGGAATTAGTAACCCCTGAGGTTATTGGTCAGCACGGGTATGACGTGAATCCGGAGATGTGGCTCCCTGAGGAAAGGATTAGAGAGCTTAAGGAGAGAGCGAGAAGGGAGTATGAGATCGCTAAGCGTGAGGGCTATATAGGTAGTCTAGAGGATTTCGAGAACGAATTGATATATGAGGAAGTTAATAAGGTGATTGAGAAGGAGTTTAATGAGCGTGTTAAGGAGATTGAGAACAAGCCAAGGCTTAAGCTTAGATTTAAGGGTTTAGAGATAGAGATCGGTAAGATTGTCTACCCGGTTCATTGCCCCGTCAATATACCGCATTACCACTACTACAAAGGTTACAGCATAACCTTTGCCGGTACCGGGCTTCACAAGGTGTTGAAGTTCGCCCTAGATGAAGAGATACAGGATAACCTAATAGATATGTATGAGAAACTGCTTGAACTCTTTGCTTAGTTAAACCAACTTCTTTTTATTCCTTGATTTTTATGGCTTACGTGTGGTGCTGTTTTTTATGTTTTGATTTGGGGGAAAAGTTTTTAAGCTCTGGTTTTATTTTTTCTCTGGGTGAAAAAATGAGGATCATAATCCCTAAGTATGAGAACCCGGAGGTTGATAGAGACTTTATCGAGAATAAAATCATGAAGCCCCTAGTTGAGTGGGGTGTTAAGGAGAACATCGCTCTTGAGTACTCGATTGAGGATGGGATAGAGAAGACTACGGTCTACCTATACGCTAGGCTGATCGAGCCGGTATATCCAACATATACCTATACGGCTTCAGAAAACTACTTCATTGATGTAGATGAGGATGGGATACCGATCGCTGTGAACAAGTACCACCCATACATTAGCTACAGGTTGAAAAGGGCTAGGTTTCTGCAATGGTGTCATTGGGCTAAGCTAGACAACAAGATTAATGAGTTACTAGATAAGTACGGAATATCAGCAAAGGTGGTCTCCACATGGGGTGTAATAAGGGATGGGATGACGTGGGAGTGGATTGATCCCAACAATCCAGAGCATGAGGGCTGGCTACATAAATTCCACGATCCAGAATACGTAAAGAAGCTATTGAAGGAGAGGAGAAAGAAAAGTAGGAAGTGATTTTTTTATTCAAAAAAGGTTTTTTATTTCTTTTAAAGTTCCTCAAGCTTGCTTACCGGCTCTACTATCAGTTCTTTTCTTTCCTCGAAATACCGCATGAGTATTTGTTTGGGTTCTCCCCATGAGCGGTATATCTCCTTTGGGAACGTTACCTTGATGGCTGGCGGTCTACCTTCTCTGTGCTTATATACCTTGTAGACACCATAGGCTCCCTCAGGTCTGCCCTCTCCTAAGGGCTTAACCACTAATCTCTTGTTTTCCTCATCTAGGTAGTAAACTAGGTAGTCCGGCTCCCCCATCGCTTTATATATTTTCTTAGGTATGAAGAAGAATATCGTTAGCTTCGTTATTACTAGGTTACCTATTGCGGGTATCACACTCCCACCAATTAATTACTTATCTGCGGGCTTATAAATATTGAACCACTAGTTTTATTTTAACTTTTAGGGAAAAAGAAGCAGATACCGCATGGTTTACTGTTGGCTATGAAGTTTATGGTCTTAGGCTTCATAAAGGCTTATAAACCCCTAAACTCTAATTAACTTGGGGTGAAAAAATGGTTCAGATCCTCTACGTGAAAATTACGCATAAGGAATTCCAAAACGAAATGGTTGCACCACCTACTAAGTACCCGCAAATCGAGATAAGAACAATATCTACAGGTTCTAAGGTAAACTATGGTGCTAAGGTATCCTTCAACTACGAAGCACTACCACCTACAAACCCATGTACCTTCTATGCTGAGCTTGAGTTAAAAATAAACAAGACACACCCATACATTAGTAGAGAAGCCTTAGATGAGTTTGTAAGGTATCTGAGAATGATTAAAGCCTATGTTGAGGGTGATCATAAGAAATTCTTAAGATACTCTAACAAGCCGTTCTTATACTTCAAGGAGTTTGAAAGCATTAGAGTTTACTTACTTCGTGGTGAAGAAGACGTAAGTGTCCTAGAACCTTTTGCACAGCTTTACGATACCGTAGATGTTTTTAATGAGCTAATGAAGATACTGCAAACAATCATTGAACCTTATGACACTTGCGGTATAGAAGTCAAGACATTCAGAGACACAGGTGGTGATTACCCCTCAGGCAAACTAGAATTCACTTACTACGCCTAAAATTAAGACCCCTTATTTTTTATGCTATTTTACTCGGACTTATTAAGTTTTTTTAATTAGACATTAAAATTTATAAGCTACCGCATGAGTTATATATTGGGGTGTAAAATGTACTACTGGACTATAGTTGATCGTGATAGTAAAGAAATTAGGATTGGTGAAATTAACTTAGCTACAGGTAAGGTTAGAATATATATAGTACGGCTCGGTACTGATGTTCTTAGTATCTCTAGACGTGAGTTAGACTTGAAGGAGATAAGGATTGAGGGTAAAGACATAGTTGTAAACACTGATAAAGGGGAAATAAAAGTAAGTAGAGCCGACTTAGGTTCGTACCTACCGACAGGCTATGATGATCTTGTAAGAAACGCGAACGGGGTATTTGCGGAGGCTTCAAAAATTCTAGAGAGCGGTAGTTCTGGAGACCCCTAGCCCTGCAAAACTTAATGACTGAAAACTCAATTATTCCTTTTTTTAACCGCATGAAGTCCTGACTCCCCTGTTTTTCCCTGCCTAAAGCCCCGAAGGAGTGGGTGCTCCCGCCCTCGACCACGCATTTTCTCCGCATAGGAAACCGCATGAAGCCCTAAGCCTTTCTTTTCTCCGCTCAAGCCTCAATCCCTGAAGCCCACCATATTAAAGCCTTGAAGTGTGGGTTTACCGAACATCAAGGACTCTAGGCTTCGATTTGATTACCGCATGTAAGCCTGTCCTGAGAAGGGTCATTCTCTTAATGGAGACACCCGACAATCTCTACGTAGAGACTTTTTATATATACCTATTATATATATTATAAATATTATACAGGAAAAACCCCCACTTCAACTGGAGACATTCTCTACATAAAGAAACACCATTTAAAGTATGAAACCTAAAGCCTTAAGCTTCATAAAAACTTATAAACCCCCAAACACCAATTATTGTGGTGTGAAAAAATGAAACCCCAAATCCAAATCCAAACTATAACAATACCCCAAATCCAAACTCAAATCGAAGTATTCGAAAAAGCTAGGAATGTTAATCTTGAAGAGATTAATCAAGAGATAAGACCTCCTACGCCCGCCCGCGATTAAACCTAAACCCTTTTTCATTTTTAATTTTCACATCAAGTAGGTGTTTAAGATGTATGTACCCCAAACTTATGTCCAAAACTTAAGTGAAATTCATGTTTCGAGTCTTAATAAATATCTATCTTCATTAATCAATTTAAAACAATTATATGAGGAAATAATAACCTTACAATCATTAGACCAAAAAATAAAGACTAAAAAAGCAAAGGAGTTTTACAAAAAATGGAAAAATAAGTTTATGGATTTAAATCATTTTAACATCTTTAAATTCTGTAAACCATTATCAAAGAAAACACAAATTCGGTTAGTACCTTATCGAAATAAAGAAGATATTTATGAATATTTAGTTATGGAAACTGAAAGGTTTAATGCTAATTATGGTTACTATTTCTATCCTGTATGTTTAGTTGGTGTTGATACAGACTCAAATAAATTGTTTGCTATTGATGTATCAAATATAGTATCACTATATGATACATATAGTAACTATAATGTTAGAGAAAGTCTAGGGTTTGACTATCACATAGAAGAAGTTAATGGTATTGTAGAAGGAAAGGGTAGGTATAGGGTACAGGGTGAATTCGTACTTAATGTACACAAAATCTTTGATGATTTAGAGAAACTAATACGTTATTTAGTTGATTTGAATTATAATACTGTTATTGAATCCCTTATATATTCTCTACATCAAGAACGAAAAATATTTTATAATATTGCGACTGGATATATTTACAATAACACGATTTATTACAGAACAATAATCTATGTAAAACGTGAATCTATACATGACAACTCTAGATCAATAATAAAGCTAGAAACACCTTTATATTCTGATATTATCGAGCGATTAACGAATGAGCAATTTATTTGGAATTTCCCACCAGATATTGTTAAAGAGTTAAAAGCTAAGGCTAAATATATTGCAAAAAAGATAAAGAAAGATTTAGTACATGAAATTAATGAGGTATTTAAAACGAAAATGTGGGAAAACGATTTAATAACATACATTAAACCTTCGAAATATTCTTACAATATTTCCGTAACGTATAAGATGAAGCCTTCAGTCTATAAATGGATTCGTAGAAAAGTTGAAAGCAGATATACGAAATACGACTTGTACAAGGAGATATTAAACTCGATAAAGGAGGTTAAGTTTTCACTAGATATTAATGGTCATAGGTTTACGGCTATTGGTTACTATATTTCCGATATTAAACCTAAAATGAAATATTACGATATTGATGTAGGTGTTTGGGTAATACCAAATCTAGGTATTCATGGTAACGTTTATATCTTAAAAGGTAGCCAAATCTGTAGCGTAGAACATGAAGAACACGGTTATAAGGAATTTGTGTTGAAGCCTTATGCTATAACACGAATTGAATTTATACGAAGATCAAGGTTTGATGCTCTACATAGAGAAAGGGAGAGGTGATAGTATGAATCCTATCGAAAAAGCATTAAATGAGATACTTGATAAAATGTTGTTGATGTTATTTTTTGTTATGATTGTTCTAGCTTGGTTATACCCTATTGTTAAGAACTTAGCGGGTGGGGTTGGAGATAGTAATAAAAAACATAGACGAAAAAAATGATTTCGTTTTTTTATGGTTCTAGGCTAACCATTATGTGGTAAAAAACCTCTTTCTTTTCTAAATCTACGATTTCCTCAAGCATTAGGTTTATCAGTTTGTGTATTTTTGGTATTTTTGACCGCATAGTAGCTCTACCCATCTCTATTCTCTCTATCAAGAAAACGAAACCACAATATGTTTTCCAGTAAAAGTTTTGTAAAATATCATTTAAAACGTAATCGTTTAATTCATTTCGTTTTACCTTCATTTTTACACACCACAAAATAAATTTCACAAAAAAATATAAAAAAATTGTGGTTAATAATCAATCATTATATATAGCGTAATGGTAGAATATTTCTAGCCTCTCTATAGAGAGAACCTCCATGTCCATTAACCACAATAGATTTAATAGTCTATAAAGAGAAAGACAAACGAAATTATCATTAAAAATATTACAAACATAATGAACCATATTTTTATAATGCTTCAATTTATACAACATTTTGCTTAAACCTAAAATAGCATTTTCCGCATAGATTTCCTTAACCATTCTCCTCATAGAAGGATAACGATTAACGAATTCCATAGCTTCAAATTTTCTCATTTTTACACCTATGAAAATAAATATCACCAAGCCTTAAAAATAATCATGAAACAAAAAACAAAAACTAAACACAAAAACAATAAATAACAATAAACAAACAAAAACAAAGTAAAACAAAAATGAAAAAAATGTTTAGTTTTAAATTTGAGGTAATTCATCAATAGCTATAGTAGTTTTTCCCCATGAAGCTTCAATTTCTTCAGGTTTGAACACGAATATTCTAATCTCTTTTCCGTCATAAGCACTATAGGTATTAATCGCTACTAACACCAATCCTCTCTCTTTCATTTTTGTAACTATTTCTACAGGTACTATAACCTCATATTTTTCAATTCCCTCTATGGGATATGACTGATAAGATACTTCTTTGAATACAAGAGGATATTCTGAAACTTCATGTATTAATTTATCTAACATTCTCTCCCTAACTTCCTGTCTAGCCTTCAGAATCTTTTTAGCTTCTTTTTCTGTCATTATCCAGAAATACCAATCTTTAAAAACGTAATGAACTTCATAGTCCCTAAAATATCCTTTAAAAGTTTTTCTATATACTTCAATCTCCATCAATTCAGTCTCAATGGGGACTTCGATTTTCATGGTTTTCATACGTATCACCGCGTATAGTAGCGTTTCAGGGCGTATAAATGCGTCGGTGTTTTTATTTTTTAAAAAGTTTTGGTGTGTTTTTGGGTTTACGTTTTTTGTTTGTTTGTTTTTCCGCATAGTATCCTTATTCTCCGCATAGAGAATCCTTCTCTTTATTGAGACATAGTAGGTTCTACACCATAAATTTGTGGTGTTTACCCCCAATCTCTACGTAGAGACTTTTTATATATACCTTATATATTTATATATAATATTTTATAAAAATAGAGGAATAACCCCCACTTCAACTGGAGACATTCTATCCATAAAGAATGTAAGTAAAACTATGAAATCTATTACTATAAAATTCATAAAAAAATATTAACCCTGAAAACACAATTAACTTGTGGTGAAAAAATGAAAAAAATAACAATCCCAAGATCCAAAATGGAAATTATTGAAGAACAATTAGCTAGGTGTGGTTTAGGGATACAGCCACACATAGTGAATCGAGCGTTAATCGTAAATGTTTGGAATATGTCTATGGTTGGTTGGTTAGATTTTTACTATACTTCTAATGGTTCTTTCGTAGAAATTAACATTAACGATAAATATGCTAAATGTATTGAAATTTAACATATTTTTTTATTTCATTATTACATTCTATTTATATTTGTGGTTTTTAATTTATTTTATGGGTGAAAAATATGCGTATAATCATATTCGACCTGAAAGGTTGGTTAAAAATACCTCTCGATTTAAATGATATTAACATTTATAAAAAAATAATTGAGCGTTATGGTGATGATTCAATATTTATTATTCCATTGATTCAATTATTTATTTCTAATCCGTCAATTGATTCAATAACTATCAAAACTAAACTCGGTAACGAATATATGATTACATACGAATAATCATTTTTTTAATTTTACATTTTTTGTTTTTTCGTTTTGTATTGTTTTGTTTTTACACCATAAATTTGTGGTGTTTTTTCTTTTTCTCTTTTTTGAGAGTTTTTATTATACCTGTATTATATATTTATAGTATATAATACAGGAATATGCTCTAGTTCTTGTGGAGTCCCACTCTCGTCCCACCACATTCTCAATAAAGAGAATAAAGCTTTTTAAACCCTGAAACATTTTTTATCTTGAGGTGAAATTATGAAAGAAATATTCGAAAAAGAGATATTTGAAGATGTTAGAGGGACAAAATATTCGTTAAAGCGACTGCAAAGTAGACTTGTTGAAGTTTTTAAAGAGCTTGATATTCAAGTATGGTGCATAATAAAAGCTAAAACAAAAGATGAAGTTGAACTCGAAATAAAAAAAGCAAAAGCTTTAATTGAAATTGCTAAGATAATGACTGAGTTATACAACATCTTCAAAAATGATCTGATAAACATTTATGAAAAATAACCTTTTTTTGTAATTTTTTATTCTCTTTTTAAAAGCTATATCTACATAAATTATTTTTTTATTATAAACTTTCAATCTCTTCATAAAGACTGCCTATATACCTATTATATATTTATATAATATTTTATTATAATAGAGGAAAAACCCCCGCTTCGACTGGAGTCATTCTATTCATAAAGAATGTTTTTAATAGGTAGCATTATACAAATAAATGAGTAACTTCATTTCTAGTAATAAATGATTTTATCGTAAGCTAATGTGGTTTTGTATAATATAGTGGTTTAAAAACAAACAAACAATTGAAAAATAGGGTGAAAAAATGGATATAATTGAAAGGTTGAAGAAAGATGTTGAAGATTTGAAAAACGTTTTATCCTTAATAAGAGAAAGAGGAAAATCTATAGATAATATTGTAGTTCTTGATGAAGAGAACTTGAAAGAGGCTAAACCATTATTGAGAAAGGTTATGAAGAATATGATTGTTAAGTTTGATACGATTGTTGATATTGATGTTATTGATTTTGGCGGTGTGATTGGTATTGTGCTTTGCATTGATGTTGATGAATTTATGAGGAAATATGGTAGATATATTTTAACGTCTAACGATATTGAACAAACATATATTAAATACATGTATAAGATTGGTTTAATTGATAATTTAGAGTCTGATATTCGATTTTTCTCTATGTATTACCAAAACGATAAGCCTATATTATGTATTCATTTCAATTTCTCCTAAACCTATTTATTTTTTTCTTTATTGTTTGTTTACCTTGATTCTCTATGTAGAGAAGCCCATCAATTCGTAATTTTTTCAGTAGGGTGTAAAAGCTAGCCTAAATGGGGTGTACGGTACACTCTCTACTCTAACCCCCCTCCCATCAATTTTATGGAAATATACGGTACGGGGTAAGGTTTATTACCCCCCTTCATAACTAATTTATTGGTGATAAAGTGCCTAGAAAGGGATACGCCTCAATAACTATACCTTCTCACATCTATGAAATAATTGAGAGAATAGCAGAAGAAAACGAAACATCAATATCAAAAACAATTGAAATGATGATGAAAATATACGTCTATATTAAAATCAATCCAAACATAGACCATTCTAAAATAATTAAGAAAGTTAAGAAATGGAAAATTGAGAAAATTATGAACATGTATCATATACGTAAATAACCACATTTTTTACTCTATCAAACTCAATTCTCGATTACCCCAAACATTTTTAAACCTCACCAACATATTTTTATTTGGTGTGAAAAAATGACCGAGTTTGAAACAATTATGAAACAAATTGAAGATGAAGAAAGAGAGGTTAGGGAGTTTGTTGAGAAATTCATTAAGGAAATTGAAAACGAAGAAAGGGAGGCTAGAGAGTTTGTTGAAAAATTCATCAAGGAAATTGAAAATGAGAAAAAGGAGATTAAGGACTTTGTTGATTCGATAGTTGTTGATGATTAACATTAATTTTTGTTTTTTCATTTTTTGGTTTTTTACTATTCGATTATTCGTTTTTTATTTACCGAAACCTTTTTAAACCCCACAAACAATTAATTATCGGGGTTAAAAATGGTTACCCAAGCCCAAACACAAGCTCAAAACCAAAATATTGTGTGTTTTGATTATGTTACAACTATTTGCATTGACGTTGATAAAATAACTTCACCAAAGCCAGATAGGTACTTTGAAGCATTTATAAACAAAGTTGATTCGAATTACGTTTACTCAACAAACTTTAATGACCCCTTTATTATATCGTACATCGAGTTTCCTTGGTATCGTTTTAATATCGGTAAAGCTAAAAAAACTGAAAACCCATTTCAGGGAGTAATAGTTAAAGAAACATCACAAGTGATGAAAGAAGATATACAAGTTGGGAAAAAAATAATTAAGGTTTCAGATTTTGATGATTACTATGTTGAAGGATACGAAATAATGACTTTCGTTATAAGAAAAATAAAAATTGTTGATATAGAGATTGTTAGGAGTATCGTATTTTGGGATTCAGACTTTTACGGTACGATTGAAAAAGACACATCTTCAATGGTTATTAAAGCTATAATTAACGGCTTTATCGTTATAAAAATGTGGTTCGGGGAGCAGTACGTAAATAACGTTAATGTTGTAGCGTATATAACCATTACCGCCCAAAACCCTGAAGTAGCTCAAGTGTTCAATGAAATATACGTAAAAAGGACAAACATAGAAGCTTGGAAAAAGATTGATTGGAATTATATAATTATGAGGGTTTCAGAAATATTTGTAAGGGCTAACGATTCGATAATTATAGCTAACATAACTAAGAAGTACAACATCTTTAAGTATTACAGAAAGATTGGTAAAGCTAGAATTACCAAGATTATAAATCATGATACTGGTGAGACTAAGGATACTTGGATAACTATTTACTATTGTCCTAGATGTAAGAAGTATATGATGGGCGTAGCACACGTTATTTCACACATTTACTACTGTCATAAACGAAACAACAACAAATGATTTCCCGGTTTTTCATGAAGGTTTTTAAACCCTGTAACGTATTTTAACGTGGTGTGAAAAAATGATTATTGAAATACCCTCTTGGATTAACGTCTATGTGAAAGATAATCGTTACATTCGTATTTATTTCGAATTTACCATAACCGATATGTTTATGTATCACTCATACTTTTCAATTAATGACTTTGTTAAAAACATTATGAAGCAAATGGGCTTCAATGGAAATGATTATAGGGTTTTTGTTGATTTTTATAGGTATCCAGTCCCGAAGGTGCGTATTACTGTTCAATTCCCGAGGGTTGTTGAGTGATTTGTTTTTTGTTTTTCTGGGTTTCTCTATGTAGGGAATAGCA
>Ga0190313_1000427_pt1 | contig 25401 bp, 34 predicted proteins | sample 4870071011_MG_FD_169989 | JGI IMG/M metagenome (GOLD analysis project Ga0190313, IMG submission 169989) | Hydrothermal vent sediment bacterial communities from Southern Trench, Guaymas Basin, Mexico - 4870-07-10-11_MG | ecosystem: Environmental > Aquatic > Marine > Hydrothermal vents > Sediment ... | reverse complement strand
ATATAGAGCTGAATATATCGTGTACTGCCTCGCCGTAGTTATGGAGTGCTAGATCAATATAGTATTTAAAGCCAAGGATAAACCCATTTACGAAGGCATTAACAGAGTCAATAGCTGGTTTGTTCTTAGTAATCAGTATGAGGTAAGTTAGCCTCAGTAATCCATGGAGATTAGTGACCTTAGCTTCCTCATGTAAATTCATAACCTCTGTTTCTTTGAAGATAAACCATGCACTTTTTCTCTCATCATAGCTGCCAAAGTGGTCAAGATGGAAAACCCAGGGATAGTCGTATACCTCTACTGTAAGGTATTCTGTTCTCTCCCCCTGGTACGGATCCCATGCGTGCAACTCTATATAGCTTAGCCCTTTCCTGAAAACAACTCTATAGAGACCATCTTCTGTAACAACCCCTATTCCCTCTGATCCTGAGAAGGGCTTCCACACGCTTATATCGCTCCACTCATACTGGATCGGGAGAAATGGTGCCGTGTTTAAACGTAAATAGTTGTAGCCTGGGCTGAAGTACTGCTTACCTACTTGTCTATACCCGTACCACTGTATCAGGTAGCTGTGTTCTCCAGGGCTTATACGGAATGCTGCGAACCCGTTGTATTCAACCATATCTCTTAACGACATTATTGTATCGTTATCGATCACGAGGTAGAAGTAGTCTCCAATTATATAGCCGTTGAAACTAGTGTTAAGGAGCCGCTGCACATCACTATAGCTCCATACACGCCCCGTAACGTCCTCAATCAATACATAAGCATACTCTGACTCGGCCCTAACCATAGGCACTATATTGAGCACAAGCAGTATAGCGGCTACAGCAACCACGAGCCTATACACCCTTCTCACCCGCTAGACTAGAAGGCGAAGAACAAGAAAGATGAACAACAGTTTCGTGGTACACATGTGTTAGGTAGAACTTTACTCTTCAACACTACCTAACACTCTTTTGGTTCGCCGTAGAATATATTGGGTGATAGAGTGTTTGGTGTCCGTATGACTCTTGTTGTTAAGCGTGTTAAGGGTAGGCTCTATGTTTATGAACAGTATAGGGTTAACGGTAGAGTTGCTACGCTATATATTGGCCCGCTTGAAGAGATCGTTAGAACCTACCAGGCTCTCAAGAGTGATGTCAGGATTAACTACAAATTACGGCGTAAAGACCTACGGAAAATAGCTGATTACATCTCCCAAAGAGTGATCGAGGCTGTAGTTAACTCGACAAGATCCAGTAAGAACAGGGCCGCTGGTCCCACAGAAAGCACCACAAATTTATGGTGCGGGGGGTGGGATTTGAACCCACGCAGGCCTACGCCATCGGGTCCTCAGCCCGACCCCTTTGACCAGGCTCGGGCACCCCCGCTTCTGCTGTGTTTCTAGTATTTGTTTTTGTCTGGTTTTTATGGTTGTCTCCTAGTTTTTTCATTGCCTCTTCTAGTGCTTTATCTATTTTTCTCCTTAGTTTCTCTGGTATTATTCCCTGTTCTACGTGTTTTTCTAGTTCTTCCTGGTCTATTATTTCTGGTTTTTCTCCTGGCCTGTATATTATGTCTACTACTAGGTCATGGTACTTGATTGTGTCTGGGAGTATTTCTGGTGGTGTATTGATGTTTATGTATGTTCCTATGTATTCACCGTTTGATCTGTGGTAGTTGTGTATTATGTACCACTTTCCTGTCTCAACTATTGTCTCACTATAGTCTCCAGGGTTTTTCTCAACACCTAGTCCATCAAGTACTCCATGTCCCCGGAAAACCCTCTTCAACCTAATGATGTAGCCATCACCCTTCTCAACTACTGACTCGATCTTGCCGGGTGTGAGTCTTACCCGTTCCCCACCAGGTGTTATATGGACTATATTGATTATCCTGGAGCTAACCAGTTTATCAAGGATGTAGTCATTTAGAGCTTTAGCCATGAGATCCCTGCTGCACCCCCTGGCTAGGGCTGTTTCAGCATAGTCAACTATATCTGATAATGAGCCTCCATAGCATTTTAGGCTGTGGTGCATGGGTATTGTTGGTGTAACCCTATCCCTTATTTCATCAAGGATCTTCTTAGCATTACTGGATAGACTGATAAGTGCTACGAGTTCACCTTCATAAATGATCTCTGGTTGGCTTGAGCCTCTAGCCTTCTCCATGATCCCCTTGAGCCTCTCCTCTAAAACACTTATCTCCCTCACAATATCCTCTGGAGAAGCATAGGCTGAACTACTACGTAGGTGTACACCATACCCCTTACCCATAACTGCTGCTGTAGCAGCTGCCAGTAGCTCTCTCCTCTTAACACTACTCCTTACATGTTCACTAATGCTGAGTCTCTGACTACCATAGATCAATGATACGTATTCTCCTACAACACGTATACTTGTAGATAGCCTAGGCTTCTCCCATGGTTTAACAGCTGGTTTAACAATAGATACTGTCACGAGCCTACCAGTCTCCCAACTACAATCCCTAAGCTCTCCAATAACCCCATGGGGTAGCTCAATCAAACAAGTATTATCCCTAACATCAACCACACGTCCCGTGACAACAGAGTATAGGTTAAGCCTTGGTCTCCAGACAAAAACATCCTCCAATGTAGAAACTATATCCCCTAGTACAGATTCTGCCTCCCTAGGAAAACCTATTACCACAAGCTCATCGGTATCTCCATCCTTAACAGTGACATCAGCTGGTGCAGTATTCAATGGTATACCAAATCTCCTCTGAATAACCTGGCTAGCCTGTACAATAACATGTCCCTTATCCATGAGTAGCTTGGTTAATGCTGTAGCAGCTATACCACGTACTCTTACACGAGCCACTTCACACCAAACCCATTATAACATGGTCTACCTAGTCCTTGACCGTCTCAAGCAATGATATAACATTCCATATACGTACACGAGTATGAATAGGCATATTTGGATCCTGACTTATAGAGTCAAGTACACTAATTGCATTAGCAGCTCTTACACCATGGGAAAGCCTCTCATCACGTAGATGGTTTAATGCCTCAGTTGCCGCTCTACGTATATTCCTCGGTACACTAGTATCATTTATTATATGGATGAGCATGATCATTGCCTGCTTGATCTTTGCCTCATTATCTATTGGTATAGGTGGTTTAGCAGCCATAGGATATCAGCCCCATAAACACTATTTATGGTAAATACTTGTTGTTGCCGGTTTATAGAATTTCTAGAAGCTAGTAAAAACCTTTATCACTCCATTAACCCATTAGTGTCTCCTAGAAAACATGTATAGGGTGTAGATATACCTTGCCTGGTGAAAAGGAAGCTGTTAAGAAGATGGCTGAACTATTAAAGCTTGGAGCAGTAATGCTACCCCAGAAATGCCCTGTTAAAGACTGTAGTCTACCATTATTCAAACTAAGATCGGGAGAGATCATATGCCCTGTCCACGGTAGAGTCTATCTAGTCCGTAGCGATGAAGAGGCTAAAGAGGTACTATCACGTGCATCACTTACACAAGTACTTGATAAGCTTGAGAAACAAGTTATAGAGGTATTGAATAGATCTGGTGATGAACTACTAGCTACTGGTTATAGGGAGGTTATTGGATGGCTAGAGGTGCTTGAAAGGATCATTAGGATCCGGAGGGAGTTAGGAAAGGTCTCTGAAGAGAGGAAGGGATAACTTGATCACGTTGAGTACATCCCTCTTAACACTATCAAGATCCCTTGACCCATCCACAAGTACTAGATGCCCCTTCCTAACAAGTTCTAAATAGATCTCTCTAACCCTCCTAAGCAGATCTAGATTCTCATACTCTGGAAACCTCCTAGACCCTTTCTCACCAGATAATCTCTTCAAACCAATCTCTGGATCAATATCTATGTATATAGCTAGATCTGGTTTCAACGCATACTTATTCAACTCAATAACCCATTCTATAGGTGCACCCTGTGCTCCCTGATAGGCTATACTTGAGAAATAGTATCTATCCATAACGACTACTTTACCACTATCTAGTGCTGGTAACACTTTACTCCTTAGATGCACCAGTCTATCCGCTGCATACACTAGTGCATCTAGTTCAGCCGATCTATATTCACTATAGCTCTTAAGAGCCTGTACCAGTAGTGAATCTGTTGGTTCATAGGTGTATATGGCTTCATAACCTCTTCTATTGAGTAACTCCACTAACCACTTAGCAATCGTTGTCTTACCAGCTCCATCAATCCCCTCGATAACTATCAGTACACCTTTCCCCAACAACGATCCCCCTAAGTTCTCTCCTATAAACTATACATCCCCCATGGGATCTAATGTACCCCCGGAACTCATTAAAATCAATTACTTTAAGCAATGGTATATTTGCAAGTATACATCCAATAATAAGTATAGGCTCAATATCACCCGAAACAATACACTTAGGGGCTGTACCATATTCTCTAAGAGCATATACTATGTATGAACCAACAGTTGATCCACGGGTACCGGGTATAACTAGTACTTTATCCCTAAAAGAACCCTCGATCCCCCGGATAACCCCTTTAACAGGATCAACTTCTCCAAAGAACGATACCCTATGATCAACTATGAATGGCTCCCCAATACACTCTCCAGAAACAATCTCCTCTACAGGAAAGATCCTCATTTCACCATAACCCTCTCAACAATATCTCTAAAACCTAGTAGGGAGACATCTAGTCCATGGAGTCTTGATAGGTAGAATAGTGCTTTACCACTATTAGTTAAAACCTTACCCGGTTTATCCCTAAACCTAGATACTATAGGGCATGTACCATAGGCTACATGCACCCCCTTACTCCTAAGGAGATCCATATATTTGCTAGTGGTATCTATGAGGCTATAGGGTATTGTGAATAGGAATGTGACACCCCTCCTTACACACTTATACCTAGAGATCACTTCAACCATGTATCTGAATTCACTAAGTGATAAGTGGGGGCACCCGATATAGACTAGTGTATCATCATGTATTTCTGGCGTACTTGAGTACTTGTTATAGAATCTCCTAATCTCCTCTCGATCAATAGTTATGTTTTCAGGGTTATCGGCTACAGTATACGTGTTCTCTGGGGTAATGGGATCGAGTACAACTAGTGCATGACTACCTGTTGCAGCTGCACTAGCTAGGAACTCCTTAACCATATAGGTACTCCAGCCCCCAGTACCCATTATCAACGGTATATCGTCTAGGTGTTCACCTATGTATAGCCCTAGAATACTTGCATCAGCCTCATCAACAAGTTCATAGCCTATACGTACCCAGTATCTAGCAATACGGTTTTCCATCAAATGCAGACCTGCATAGTATGTCCTACCAGTAAGGGCAGCAGCAATAGTTAAGGGACCTCCCTCCCTATTGGTACGTGCACCATATACTGAGTTAGCCATTGCAACAGCATTACTCTCCCCCCAGGCTAGGTGTTCATTTGGACTAGGTCTTCTTATCTCATAAGGTATACACGTGTATGTTGGGTATGCACCTAGTTTCTCCAATGCCCTATTAATCCTTAGCTGGCCATCAATATATTCCATGCTGAAAATACTTGTCCTACCCGATAAATCAATACATGTTGGATTAACTGTTGTAAATACTCTAAAGGATGTATTTGAACTAGCTAGTTTCTCAATAAACTTGAGCCCCGGATCACCTATGTTAGAGTATGAAACCCCAGATATATGTACATGCCCTACCTCCACAAGCTTCTCAGCCCTAAGAGCCTCTCCAACCTTAACAATGATCCTCATGGCAAGCTGTACGGCTTCACCATATTCTCCATTAAGCATCCTTTCCTCATCACGTGTAAGATACAATGGCCGGCACCCATGATCCTATGGGATAGGTGCTCTATGGAAGAGCCTCTCATCTCTATCCAGTAGCCTTGTAGCATCAATACCTACCTTATCAACTATTCCATCGTCACCACTAGGGTCGAGGGTGCTACCTCTAGCCCTAGGGATTATAACTAGATCCCTTGATCCCTGGAACCTTGTTGCAATAGCCCACTCGATCTCAACCGGGTCATCTACATCTATATCATCATCTACCACAACAACATGCTTAAGACTAGGATGCCCAGTAAATGCAGCCATTATGGCATTTCTAGGCTCCCCATCACTTGTCTTCCTAATGGATATTACTGCATGTAACCAGCAGCCACCACCAGGTGTCAGCCTTACAGCCTTTACACCCGGTACTACACGTCTAACACTATCCCATACAAGTGCCTCTCTAGGAAACCCCATTAGGAATAGATGCTCTTCCAAACCAGGGACTATAGCATGTATATATGGTTTCTCATAGACTGTACTCACATAGATCCTTTCAAGCTTGAATACCGGCTGCATCCTCCTACGATCAGGTATACGTAGTATATCTACGAAAGGACCCTCCCAATCAGTCTCTCTAAGCAGTAGTCCCTCCATAACAACCATTGCTGTCGATGGAACAGGTATGTTATATAGTGGTGTATGTACTAGTTCTAACTCATTATTTAAGAGCCTATTTGCAACCCATAGTTCATAAACACCATATGGTGGGCTCATAGCACAAGCTACCTCTATAACTGGGTGTACTCCCAGGATTATTGCTACTGGTGTATCCATGTCTCTACTACTATACTCCATATAGATCTTGTGTAGGTGCCTAGGTACTATTCGGACTGTTGCCCTATAGCCATTGTACCTCATAACCCTATGGTAGGAGGCATTGCATACATCATCTATACACGCTATGAAAATTGAGCTTGTAAGATAGGGTCCTCCATCCTCCCTATAGTACTTTATAAACGGTATATCCATTAGGGTATAGCTTGCCTCTCTATAGTAGTTCCAGAAATCAGCTTCCCTAGGCTTCAATGGGTTATTGAGTGCTGTTAGGAGCTTCTCATAAGCCTCACGATCACTTCCTACACCCAAGTATCTATAGAGCTCATCCCTACATGTATAGATATTCGTGTATACAGCTACAGGTGATCCTTTAATAGAGGCTCTAAGAGGCTCTTTATACCTATATGCATATCTAGTGATCATGTATTCAGGCTCTATGGTTCCAAGATCCTTTGCAGAGAGTATATTCTTATAGAACTCTCTATAGTACAAGTAATTCCCCTCTACTCAATCAGCTGCTCCGCATAGCTTTCAGTTAATCTTATCCTAGAGAATCTTATGTACCGTGGCTTCCCATCAAATCTTGTCTTTACAGCAATACTCCTATTCACAAAATCTATCTCCTGAACAATACCAGGGTACTCCATAAAACCATCATCAGATAATGCTACATAGAAGCCTTTCTCAAAACCAGGGCTGTAGACACGGATCTTGGAGACACCATAGATCTCACGAAGTCTATCCATTTGTAAAGCACGAGGCTGTACTGGTGTGACTAGATGTAGCATATCAGGAGTCTTAGAAGCATAGTGTATCTCAGCATTAGCTATACTTGATACCTCACTGGGATCTATTTCCTGCCCAAGGAATAGTGGTAGACCAGTGAGTAAGAGATCATCTATCCTAAACCTCTTAACCGGAGCCTCCTCAAGGAATTTACGATATCGTTCACTACGGAGCCTCCTCCTCTCATCCCTAGATCTTGATCGGGAGACTAGCGGGGATCCTAGCTCATATACCCTAACCCCTACCCTTGCATACCTCCTAAAGACCCCCCATGAGTTGTTCCCCAGAACAACTACTGCATTAGGCATAATGGTTTCTATAAGCTTACCCTTATAGTCGATAGCATGGCTATCCTGGATCCATCCATCAGTATCTATTATAACCATGTTGACACCATATTCTCTAAAAGCATACTCCATAAGCTGCTTAACACTATATATGATCTTGTCAACATGGTGCTGAGGCCTTATATCACCTATGAACCTCATGATCGATGGTTCAAGCTCCCTCATCCAAATAACCTTCCGATCATATAGTGTCATGGATATGAATCCTGGTGGACCAATATCTGCCTGCCCAATATCAGAGTCTATAACTGCTACTTTCAACCCCTTATCCAATGCCTTATTAGCTAACAGTATTGTAAAGGATGATTTACCACAGTCAACACCACCCAGGATAACCACCTTCCCCATACCCTGTTCAACTATTTCATTAACAGCTGACAGCCATTCATTAAGGGGTTCTTCACCACCACATGGCTCCTGTATACTCGCCCCATTACCCATATTGATCTCTAGAACGCTGTTCTCAATAGCTAGTACTACATAACTCCTCATACTATGGACTATAGCCTTCTCTCCAGAGCGATATTGTTTCCCAAGGATCTCTATTGTCCCCTTAGAAACGTTTATAGCTGCTGGACCAAAGATCCTGATTAACCTGCCTCTACCCACCTCCACCCTTAACATTCTTATCCACCATAACGCCTTCCTTTAAAGCAATAGTTATTGCTGCATATAAGTCTCTCTTCCTAGCCATATTATTGTCTATATTACTCCTTATATTAGAGAGTATTCTCTCAATGAACGGGTTCCTATACCCATGTGGTGTACTATGTTTCTCATCAACTAGTTCAACACAAGCTCTATCCTCGGTAGCCTTACTAATCATATAGGCTACCTCAACTCCTCTCCCACAAACTCCTACTCTAACAATCTTCTCCTTAGCCGGGATATCTATTAACAGTTCATTTACGTATTCAACCAGATCATTTATATCCGATACATGCCTCCAATCAACTGGTTCTCCATCAGCCAATGCTATAACAGTATATCTTCCACCAGGATCTATACCTATCGACAACTGGTTATACACTTCCTTATCCTTAACTGCAAGTACTGCCTTCTCCAAAACATATCTTGAGCCACTAGGGTCATAGAACACCTTGTAAACCCTATCTTTCACGGTATTGAATACCTCATAGGAATCGGTATATACTATATCATCAGCTGTAAAGCTATAGTCTGGAGAATCGGGTACGCTATAGTCTATACCACGTGCTCTCAATAACTTGATAGTATTCATATACCTCCTAGGATCATATAATACTATGACAAGCCTGCGTATGGCCTAATACACCTCAAGTCAGTATACCATATGCTAACCCCTAATAATAGTGGTGGATAATGTATTGATTAAATATACTGATTGCAGGATAATAGATAATCTACTTACCACTAGGAACTCACTACTTGTCTATGGAGAGGCAGCTACTGGTAAAACAACACTCCTCCTACATGTTGTTAAGAAGTTATCGATGAAAGGGTATAGGGTACTCTATGTAAGTACTGAGGGTAGTCTGTACCAGGCTCGTATAATAGTTGATCCAGATAGCTACTCAAATGCATTATTCACAGAGATCTATGGATTTAATGAACTACTAGAATACATAGCTATGTATCTACAGAGGCTTAAGGATATAAGGTATATAGTTATTGATAGCATTAATGCACTCTATAGACTATCCTCTTGGGAGGAGGGTTCTCTAGAGAGATTCGGGCTATTGAATGCATTGTTGAAGAGATACGTCATGGATAGGGATGGAGTATTATTTGCATCTGCACAGGTTAGAGCTGTTGATGATAGCAATGAGGTTGTTGCATCTGGTATGTCTATTCTAGAGTACTGGTTTGATGTTATAGTACAGCTTAAGAGGGAGAATGGGAAAAGGGTTTTAAGGATTATGAAGCCTAGAGGCTATGAGGATATAGCCATAGAATATAGTATAGGTGATAGGGGGATCGAGTGGCTTGCTCAATGACTTTCTAGTATTCCTCATCAAATACTATGGTGCAGCCATGGTAGCTAATGCTATGCCCGTATTTATTAGGGAGGGTACACCCATCGATCGTGGACTGATCTGGGTTGATGGTAAAAGGCTACTTGGTAATGGCAAGACATGGGAGGGTTTGTGCATGGGTATTCTAGGTGGATACCTAGCAGCACTATCGATCTCCATCTTCTTTAAAGACACACTACTATTCCCTAAACTATGGATTGCATCTATAGCTGGTCTACTAGGAGATATTATTGAGTCATTTCTTAAGAGAAGACTTGGTATCAGAAGAGGTGACCCATTACCACTACTCGATCAATTGGATTTCGCCATAGCCTCCACTATAGCCTATCATTTAATGGGCGAATTCAGTATTTTCGATAAAATATCCTTCATAATACTCACATTCACAATCATCATCATACTCCACATAACCACTAATACCATAGCCTACCTTATGAAGCTAAAGGATAAACCATGGTAAGTTAAAAATGCTAAACAATTACGTCCTACTACAAGGATACCATTGTTAACCGGGGGGTTAACGATGGAACCAGATCCCATAACCCTAGCTCAACCTCCATTATCCATGGAGACTGCTAGTGAAGGTGCTTCAGCTGAATTGTTGCTAGTTAACTGGGGGGTTAACTATGGAGCATAGGTCTTTAAGTGAATTAAAGGCAGTCTCCATGGAGGCTGGGTGTTTACCGGGTTTAGGCTATTCTTTCAAATGTCCCTGTTATGCTTAGTAGGAATATTGATGTTGTTGCTACGGCCAGTATTACTATGACAATTAGTAGTATCATAAGCATTGTCCGCTCATCCCTAACTTTCCTAAACCCCTTTGGCCTTAGTGTTGGCTCTAGATGGGGCATTAGTAGTGATACAGCTGCTGTTAGCAGTACTAGGACTGTGACTAGTATTGATAGTCCTAGGGCATTGAATCCTATTGTTGCTGGGAACATGGAGTATAGTCTTAGACTACCATACCAGTCTCCAAGGATTATTGCTGACACTATGAATGCTAGTATAACAATAACTTTACCCATTCTCTCAATAAAGTACTCATACTCAAATATGTGTCCAATAACTGTCTTAAACTTGTACTTCCTAGCCACTAGCCTGCACCTTCTAGGGCTTATCCATGTAGCCATAGCCTATGTATTCATAGGTGTGGGAAATAGCTTTTATCCCTAACGATTCTATTGGATAGAGAGTAGTATGTAAGCGGGCGTAATAGGGTGCAGGTATTGAGGCTTAAGCATGTGATTGGTATATCCATACTTGTGGTAGCCATTATATCCTATATCTACCTAGCATATATTGTACCAGACAATGAGGTTATGGATGATAGTATTGGGTGGTTCCATAGACATGTTATAAAGATACTGGTGAAAAATGGTGGATACAGTGATCAGCATCTATGGTTTCCGGAAAAACTCGATCTATTGAGAACGCCTATTCTAGTTGATAAGCTAGTGATAATGCTAGGGCTTATGGATAACCCGGGTCTACTAACTATAGTATCCGGTATATTCCTAGCTATAGCTTCCTACATTATAGGGTACACAATATTTAGGGAACCCATTGCAGCCGGTATAGGCTCCCTCATAGCCATACTAACACCAGCTACACTATACTGGTTTAGAGTGAACATGTTTGGCTCGTACATAGCAGGCCTATTTGGTATTGCAACGTTACTAGCAATAGGCTATGCTTTGAGGAGGAATAGTAAGGTGTTAACAATTGTATCAGCTATACTCTTCACAACATCATGGCTACTATGGGGTTCTGCATGGTTTATACAGATAATCTATAGCCTATACATTATAGCACTAATCTATAGCGGTAGGATAACAAGGCACTCACTAGTGATCGGATTATTACTCATACTATTTTCAATCCCAATAAACATTATTGGTGTATCAAGGTATGTCACAGTATACCATGTATTCAGCACAGTATTCCTACTAGTATCCCTAGTACTAGCCTATGTAGAGTATAGAATTGTTAAAGGATTTAAAGAACCTATTAAGAGGAATATATGGAGATTCCTAGGGGTATTCATACCATTTGCATTGAGTATATCAATAACACTAACCATTAACCAAGTAGTAGAGCTACCGGGCATACCGGAGCATTGCCTTAAGACTTATAAGCCCATATCAGACTATATGGCCATAGCCGTGCTAGCCCCCTTCTCCATAGTATTATTCCTTAGAGCAGGTTATTTCTCAGAGATCGAGAGATCCTTTGTAGAATTCCTAGCAATAGCTGGTTTTATGACGGGGATCATAGCTGCCTTTATCGATCCATCGTTAACGGTCTATTCAACAATACTTATTGCACCAGTAATAGCCTATGGACTTGAGAGACTAGCTACGGTTACCCTGAGAAGTGTTAAGACTAGATGGAAATACCTATACTTTGCAGCAACACTATGGATAATAGCCTCAGCAGTCCTAGCTAACGCATACTCCTCATATAATATATCCTCCTCAAAACCATCAGTATACTATGGTCCTGCATCAAGAGAACTTGTTGAATCACCACCTAATTCATCAGCTCTACTTGATATACTACAGTATATTGATAATGGTTCACTAGTGATTGTTGATCCTATGAAGAGCTACTGGATTATTGGTTCTAAGGATGTATATGTATTAGCTGATCCTAATGCCCCCATTGAGAATAGGAGGTTGCTTGCACAGATCCTTGTTAGTAATGAGTATCTATCCCTCGGACTAATAAATAATCTTGCTAGGAAATATGGTGTAAAGGATGTATACATAGTATTGGGTGAAATGATAAGTGTTGAGAAACCAGTTGTCGGAGTAATTGGTTCTGCACATATTGGTAGACCACTTGTAGCAACAACTCGTGAAGGGCTTAGGCAAGCATATTTCCTACCAGTAGATGATTCATCCAGGTTTATAGAGTATCTTAACCTAGCAAACTATAGTGTCTCCAGATACATTGATAGGGAGAAGGCTATCTACAACTTCCAGCTTCCACTAGCATGGACTGAGGAGGCCAAGAAAACTGTGCTCGTAAAGCTTCTTGTGACAGCTGTTGAGAGACTAGGTTATACGGTAGTAAATGACGTCTATAGTAGGGCGGCTATCGCCCTAATGGAGGATGAGAAGCCAAAGTATATAGAATTCATTAATGCATCAACAATCTATCTATACAGTATTGAGACTGATGTTACAACATATAATGTCTATTACATGGTAGCAGTATTCAAAGTAGATCTGGAGGCATTCTCTGGAGAACAGTCCTAGGGGTCAAAGAACGGGTTTTTATCAAGTTTAAGTAGTCCACTAGAGATCTTCATTTCCAGCCTATACTTTAGATACTTATCCTCTGGAGAAAATCTTGGTGGATGGGGCACTATAACAGGTGATCCACATACTGGGCATTTATCACGTCTTAATGTATACCTACCACACCTACTACACTTCCTCATAAGCCACTTCATCTCTTCTCACGCTCAAACTTCATTTCAACACCTAGTTTCTCAGCCTCATCCTCTATATTCTCAAGTATATTTGATAATGCTTTCTCTGCAGACTTGTAGTCATTAGCCTCAATCTCAACCACATACCTTGGTGCACCAAGGGTATATACCTTAGCCTTAACCCCACTACCACTCTTAACAGCTATATCTGGTATCATTAGAAGTATCTTCCTAATATCATCTATACCATGGGGTTTAAGGCTACGTAGTATAAGCATACCACGGATCCTAACCTTCTTAACACGTACATACCTCTTAGCCTCCTCAAGCAAGGGCTCAATCCACTCATCAGGTACACCAGCCTCCCTAAGAGCATCAGCACCCCTTAGTATGGCTTCCTCAAGACCATACATTGGATCTCCATAGTAGTCCTCAAGCTTCCATACAACCTGCTCATAGGCTTCATCAATACTCTTCCCAATCCTCTCAGCAATGAGCTCAATTATCTTTGCCGCCTTAACATATCTCTTCCACCAAAGCATCTTCCTCTTACGCTCACCCTCAGTAACCTTCTTAAGACTAACATCAACTGTTTTCCTCCTCCTATTAACACGTATAACCTTTACAACAATCTTCTGGCCCTCACGGATCACATCCCTTATATTACGTACCCAACGGGTAGAGACCTCACTCCATGGTAGGTAGGCATCCATATTCTCATACTCATCAAGCTTCACATAAGCACCATAGTCAAAGATCTTGTCAACAGTTGCTACAACAAGTTCTCCAACACCCGGTAATTCCTTCCTAGCCTTAACCAACCCATACACCTCCTCTTCCACTACAAGGGAATACCTCTATGGATGAAAATAGATAGTGTCTGGTTATTAAATAATTTGACTAGGAGAAGCCAAGGCTATGGTTCTGAACTAGCCTAGTTCACCAAGGATTTCTGCATGCTCACGGATAATACGTGCCTTACCACCCGTAGGCTGGACAAGGATTACACCACAAACCTTACAGCGGGCAGGGAATGTAGCATGACTAAACACTATGTTCTCAGCACCACACGACTTACACTGTACACGTATAAACTTGCTACGAGGCTGGGGTATAAGGATCTTACGACGCTTAACCATTACCTACCAGCCTCCACAAGCTCAATCTTCTTAAGCCTAATACCTTTCCGATGAAGTATATAGCCACATCTACGGCATTTAAGTTTTAACACAACCTTCTTAGTAACCTTAGCAAAGCGTTTCTGTTCAGGCTTCCTCTTACTACCATAACCCTCCTGTTTCCTACGATACCTACGTTCACCCTGTGCTAGAGCCCTTCTCTTACCAGCCTTATAGATTGTTACAGAGTGTTCTGTATGTGTCTTACATCTTGGACAGTAGGTTACTATAACCTTTGGCACCTTCACCGATCAACACCTCAGCAGGTATGGTCTGAGATATTGTCTAGGAATCTAGGATAGTTTTGAGAGATATTAAAGCTTATGTCCCTCTATAGTGTTAAACCAGACTGTACTGGTTTAACCATGTCTAATGCATAGTAGAATGCTGCTGTGACAAGATCCATTGACCCTATATCACCTCTCCTCCACAGCCTACCCCTATAGACTAGATCCTTTTTAGCCCTAACAACAATCCCGTGATCGGGTGTTAGCAATAGTCTACCGGATAGATAGTCCCTTAGTAGACAAGCTATCCTATCAATACCCTTGAGAACCTCATAGTCTATGGAATCCCTATCAGGCTCAGCACCAAGTACAGCCTTGGAGATCCTTAGTCTAACAAGTATTTCAGCGTCACCAATAATCTTCTCAAGATATTTAAAGAAATACTCTCTAGCAAAACCCTCCCTACTCCTAATCTCAGGGATCACTGTATATAGTTCCTTATAGAATTCATTAACAAGATCCTTGTCTAGCCTAGCTATTTTCCTAGACCTTATCTCCTCATAACCCAGCCCTAGATACCTATCGATCAAGGCTTCCTAACCTCAAGATCAAGTGTATCAACTACCTCAACAAGCCCCTTGATAACCAGGTAGAAACCTATGTATGCATCAACTTTAACCCTTTCACCAGATCTAAGGCTAACCTCTTTATCCAAAACCCTTATCTTAGGAATGGAATAACGAGACCTGATCACAACCTGTCCATTGAGTACACGGAAGTCACTAAATGTATAGTTGAAATCACTATCAGGATCGAGTTCATAGACTGCAAGCCCGGACTTACCATTAATTGAGTATATGAATCTTGATAGACGTGATGTATCCATTGTCACAACTGTATCTATATTTATCCTCATTAGATCAATTATCTTGACAAGATCATTATAGTTTACCTCAATATAGTCTCCATGATCTACTGTATCAAGGTACTGTAGGGCATAATCTCTAAGCCTAGCCCTCAACCCATACTCGTGATCCTTAAAGAATAATGCCTTATCCCTCTTCCTACCAACCCTAGGCACTATACGTTCCAATACTATATTGGATAATGTGATATAGTCTACTATCTCCCTACGTGAATCCCTATCAAGTACTGTCAGGTGATCATCTTCGACCCTTACATGAAAACCCCTATTACCCGAGAACGATACACTGATCTTTTTAGCTCCAAACTCATTCTCAAGTATATCTACCAGGATCAGTACATCTCCCCAAGCTCTCTTAAGACATTCTATGGGTAGTTGTGGTATCTTGGATATATTCTTTGATCTACAGTTAGGACATTCCTTGACATCCTCTTTATAGACGTTACCACATGATAGACAAATAGATACTATGTCACTACATCCACTATAGTGATCAGCATCTATATCAAACATAAGATCAGCTTTAATAAGCCCCTTAGACCCCATATCCCTATTAGCCGGGTTCTCATACAATGCTACAGAATAGTATAGGTGTAGAGGAGGGTTTTCCCTAAGATACTCATAGAGCCTAATCATTGATGGAAACTGTAGATGCCTAACATAGGTATCAAGGCCTATCGGCTGTAGGGCAATCTCACGTTTAGGTAGAAATGAAGGTTCCCTAAGAACTCTTAGGCTATAATACCTGGTTATGGTTTCCCTTAAAAACTTCTTACTCCGTCCTTGGAGCAACATAGAAGGTTAACCTACCCTCCTGTGGTAGTATATACTCTATCTTACATGGTATTGCTGTACCAAACTCAAATACAACCTCATTAGCTGCCTGTGCAGCACCAACAATATCGGATAAGTAGTCCACAGTATACATTGCACGAGACTCCTCCTCAGACTCAAACTCCAGTAGTGCACCAGTCTCCTCACTAAGCTCAATCTCTGCCTCAGCTAGATCACCTGAGCTCCTAGCTATGAGTACCTTCCTATCAGGATCAGCTATGAACTCTATAGCATCACCAATAGGCTCAAGATCCTTGACAAGATCCCTGAATACAGTGCTAAGCATCTTAACCCTTGTCTTAAACGGTATCTTAAGCTCAGGTAGTTGTTCTGCAAGTGTCTCTATGGATGGTACTATGAATTTACGTGTACCCTTTCCAAGGAATGCTACTACTAGTCTCCCACCCTCCATTGTTGATAGCTCCAACCGATCCTCTTTAGTTGCTCTACGCAGTATCTTAGCAAGATCCTCTAGATTAACACCTATAACTTCCTCACCCTCAACACTAAACTCATCAAAACTAGAGCTGGGCATGTTGAAGTCCACGAGAACTACACGTGATGCATCAATAGCTTTTAGCCGAAACCCCTCCTCAGTTACTCTAAATGCTGCTTCCTCAATGATCTTGCTGACAGCGTTTATTGAGTATCTCCAAACCCTTGCATCAAAGAATAGTATCTTCACAGCCACAATACACCCCATACATGGTTCTCAGAATAGTATTCTAGATGTAATGGTATATTAATTGATTGCTAGTCTCTGTGGAGAGCATATCTCTTCTGGATATAGGTGTATAGGTTTCGTGATAAAACCATGATCCTCTCGATCAATGCCTTGGACTGTATGTGTGGTGGTGTAGAGTAGTAGGCAGTCCTAGCGATCTCCTCGATCTTCTCCAGCCCCCTAAGGATAATCTCTAGCTCAACATCCCCTAAACCATTATCACTCATCAGTCATACTCCCTCCACACATAACCACACTTAGTGCATTTAAAGAACCTTGTAGCTGGTTCATCAGCAGCTCTTGTCTGTAGTGTCCAGTAGTATGCCTCGTGATTACCACATCTAGGGCATACTACATCCTTTGTAACTGGTAGTCCACTCACCTGATCCTTTTCACTAATAACTATTGTCCTCTCCTTCTCACTATGCTCTATAACTGTTGTCTGCCTATACTTCTCCATATCATGTTGGCTCAAAGGCATTGTATACTTACACCTGATACACACTAGCATTATCTCATCACCCGCTTTCCTAGGCACCATTATACCCCCACACTTAGGACAGAACTTCACTGCCTCCACACCCCCCTTTTATCAAGCCCTATTTGTTGGTAGAAGATATGGTTTATCATGGTTTATTTAATTATCTCTAAACACTCTGGAGTCATACCGTAGCTTGTGTGAAGGCATATGCTGTCTGTAAACATACATATCCTGTTAAGGCTATCCCTATGTCTAACCATTAGTTCCTGTAAGAGGTCATTTGGTAACGAGTATATCCCCATGGAGCCAAGCAGGCTCTGTAATCTATTGGAGTTTGTAGCAAAATACATGATCTCCTCAAAAGTCTTTAGATGGGAAACCACTCTCCTGAGGATAAAATAGTCTATATTGGATCCACATATGTATGAGAAATCCTCTAGTGAATATGACCTATAGACTATAAGGGCTATTGAGCACTTACACTCCACTACATAGAGTATCCGGGATTCCTCCTTAGGCTTCCTCAAAGCTTCTCCTCAACAAGTCTCCTAAACTCACTAAGCCTCCTCTTAATATCATCAACAATCTCCAGTAAAACCTTGTCGATCGGATAGCCCTCCTCAACCTCAATAATGAGCTCCATAGTATCCCTTAGTGGATGTGGTATACGGTATGAAGCAAATACTACATGTGGATTAGCCATAGCAGTCTTAGCAATCAGGTTACCAAGTGTATGTCCCTCACCAGTTATCTGTAGCACTAGCTCACGATCAGATTTCCTCTTAACACTAACCTCCATGACCCAGCCCTCCAGTAGGTAGATGTAGATACAACTCTATAAAGCTTATCATAACCTCTACTCTACATAAGGTTCGCTCCTCAGATACATGTCAAGTGCTCTCCTCCAGTCAAGCCTTAGCCTAAACCTACCATCCTCATCACGGTATAGGTAGCCTAGCTCCATAAGCTCATGGATAACCTCCTCAACCCTCTCAACAGACCTATTAGTCAATACTGTTGCAACTGCTATGAAATACTTTGTAGCTGTACCGCCAACAATATACCTTATACTCTGTATTATATCAGCTACCTGTTCAGCAACTGACTCAACAATATCTGGTTCAGCATTTGTCTCTATACTGTCCCCCCTATACTCTACGCTATAGCCCATCCTCTTAAGGATCTCAGCTACTAGTACTGGGGGGAATGTTTTCCTTATCCTAGAGACTATATAGTCTATTGACACTCTATAGCCTCTCCCAGTTCTTACTGTTGATTGCCTATAGAGGCTTACCAAATACTTGATCTTATTCCATGCATTCCTAATATCCGATTTGTACCCGTAGAGCTCTATGTATATACCGTGTTCCCTAAATGATATACTGATCTCCGGTACACTTATGTTTTCACGTATAAACTCAGCTAACTTATAGCATTCCTCACCACTACACGATATATGGTAGACCCTATGTATCAAAGGCATATCTACAATACCCTATCTAGCTAGTATTGTATAGAAGTGTATAAACCTAATGGATCACACCTAATAGTTTACTTATATAAGTACTTTATAGAAACCTTCCTCTTCTCAACAAAACCACATACAGGACATACCATTGTATCATTACTCTGTCTCTTAAGTGTAGAACCACACCTACTACATGATGCAAGTATTACACCAAACTGTGGCCCCTTAGTAGTTAGCTGAAACGGGCTCTTATCATTAAGTACTCTAGCCCTTACAACATCACCTAGTCTAAGGGCCTCATACATTGACTTAATATACTTCTCACTAACCTGGGAGATATGGATAACACCACTAAAACTAATGGATCTAGAGGTTACACCCTCTATCTGGAAGATATCTATGAAGGCTATATCATCTGAAACACTCGTTACAACACCAACAACTATGTCTCCAGGCTTTGGATAATGTAGTCTACCCCTTACATGCCTTACTATGACAAGCCTCTGCCCAAGATCAATGCTTAAATGCCCAACTTGACTAGCCCTTATAAATCCATCACTATATGCATAGGTTCCAGGACCCGGCATAAACTCCTCTATAGTATATAGCTTATCACCTACCACCACAAGCCTTCTACTACTCATAACCCTTCCTCCTCCGAATACCATATAGGTCTACCAGGACCCTATGTATCCTCCGTCTATGGTGTCTATATGTCATTTTTATAGGGAATTCCACGGTATCTTCATAGACTATACGTGAGTTAAATGCTTTAGCTATTTCCCTCACAAGCCTACGTTCACCAGGGCTGTACTTGTGGATAGTGTATACGGTACCTGCTATTGATAGTGCTCTTGATAAAAAGATCATGTCTAACCCCCTATTCCACCTCTTAACACCAAATGGTGGGTTCATAACAACTGTATCTATACCTCTAGCTGAAAATATAGATGCATCACTACATACAAGTAGAACCCTATATCCTAGTCTCTTACCCTTAAGCCACTGATACACTTGGTCAAGTACTCCACAGTCTATATCAACACCTACGACTCTCTCAGCACCTAGGTAGAGTGCTCCAATACCTAGTCTAAGCGTACCACATCCAAGATCGAGTACTACCCTACCCCCTATGTCCCCACGGATAAATGCTTCCCATAGAAGCCTGGAGGCTATGGTTGAGGGGGTTATGTACTGTTCTAGATACTCCCTTGGACACCTATAGTCCGGTGTCTCCTCAAGCAATAGCTCAAGCTCCTTACGATCGATCCTCATAACAGCCTACCATGGATAACGGTACTTCATACTCCCACTAATAACCATAAACGCCTCTCCAGGTGTTATGACCGGTTTATGGTAGTCGCTAAGATCATCTATTGGTAGCCTCGGACAACTGGTTACTATATAGACATCCGTGTTGAAGGCCTTATCTATTGCGGCCAAACGATCCCTGTCTAGATAGGATACTATGGCTTTATAGACACTAGCCTCTCTGGAGACTAGTTCCCTATATAGTGTCTTGACAAGCCATGGCCTATATTGTCCGGGTCTTGAGCCAACTATTATTGTTGCTGTATTGAATGGATTATTTATCAGTTTTGATACTATGTAATACCTCTTAGCTAATACCTTCCTACACTCACTCTCTAGATCGATTACTTGATCCCTATGTATATCGGCTATAAGGACCTTTGCACCCGGTTTAGATAGGCATACCCCTAATCCATGGAATAAGCCACTTGATAGTACTACATACGTATTTGAGCTTGTTCCCCGGACTGTATCGTATATGCATCCAAGTACTTGTCCGGGCTCTAGTGGTTCTGGATTAATATCTGGTACAATCACTCTATACCCCTGCCTTAATAGTGTCTTGTATAGCTTATTCAACTGCCTTATATACTGTATGCTTGCAAGCAATACTATATCTTGTTCCCTATATTCTCTTAAGGAATTGAGTAATATTTCAATAAGCTTATCCCCAACCTCTCCAGTATAGTATGCCTCAATATAGAGTACTGGAGTATCCACATGATAGCCCATGTAGGGATAGGGGTTATGTCCTATATGGACTATAGCGTCAATACCTAGTGCATGGGCTTCATCAACGGGTATGTCACAAGCACCATAGGTAGGGGAACCAGATAAATAAACCTCTACATATGGACTAATTGATTCTATATAGTCAACTATTGTCTCAGCTAGAAACTTTAGTCCATCAGCAATCTGTAAGAGTATACGTGAAGGTTTATGCTCTAGAATAAATGATCTTATACGTTCAAAACCTAGATCATATGATGGATTATCCTCTCTAGGCAACTGGCTTAAGCCCTGGTTTCAACGGCTTAAACACGATCCTTGCAGGCAATGGTAGTTTTGATGCAGCCCTCCTCAATGCCTCCTTAGCATGTTGTACATGCTCCTTCTTAACACGTACCTCCATAACAACTGTCCCAGGATAGACACGGGCTGCAACACCTATTGGCTTACCAAATGCCTGCCTCATACCATCCTGTAGACGGTCTGCTCCAGCAAAGGCCATCATCTTGTTCTCACGTAGTACATGGTGTGGGTAGACACGTATTTTTAGGAAATAGTTCTGATCACCTATTTCGGTACTTAGGTACTTGTTGGCCATGACACGGGCTGCCTCTAATGCATTATGCCTAATATTACCCTGCTCCAGCATTACTAGTAGTGCCACGTAGTCATAGTCTCCATGTATATTCCCCATTTCAAACTTAACGATCTTTGGCTGTGGCACACCCGGTATATACTCCTTCCTAGTATATGGTGGTCCACTAAAGTGTGTATAGCATCGAGCTGGTCTTAGGGGCATCTCTATACACCTTCCCTCAATCCTAGGTATCCTAGAACTATATAACCCTATATAATGTTTATCTTTACCTAGAACCTATGTACTCAATGGCTTTTCTCAAGGACTATTATGTGTGGATATAGTCTTCCATGATAGACTGTCCTCTCATGCACGATCTCTAGTCCATGGCTACGGGCTATCCTATGGATTACATGGTACTCTGTAGTTATCATTGTGATCCTTCCACTTGGAGCTAGTGCTTTAGAAGCTGATTCTATGAATTTCCTGTAGAGTCTTCTGATACTCATTGGATAACCGTATCTTATACCATAGGGTGGATTAAGGATCATGTGGTCAAACTCTAGCCCAAGCCTATCGATCTCTCTTGCATCCCATCTCCTAAACATAATCCTATCACCTACACCAGCTGCATAGGCATTAACTATTGCACCACGGATATGCCTTAAACTCTGATCAGTACCCATGATCAATGCATCCTCATGCATTAGTGCTGCCTCAATAGGTATTGTACCACCACCACACATCGGATCAATTATTACCTGCTTATCCATAGTACCAGCAATATACAGCATAGCAGCAGCCAACGTAGGCTTAAGTGCTGCAGGGTGATCGTATAGTCTATAGCCTCTCCTATGCAGACTCCAAGGACCCGTTAAAACAACCCCTATGATTAGTTCATTCTCTCTTACAAAAGCATGTATTATAACGGATGGTTTCCGGAGATCAACTGGTGGGCTACGCCCATAATGTCTAGACGTAACCTCTATAACCACGTCCCCAAGCACTCTAGCTACATCCATAGACGTATACTCGTGATCACCTATTCTCTCAGCCTGTACAGCAAATGGTGTCTCTGGAGATACGTAGTCCACAACACTAGATAGCTCCCTCAATAACCTATCACGTGTTTTCAAAAGACTATTGTAATCCCTGCCAATACCCCCTCTCCATAACAGTATTAGTGCCTTATTCACTGTCCTAAGCCTAGATATTCTCTCATAGAGATACCTGCCACCATACGCTCCATACAGATATACACGTCCACTCAACAAGCTATACTCTACCCGGCCACCAAGTTCAGAGACAATCTCCTCAGCAACAATATCCTCTATACCAGGGTTGACAGTGAATACAAGATCAGTCAATTCCACGTAACACCTTCCTCAATAGATAAACTATCTGTCTAGCCTCATACTCACTAGGCATTCCACGGCTAATAACAGTCTTTAGGACATGGGCTATCCTATAAGCCTTACTCTCATGTACAAGCCTATATACAAGATCATCTATGAGAGCATTAATCTCCACAATCCTCCCACGGGAAGCACGAGAAGGTACATTCATATACCTTCTACCACGGAATAGGAATAGCTCATAAAGTACAATGGCTACTGCATGGCTTAGGTTAAGCACTGGATACCTTGGGCTAGCAGGTATAGTGACGATATAGTCTGCAACACCAAGCTCTTCCCGGGTAAGACCAGTACTCTCCCTACCAAACAATACAGCTATTGAACCAGGTATTCTCTGTCCCAGTAGGTCTATGAAATCCCTAACACTAACAGCCTGCCTCAAATAATCCCCCTTACCAGCCCCCTTACCAGTTGTAGCAACAACAAGGTCAACTCCATCAATAGCCTCCTCAAGGGAGCCCTTAACAACAGCCCCTAGTAAATAGTCTCTAGCATGTGATGCATACTCTAGAGCCTCCTCAATACTAGCCTTTGGATTGACAAGATATAGTTCATCAGCATCAAAATTCATACACAACCTAGCTATAAAGCCAAGGTTTATAGAGCCCTCTGGTTCAACAAGTACTACCCGTACCTTCAACGCTTCTTAACCGCCTCAATAGCTATTATGTCTTCAAAGAAGAAATGTCTAGTAATCCTCCTAAATACTTTAAACCCATACCTTGACAGATAATCCATTATAACCTCCTCACTCGATAATGTGGAGAAGACAATGTATAATCTACCATCCCCTCTCAAAACCCTACTAGCACCCTTGATCAACTCAACTATAACCTCATACCCCCTAGGACCCCCATAGAGATCAATATATTCCTCCCTATACCCAGGAAGGTATGGAGGATTAGCAATCACTACACCAACACTATTATCCCTAAGACAATCAAGTAGATTACATCTTAGAACAAGGTAGTTACCCACTAAACCTAGATGCCTAATATTATAATTGATGTTCTGGATAGCATCCCTACATATGTCTATGAAAACTATTTTCTCAGGATCACCTGTAATCCATGCATATAGGCCAAGTATCCCTGATCCAGAGCATACATCAACAACTACCTTACCATCTATAGTCTCCGGATCAATGAGATCCATTAATAGCCATGTATCATCACTTGGCTCATAAACACCATTAAACACATATATGTACTTATCACTAGTAATAAATACCCTCTTCAACTAAGAACCTCCATAAACAAGTCGTGCTAATTCAATAAACAAACTTGGTGGAAGCTGATAAACCCTAGTCTCTTCATCAACCCCTAGCCTCCTAACAAACTCCCTATCAAGTCCAAGCTTTCTACAGATCACCTTCAATGCCTTCTTCCTCCTCTCAGTAAATAGTACTCTAGTAATCTCCTCCAGCCTATAATGGATCATGTTATACCTCTTCCTCCTAACAAGTACTACCACTTGTGCACTAACCCTAGGCCTTGGATAAAATGATGATGGAGGATAGACCCCTCCGGGCTCTATATCAAATATCTCCTGTAGTATTATGGATAGACGGCCATAATCTCTGGTTCCGGGTTTAGCAATGATTCTCTGTACAACATCTCTCTGGAGGACAAGTATTGATCTATATACATTGTTTGAACGAGCAATCTTCAACAATAGATCGGATGATATATGGAATGGTGTATTAGATACTATTGTAGATGATGTAAACGGGATCTCTAGGGCATCAGCATTAACTACTACAACCCCTATATAGCCTCTAAACAATACTGCTAGTAGACTGGTAAGTCTATGATCGATCTCTATAGCATAGACACGATAACCTCTAGTTACTAGGTAATATGTTATAACACCTAGTCCAGCACCAATCTCATATACAGCCTCATCCACCCTAACACCAAGCCGATCCATCCAATAACCTATCTCATCAAGGAGTCTGGGGTTAACTAGAAATGATTGGCTAAGCCTATCCCTTGGATATATATCATAGTCCCTTAAAAAAGATCTTGTCCACTCAAATAATCTCCTCCTAGAATGTATAGGGGGCTCTAGAGACTTCATAACAGATATCCTACTATAGGTAATGGAGTTTCTCAAGATAACCTAGGTATACAGCACCAGATTCGAGAACATGACGTGGGGGTTTAACGAATAGATAGTACTTATCCTCCCCCCTTAGCTCAACAATTATACGATCGATAATCGTCTTAGCAGGATCACTAAGCTTAACACGTTCCTGGATCTCGTTAAATGATTCAAAGGGCTTTCTCTTCCTCTCATCAAGGATCAGCTTCATAGTCTTCTTACCAACACCCGGGAGAAGCTCTA
>Ga0190313_1000426_pt1 | contig 25445 bp, 41 predicted proteins | sample 4870071011_MG_FD_169989 | JGI IMG/M metagenome (GOLD analysis project Ga0190313, IMG submission 169989) | Hydrothermal vent sediment bacterial communities from Southern Trench, Guaymas Basin, Mexico - 4870-07-10-11_MG | ecosystem: Environmental > Aquatic > Marine > Hydrothermal vents > Sediment ... | reverse complement strand
GAATATGGTGGCCTCGAGAAGATTAGGAGGTATGTTGAAGAACAGGGTGGAAACATCACTCAATTGCAATTGTCAGACTTCCAATGAAGATACCCCGCAGCTTGCTGCGGTTGGGTTCTTCATTTTCATCACCTATGTGAAATAAATTAAAAATTGACTAACTATTTAAGGGTTTCTATTTTCGGATAATGACGGAATTTTAGAGAACTTTTAATGGAGTGAAAAATAGATTTTCTTAAAAACCTTTAAATAGTTAATTGATTTAGAATTTTTATGACAAAAATAAAAACAAAACAGGAGCTCTATGGAGCGATATACGGGGATGCGAAATCATTCCTCATGCAGATGGATGGCGTGAATGAGAAACTGATCGAGGAGCATCTTGACGACTATACGAAAACCAGGCCTCGAGAACTCAACGAGGTCATGGAAGGTATGCTGAAGAGTGTGAGGAACAGACAGGGTATGCCGAACACGATAACCGATGAGCGTCTGGCCAAGATAAAAGATGAACTCGAGGGTTTCGACCCTAAAGAAATCATGAGAAAATACGGGTACCTAGAAGATGAAGCTGAAAAATCCATATGGGAGCAGATGAAAAAGGCGCTTTCCGATGAGATGAAATCCGGCAATGGTTTGAACTCTCACTGGCTTGAGGAATTCAAAAGGTCGATATTCAGTGTGGCATTGTTCCTGTCCAGATTCTCCGACATAAAGGAATATGAGGAATTCATCGATGATTTTCAGAAGAGCGCATACACAACCATATCTCTGCCTCTTTTCATGGAGAGAGAAATCCATGGAATGGGTTTTGCCCTCGCCTGCGATTTTCTCAAGGAAAACGGGTATCCGCAGTATGTAAAGCCTGATGTGCACATAAAGGACATATTCCACGGTTGCGGGTTGAGCAGAACAAAAATGGATTTCGATGTGTTCAAATCGGTGATCGAGTTCTCAAGGGAAATAGATGAAGTCCCCTATCGTGTGGATAAGCTCTTCTGGCTCATCGGGAGCGGTAAATTCTACATGACGAACCTTCGCACAGGCCGCAGGAAAAAGGAGTTCATCGAACAGATAAGGGAGAAATACGGCAAAGACATTGAAAGATTGTGTGGTTGATTATTGACCACACCCCTACCTTTAAACACTTGAATCTGAATCGTGGCATTCGCTAGTGAAGCGAGAGAATGAAGTCTGGGGAAATTATTAAATAGTTTGTTTTCTTTAAACATTTATGGTCGAAATAAGAACTAGAAAGGATTTGTATAAAGCTATATATGAAGATGCTAAGTCCTTCCTCTTGGAGTTGGATGGGGTGGATAAGCAATTGCTTGAAAAACACTTAAACGATTATAAAGAGAATCCTGAAAATCTAAGTGCTGTGATGAATGACATTCTTCTAAGCGTTAAAAACAAAAGAAATATGTCAAAGTCAATAACTGAAGAAAAAATAGAAAAAATACGTGACCATATGTGGAATTTTAATCCTGAAGAGGTAATCAATAATTATGGATATGATTTGGATGAAGCTGCAGAGAGGATATCAGAAACCATAGAAGAAATTTTCAGTGGAGAAATTTCAATAGACATGAAAAACGGCCACGCTTACTGGAGCATATTTGTTAAATCCATATATACCTCTGCACTTTTTCTATCTAATTTTTCAGATATAAATGATTTCAGAAAATTTATAGAGTCGTTCCAAAAGAATGCATATACACAAATATCTCTTCCTCTTCTCTTAAGTAAAGAAATAGCTGGTCTTGGTTTTGCACTATCTTGTGATTTTATTAAAGAAAGTATATCTCCTAAATATATTAAACCAGATGTTCATATAAAATACATATTTAAAGAATGTAAAATCAGTAAAACAGATAACGATTTAGATGTTTTCAAAGCAGGAATTGAGTTTTCAAAAGAAATAGGTGAAATTCCATACAAAGTGGACAAAGTCTTCTGGCTCATCGGAAGCGGGAATTTCTACCTGACAGAGGACATTCGCACAGGCCGCAGGAAAGAGAAGTTCGTCAAACAGATAAAGGAGAAATATGGCAAAGATATTGAAAGACTGTGTGGTTAGTCTCCCAGTATCGCCGCATTCCTCAGCCATTCCAGATCATCATTGTAAAGCTCCCTCAGGTCCTTCAACCCGAGCCTGAGCATCGCAAGCCTCTCAAGCCCCAATCCCCACGCTAGAACCGGGTATTTCACTCCGAAAGTTTCGGTCACCTCAGGTCTGAATATGCCCGCACCTCCGAGCTCCAGCCATTTTCCGTTGAACATGACCTCCACCTCGAGGCTCGGCTCCGTGTAAGGGAAATAGGCAGGCCTAACCCTTATCTCGTCGAATCCCATGCGTGAGTAGAACTCCTTCAGAAGGCCTATGAGCATCTTCAGGTTCGCTCCTTCTTCGCAGGCTATCCCCTCAATCTGGTGGAATTCCGGCAGATGCGTCGAATCTATGGCCTCCCTTCTGAAGACACGGCCTATGGACATCACTCTGAAGGGAGGTTCATGGCCTTCGGCAAGGTATCTGACGCTGTTGACGGTTGTATGCGTCCTCAGCATCCCCTTCTGCGCCTCGTCAAGGCTCCACTGATAGCCCCATCCCCTTGATATGCCGGCGCCGTTTTCATGCACGGCCTTTACCTTCTCTATGTACTCTGGCATGTCAATATCGACCTTCGCAGGCCTCTTCAGGTAGAATGTGTCCTGCATCTCCCTTGCCGGATGGTCCTGTGGCATGAACAGTGCGTCCATATCCCAGAAAGCGCTCTGCACATAGTCCCCTTCGATTTCAGTGAACCCCATTGATATGAATATCTCCCGTATCTCATCGATTATGCGGGCCATGGGGTGGGATTTTCCGCCATAAACTGCAGGTGCGAAGGCATTGACATCATATTTTCTGATATCGACTTCCTTCCACTTTCCGCTCCTGATTATCTCCGGTGTGAGCTGGGAGATCTCCTCCTTTATCTCGATGCCCATGTCGACGACCTTTCTTCCCTCGTCGGTGAGCACAGCGCTCCTTTCCACCTTTTCGATTTCCTTGACCGCTTTCCTCGATTTGAGTGCCTTTCCGAGCTTCGGGTCTATGCTCTCCCCCTTCCGCAGGTTTTCAAGGGCCATTTCGTCATCTTCATAGGTGTTGAGCGCCTCTTTTCCTCTGTCAGTAAGCACGAGAACAGTCTTTCCGTCCTCTTTCGTGATATCTGCCCATCCTCTCCTTTTGAGCCATCCCATTCCGACCGATACCTCGTCCTGTGCCACGAAACCGACCTTTCTTATGTCATCGAGGGAGGCCTTTCCGCCCTTCACCGCGATGTATTTCAGCATGGACCTTTCCGGCAGTTCGGTGTCTCGCACCGCCTCGTATTCGGTTCTGACATCCTCGTGCATCTCCACAAGTCCCTTCGACCTCAGCCATGAGAGCGCGTTCATCACCTCCACCTGCGATGAGAAGCCACCTTTCTCCATTATCTCATCTATGTCCATCTCACCGTCTTTGAGGGTGAGGAGCGCTCTCTTCTCAAGCGGGCTGAGTTTATCTCGGATGTCGGTCATCGCTGAGGGAAAAAGGAGTGGGTTAAAAAGGGTTTCTCGTGGAATCCGGGCGACAGGGAAGAATCAAAGATAATATGGACGCCCGCCCGGACACGGACTTTGCTCTTTTTCTTATTTTATCAAATCCAGTGTTGGTTCAAAGTTATCTCTGTGGCCCGCCCGGACCGATGAAGCTTGCTTTGAGGTGAGGGGGGACCACGACTGAGCGCAGAGAAGGAGTGGGCCCGCCCGGATTTGAACCGGAGTAACCAGCACCCCAAGCTGGTAGGATACCAAGCTACCTCACGGGCCCGATGCGATAAAAGGGAAAGGTGGTTATGAAAAGGGTTTTATCTCGTCGATGAGGTCGACATGGCTTATTATCATCCTGCGGCAGCAGTATCTGGTTATACCGAGGTCATCCAGGACCTTCGCAGGGTCCTCTCCGTTCTCCACCCTTGTCTTGAAGGGTTCGTAAGCGGAGCCGATGACCTTTCCGCAGGTGAAACATCTCACAGGGACTATCATTCCATCACCTGTAAGACTTCTGCCTCTTCTTTCTCGCGCCGCGGCCCATCGGCTTCTTGGGGAGCTTCCTTCTGGGGTCGTTCACGAGCATACTTCTATCATACTGCCTGAGCACGGCCTCAAGTTCCCTGTCCTTGAAGTATTCCACGAGGGCGCGGGCTATGGCGGTCCTCACAGCGCTCGCCTGTCCCATGAATCCTCCGCCCTGGACCTTCACATTGATATCCACCTTGGATATCCTCTTGTCTCCCGCCAGTATGAGGGGTTCCTGTATCTTTAGCCTTGAAAGCTCGTTTCCGTAAATCTCCAGCGGTACGGTGTTTATCCTCACCCTGCCGGCACCCTTCTTTATGTGTGCCCTTGCAATGGCGCTCTTCCTCTTCCCGCTGGTTACCTTGGTGTCTTTCTTCTTCATTTCTTCACCCCTCAGAACTTCGCTCCCATGTGGCGCGCAAGGTCCCCTACGGTGATGTAGGTGGTACCTTCTATTCCGTCAACCTTTGCATCTATGTCCGTAAACTTCACCTTCTTGAACTCAGAGGGTGTGCCTATATAAACCTTAAGACGCTTCAAAGCCTCTCTTCCGCGTGTGTTCTCCTTCGGAAGCATTCCCTTTACCGTCCTCTTGACTATTCTATCGGGCATCCTCGGATAGAACGGACCTTTCCTCTTGCTGTTCCCGTCTCCGAGATGTCGCCTGTGGTCATATCTCGCATATATCGTATATTTGTTTCCAACGATTGCGGTCCTTTCGGCATTTAGTATGACTATCTCATCTCCTTCGAGGAGCATCTTAGCGACTATGCTGGACATCCTTCCGAGGATCATCTCATTGGCATCGATGTACTTTACCATCATCTCACCTCATTTCATTATCCTCACACCTGAGCCTTTCGGGTTGCTCCCTGCGAGCTCAAGCATTCCGATGACCTTTCCACCGGCGTTCTCCACCTTCTTCACTGCGCTCTTCGATGCCTTGTATGTCGCTATGGTGACCTTTTTGTCTATGGCCCCGGCTCCCAGAAGCTTTCCGGGTATGACTATCGTCTCGTTCTCCTCTGCGTATTTCGAAACCTTGCTCACATTGACCTCCGCCCAGTTACGGGCAGGGCCTTCGAGTCTGCGAGCAACATCTCGCCAGATAGGGGCATCGTTTTCGCGGGCCTTTTTATTCAGCTCGCTTATCAGCCCCATAAGATTCGGGTCTGTTTTCTTCATCTTTTTCATGGCTATTCCTCCTTCGCAAAGTCTTCTCTGACTCACGCGATGTTGCTGAGGTGCGCTCACAACTGAAACCCCGATATAAAGCTATTGGTTACGGAAAAGCGATTCTGAACGATAAGTATTTAAGACTGGATGCGCTTGAACGGGTGATGAAGACCTATATCACGATATTCTTCAACAGTGACGGCGGAAGGCCATCCGATGTGGTTGACTCACTGGTACAGCTGGGTTTCAAACCGATAGCCGGACCCTATGACATGGTATACGAATGGCCCGATTACGCCAATGTAAAGGATGCGGTCACTTTCGCCGACCGGATACAGATGAGTCTCGAAGGCATGGGTGTATTTTTCAAGATAGAGACTGTTGAGTGATTACTGTCTTATCTTTTTGCCGTATACCCTGACTATATCCCGGGCCAGCACCGCTCCGTTCTCCACGAATCCGTATGTGGCCTTTATTTTATGTATGACAACATAGTCCCTGTCTATCTGGAAGTAATCGCCCACTATGAACTCCTCATCCGGTTCCGCGCTGATCTTCTTTGAAATGGTCTTGTCTCCTTTGTTTATTGAGAACTTCACATCCACATGGTCGAATTTCTTGAGCCATATGGTCTCGATTTCGGAGGCATGAGCCTTCTCCGCCCTCTTTCCCTTGATCTCGATGGCGGTTATCCTGACCGGGACGCCCTCATGCATGAACTCGTCTCCCACCATGAGAACCTCTTCCGGGGGTACTGAAAGACTTGTCCGATGGGATGTCTGGCCCTCGCTGACTATTGTCCGTATATGAATCGGAGGGCTCTCCTTTATTCCGGCCTGATGAACGGTTCCGCATTCTGTGCATCTGACCGTGCCTTCGAAGCTTATCGCTCCGTTCTTCTCGCTCAATTTTCCTTTTATGACCGTGTGTCTCGTTTCTTCACCGCATACGGGACATTCCACGGATATGGAACCGGGCGTACTTGCTACCATCTCATCACTCTCCGTACTCTTCCAGAATCAAGCGGACTATATCTTCCTTGGCTATTCCCCTAAGGTCGTCATCTCTCATGTTCTTCAATGAACTCCGTATCTTGGCGTATGCGCTCCCCGGGATCTCGCTTCCGTGCTTTGCCAGTTCCCTCGCTATCTCCTGTGCCGCCTTCCTGCTCTTGCTGGGCTTATATGGCTCGGTATCCACAACGACCCCCAATCCCCCCACTATCACATATTTGTGGTATATGTCGCTGTGCCTCGTACTTCTTGCCTTGACTATCTTCAGGTATCGATTGCTGTCCTCGGTCGCCCTGTAGTTCAGGTGTATGACATTGTCGGCAAGGTACATCGGAATCACGACCTCCGGACCCGAAAGGTCTCCTTTTCCGTGCTCTTCAAGGGTGGCCACAACGGTGCCTATCTTCCTCATCTCCTTGAGCATGAAACCTATGACATCTCTCTGCTCATAGCGGTCCCTCAGAGACCACACTACCGGCGTGAGAGGGTCTATGGCTATCCTTGCATCCGCCCCCTCCCATCTCTTCACGAACGAGGGCAGTTCCTTCTTTATGAATGTGGAGAAATCCTTTCCGGAAGCATCTATGAAAACCAGTGATTTGTTCTTAACATGCTCCAGTATGTCGGTCCAGCCCATTTCTATGGCCTCTTTGATTATCTGCTCCCTGTTCTCGTCAAGGCTCACGAAAACACCTTCCTGCCCTTCTTCGAGCCCTCTTCTTATGAACTGAGTTGCGAATGTGGTCTTTCCGGCACCTGAACAGCCTATCACAACGGTAGTTGAATTGGCATTCACACCTCCGTCCATTATGGCGTTCAGTCCATATACTCCGCTCTTTATCTTTCTCATGAATCTTCCTCCCTATCTCTGCACATGTCATCGGGAAGTTTACCCGTCTCCATATACACATTGAAATGTTCCAACCATCTCGGCTGTCTGGGTGCCATCTGGATGAATTCCACGAACTTCGTTAGAATTTCGGTTGTTTCCCGGTGGAGGTGGTGCTCTATCCCGCAGGCATCCTGCTCGGATATATCGGGAGGTATGCCCAGTATTGTCAGGAAATTCGTAAGTACCCTGTGCTTGTTAAAAACCTCTCCGGCCACCTTTTTTCCCTTCTCAGACAGGGTTATGGGCTTGTACGGCTCATATATGACATAACCGCTCTCGGAAAGCTTCTTTATCATGTCCGTGACACTGGGAGGTTTCACCGAAAGGCGCTGTGCCACATCGGAAACAGTCGCATACCCTTTGTCTTCGGACAATTCGTATATGGCCCGGAGGTAATCCTCCTCTGTCTCGCTTATTCCTTTCTTCTTCATGAAACTACCTAACTTGTTTAAACGAACTTAAAACTAGTATATCTTTTTTTCTACCGAAAATACGGAATATCTGCGAGGACGTGGAGAATGCCGGTAAAATAGAGTGCTGCCGTGCATGCGAGGATGATACCGATATTGACTGCGAGGTTGTCGTACCTCACCCAGCCCTTGTATTTTCGAGATGAGAAAGGCCACATCATCTTCACTCCGGAATATGTCATCGAGTCCAGTATCACATGGGAGAATGAGGCTGAGAGGGAAAGAATTCCGATTATGAACGACGCTTCCGCCCCCATGGAGAAAAGGAAATATGCGAAAATGCCCGCCATCGCTCCCATGATTGCGGATGCACCGAGGCTGTGGCTGTAAGCACCCCTGTGTTCCGCCAGATAGAGTTTGTCCAGAATAATGTCCGCATCCGGCAGGACTCCGAACAGGGCACCTATAAGGCCGTAGAGCAGGTGATCTCCGCCGAGAAATCGGGCAAAGAGCAGACCGACGGTCATTCCGGTGATGAAGTGTGTGCTCCATTTCACGGGCTGAAATCGTGAGATTTATTTAGTATATCGCTGTGGCAGGTGTATGGCCGAGTTCGAGGTTACCCCGTGGGAAGTCAGCGGGGACATAGACTATGACGTGCTGATGAAGAGGTTCGGGACCGCTCCGATAGACGACGCACTCGTCGATAGGGTGAAAAAGCACGGGGAACCCCATCTTCTCCTGAGAAGGAAGATATTCTACACGCACAGGGACTTCGGAAAGATGCTGGACGACTACGAAAAAGGAAAGCCGTTCTACCTCTACACGGGCAGAGGCCCGTCCGGAATGACTCATCTCGGCCACCTGATGCCATGGATATTCACGAAATGGGTGCAGGACACCTTCGGCGCTCACTTGTATTTCCAGATAACCGATGACGAGAAATTCCTTTTCAAGGACGACATGAGCCTCGAGCAGACGAAGGAATATGCCTACGAGAACATACTGGACATAATCGCGCTCGGCTTCGACCCTGAGAAAACGCACATCTTCATAGACACCGAGTACATTCACCACCTTTACCCGATAGCCCTGAAAGTGGCGAAGAAGATAACATTCTCAACCGCCCGGGCCGTCTTCGGTTTCCAGAACTCAAGCAATATCGGTGAGATATTCTATACGAGCATCCAGAGCGCTCCTGCCTTCCTCGGTTCTGTTCTCAACGGAAAGCCCACCAACTGCCTTGTTCCCTGCGGAATAGACCAGGACCCGCATTTCAGGGTTACCAGAGATGTGGCACCCGGCCTCGGATACCCGAAGACAACGATGCTCTACTGCAAACTGTTCCCATCTCTGACCGGCGGGGACAAGATGTCCTCTTCCTCGCCCGATGCGACGATATACACCACGGACACACCGAAGAAGGTGAAGAAGAAGATAGGGAAGGCATTCACCGGAGGAGCTGTCTCGGTTGAGGAGCAGAGAAAGAACGGCGGAAACCCGGAGGTCTGCACGGTTTACAAGTACTTCTACTACATGTTCGAGGAGGATGACAGAAAGCTCAAGCAGATATACGACGAGTGCCGCAGCGGCGAGAGATTATGCGGGCAGTGCAAGATGGAGCTAACCGAGAAGATAAACGACTTCCTCGCAAGACATCAGGAGAACAGGGAAAAAGCGAGGGAAAGAGTGGAAGAGTTTATGTTGAGGGACTGATTTACTGCCCCTTCCACACTTTCGGGTAAATGCCCGCTTCCATGTAAACTCTTCTTGGTCTTGCGGCTATTCCCTCGTTGCGCTTCAGCATCTCCATGGATGTCATCTCCGCTATTGCGGATTCTATGACCTCGCCTTTCATCGTGAATATTGCGATAGTGTCGCCTTTCTTTATTCCCTCATCGACAGCTACTATTCCTTTCACCGAGAGCTCTGCGCCGTGGCACAGGGCACCCACCGCCGTGTCCTTCACGACAATCTTCGGCATTTTATCGAATATGCGCTCCACAGGAAGCAGAACCTTTCTCAGGTAAGATTCGTCCCCTTCCTTCCGGAACACGAATGCATCCTTCAGTTCGTGCAGGGTTATCGCATCGGATTCAAGGAAATGGGCACTTCTCGTCCTTCTGAGTTCTACCATGTTGGCCCCGACACCCATTGCCTCGCCTATGTCGTGGCAGAGCGTCCTTATGTATGTTCCGGACTGAACCGATGTTCGGAAAAGAGCGTAATTGCCTTTCATCTCTATGAGTTCCAGGCTGTATATCTCACGAACCCGGAGAGCTCTTTTCACGGCTGAGCGGACAGGCGGCATCTGATACACCCTGCCCGTGAATTCCTTGAATATGCGCTCCACATCCTTCTTCGAGACCTTGCTGTGGAACTTCATCAGCCCGACATACTCCTTTCCCTCGTCCAGAAGCACATCTATTGCTTTTGTCGCCCGGCCTATGGCGACAGGTAGAACTCCCGTGACATGAGGGTCCAGTGTCCCGCTGTGGCCCGTGTTGTCCGCCTTGAGTATCTGCTTCACCCATGCGGATACCTGATGGCTCGTGGGCCCCTGCGGCTTGTCTATTATGACTATCGAGGATTTCAGAAGTTCTTCAATGCTTCTCTCTTCGGGCCTCTTTCCATACGGGCCCGGCCTCTCACCCTCAACCCTTGTGAGCATGTTCCACCCCCGCCTCGTGAAGAAGCCTCTCTGCAAGAGCCTCGGGACTCATGTGCGACGAATCGAGAACAAGGTCATATATCGATGTGTCCCTTATGTCGAAGCCATAGTACTTCATGTATCTCTCGTACTCGGACCTCTCCCTTTCGAGGACCTCTTTCTCGACTTTTTCCAAGTCTTTCTTCTCCCGCCCTGCTATGCGCTCCACCCTTATCGGAAGTTCGGCTGTAACATAGGCCCTGAACGCATCTATTCCGTGCTTGTATGTCATATATCCGGTGAGTCTGCCGTCCAGTACTATGTCATCAGCCTCCGATGCAATCTTCACCATACGCTCGTCCAGCTCCCGGTCTATGCTCTCATCCGTTTCAGCCAGTCTTCCGAAGTCCTCCAGAGAAAGCCCGCGCTCCGCAGCCATGTCCCTGAATATCTTCCCGGCATAGATGAGCCTCATTCCGGTCTTCTCCGATATAAGTCTGGCAAGCGTGGTTTTACCGCTTCCCGGAGGGCCGCTTATTGCTATCCTCAAATCATTCCTCCAGACTCGCAAGTTCCTTCTTCAATATGCTTATCTTGCCCATGTTCCTTATGATAGATCCGAACGGTGTAGACATGAGGGAATACAGCAGAACCCACACCTGAAGCACATATTTGTCCATAAGATAGACCTGCGGGGACCACGGTACGGTTATGTACTTGTACGGAAGGGCCTCCACCATCAGATACAACCATGCGAATACGGATATGAATATCACCATGGTGTACGCCATCACCTTGTACTGCCCGCTCATCGCTTTTGTTTGAAGCTCCATCATCTCCGGCTGCATCTTCATGAGCTTGTCGACTTTGGTCGCCTTCTTTGCCATTCTGGCCTCACTTAGTTCCTTATTGAATGCAGCAATCACCTTCTGCACCTCGGCCTGTTCCACAAAGTCCGTGTGCCATAATGTGACAACGCTGGAAAATGATGCCATGGTTATGCTTGAGAAGAATATCGTCAAAAGTATGTACTTTCCCTCGAAGCCGAAAAGCGGATAGAGCAGCAGTCCCACTATGGCTCCCAGGGCCATTCTCACCTCATTGTCAAACATGGCCCATATCGCCAAGAGAGCGAGGAATATCATTATAAACCTTGAAAAATCAAATATCTTCGGAGCAGGCTCCTCCTGCCCTGCCGAAGAGAGCTGAGAATTAATGGGTTTGGACTCCTCGCTCAGGTTATCCCTCCTTTCCGAAGAACTGTCTGAGCATCGGGTGCATCTCGACCATCTGTTCCTTGCCCATGGCCTCGTACATCTGGATCATTATGCCTACGGCAAGCAGAACGCCGGTACCGCTGGTATTTCCAACCGTCCCTACGAGATCCGCTCCCGCGGCGAGTGCACCCACGAAGGCTCCGCTGAACTTGGTAACCGCAGGAATATACCTCTCCAGAACCTTCTCAAGGACTCTGGGGTCCCTTCTGAATCCTGGTATCTGCATCCCGCTTCTCTGTATGTTCTCCGCGACAGCCCTCGGACCCATGTTCGTTGTTTCGATCCAGAATATGGCAAATATCATGGACCCGATTATCATTATGCTTACGAATATCACCACATGGGCCAGAACCTGCCACCATCCGTGTCCGGTATACTCCAGATATCGTGTCGGATACGCAAGAGGCAAAAGCCAATCTCCGAGACCCCTTATGGGATTCAGATACCAGACCAGACCTCCCGCCGGCTTCGTAGAGCCCGCTTTGTAGTACCCGAACCATGTTTGGTGTCCGAGCAAGGGCCAGTTTTGAAGTGTCGGGTGTGTCCAGAAGAGGAGTGCGAACATCCCTATGTTGGCAAGGAGCGCTGACATCAGGATAACAGGTATGTTTGATGCGTAAATGAGATTTATAGGATACCTGCCTCTTGCGCCCCTCGCCCTCTCATGAGAGAGAGGCAGTTCCACCCTCGTTGACTGGAAATATGCCACTATCAAGAATATCGTGGTGGTACCCATCAGTGCAACTATCGGGTTCGGATTTCCCAGGAACATCCTCTCTAAACCGCCGTTTGCCATCTGGGATGCGGAATAATGCGTGAGATAGTATATGGTCTTGGGAAGAGTTCCGCTGGGTATTATAGTGTCCTTCATAGGCTCCCAGTTGAATGTTCCCACTACGATGGCCTGTGCAACTCCCGCTGCAATGAACAGCGATATTCCGGAGCCGATCCCCCATTTGGAAACGACCTCATCCATCAGGAACACGATGTAGCTCCCTGCGAACAACTGAAGAACTATGATAAGCCTCGCCAGAAGTTCTCCGTTTCCGGGGCTTATCCCGTCGAGCATGCCTATGAATCCGCTATCCGGCACAAGATATCCGTAGACCTGAGGTATGGCCTCAACGAATATCATGATTATGACAAGGAGCTTCTGCGTGCTCTGATACACCGCTTTATCATCATCCTTCGTAAGATTCAGTTTTATTATTTTCGCCCCTGCGAACAACTGCATTATAATCGATGCGGTAACTATCGGGCCTATTCCAAGATGCATGATAGAACCGGATGCGCCGGCCATGATTGCCCTGTACTCCGAGAAAAGGTCCAGAGTCTTCTGCTGGTCAAGGCCGAATATCATGACATTTGTCATTGCGAAATAAATGATCAGAATGACCAAGTCCCATATCATCTTCATCTTGAATGAAACATGGCCATCCGGCTTCTTGATTACCGGAATATAACGAAGAACAGGCTTGAGCCCGTGCAGCCTGCTTTCATCCTCGTCCTTTGGTACATATGATGCCACAAGATATGTGAAATATGCCATAGGCACTGCTGCCAGTACCGTAAGTGTCGTGGACAGCCAAGTCGGAGCAGCGTATTTGTACCATCCGAGAACGAAAGCCGCCCATAACAACACGGATATCAGGCCATAGACCTGATTTCTCTCCTGTTCCTCGTTATCAGGCATTTATCTCAACCTCGCCCCCGACATTCTTTATCTTCTCGATCGCTCTCTCTGTGGCCTCCGGAACCTTCACTTTAATCGATGAAGTTACCTTTCCGGCACCGAGTAGTTTCTCTATGCCCATGGACTCAAGGTCTATCACATAGGTGTCTCCGTCCTTCTTTGCATATCCCTGCTCTATCAGGGCGTACAGTCTGTCCTGAATCTCTCCTACATTGATGGTCGCGGGTTTTTTGACTGTCTCGGGTGGTCTTTTGAAGCCGTGCCTTCCGAAATGCAACGGGTCTGCTTTCATTATGGCTATCTTCCTGTGTTTCCACACACCCGCATTTCCGACGCCTCCTCTCTTTCCGTGGCCTCTGCGAGCCTTCTTCCCGTGGCCGTGAGTTCTTCTTCCTCTGAACTTCTCATTCCTCTTTGACATTGTCATTCCCCCGGTCATCCATCATTCTTTCAAGGAGGGCGTTTATGTCCTTTCCCCTGTATCCAAGGGTTCCGCCTATGGAATAGGCCCTCTTTATCGTCCTGTATCCTTTTCTCGGAGGGTTCAACCTGAACACCGGCTTGAGTCCCTCTATCTTGGAGATGTTCACTTTGTTCTCGCATATTGCCTTGGCGAGTTCTTCTATCCCGTCATATTCCGTGTTTTCCTTGACGAAGGATTCGCTCACCGGGTGATCTCCGACCAAATGCCCCCTGAGAAGAAGAAGCTGTGTCATCACAGACTCGTCTATCTCTCCCCATGTGACATAGTCCTTTACCTTCTGAAGCATTCCCTTGTATGAAGGTGTTTCTGGAACGACCACGCAGTGATTGACCTTATTGAGCCTGAGCATCTCCATTGTATCGGCAATTCCTTCCTTTATATTGACCGTGCCTCTTATACGTACAACAGCATAGGCCATTATTCACCACCTCTTGCGCTCTCTTCATGCATCCTCGTATATGAGAGGTTTTTCAGTGCGTTGTATACCGCCTGTGCATAGTTCACCGTTGTCTTTGTATGTCCTTTTGTAAAGCCCCATACATCCCTTATACCGGCCATCCCGAGGATTATCTTCGCAGTATTTCCCGTTGCAAGCCCAACGCCTCTCGGTGCGGGTTTGAGGACCACTCTTGCGGAGGCGCTTCTTCCTTCGGTCTTTATCAGCAGTGAGTGAGGCTGTCCGCATCCGCATTCCCACGAACCGCATCCTCTTTTTACCTCTATTATGTTGAGCTTCGCATTATCTATGGCCTTTCGAATCGTGGGGCCTACCTCTTTTCCCTTGGCCATGCCGATTCCTACGAAACCGTCTTTATTGCCTACGACAGCAGCAACGGAGAATCTCGGTCTTCTTCCCGAATCCGTCATCCTCTGAACCATTCTCACATCAAGGACCTCGTCTTCGAGTTCCGGCAGGAGTATGTCAACTATCTGCGGCTCTTTGAGAGGAAGTCTCGAATCCAGAGCCTCTTTGATGCTGGTTATCTTTCCTGTCTTTACGAGCTTTCCCAGCCTTGTCCTCGGTTCCCATTCATCCATTTTCATGCCTCCTCTATCTTTGCCTTGACTTCCTCGAACATCTTCACCGTCTCTTCACTTATGTGGGCTCCGCTTATCCTATCATCGGAGGGGAGTTTCTCTTCTCCGTGGGCTATGTCCAGTCCTGCATCCACAAGACCTTTGAGCGCCGAGAATGCCCTGCATCCCTTGGAAGGTATGCTGAGTCCCATGTCGAAGACAGCCTCTTTGACCCCGTTCTTCAGTGCCTTCTTTCCCGCAAGGTATCCCGTAAGATATGCCGCAGGTGTGCTTGAATATCCTTTGGTCCAGCCGTATTTGGCAAGTTCCTTGGATGTGGCATGGGCCAGAATCCTGTCTCCGACATAATCGAAAGCCGCCACCTGAACGGTGACATATCTGTTGCTGTTTCTGTAGAGCGCTCTGGGAAGCCCCGACTTCAGAAGTCTGAGCCTGTATCTGTAATCCGTCTTTCCTTCCCTTCTTCTTCTGAAAGGTACTCTGTATCTTGGTCCACCTGCCATGCTCATTCCTCCTTGAGATGCCCGTCGGACCTCAGATGAAGCCTTAAGTGGGACTTGCTCTTGTACATTCCGCCTTTGGCCCTACGGTAATATATCCTATAATCGTGCCTGCTTATCTGTTCGCTGTCCCTTAGACTCTTGAGTTCCGCCCTTATCGGCCGTATCATTGTCATCCACTTCTCTTTCTTTGAAGTTCCCGCGTACTTCTTTCCTTTCCTGCTTCCCGGGCCCTTTCTTCTGCCTTTCTTCTTCTGCTCGGCTATGTGGCGCGCTCTTGCACGGGAAACTCCTTTTTTCTTCTTCTTCTGAATGATGTTTCTCTCTATGAGTTCGCGGATATCTTCTCTCGTTATCGCATCTGCGACCTCGTCAAGGTGCTCGGGACTCACCCAAACGCGATTGATACCGCATTTGAGCATGTCCGCCGCAACCCTTCTCTGATATTTGACATCCATTTCAGGACCCCCTGTTCAATACTCGTATTCCGAGCTTCTCTGCCTTTTCTATTATCGCCATTCTCTTTCTGGTACCGACACCGTGTGCTATCCTTGCCGCCTCTTTCTCAGGGTCTATGGAATCCAGATCGGCCGTGTTGTGTACCATCACCTCTTTGAAACCCGAGGGGTGAAGTCCTCTTGCCTTTGCCGGGCCCCTGTATCCTATGGAGACCTTCTTTGGCCTGTATGCATATCCTCTTCTCATACTGGAATGGAGTCCTCTCGGCCTTCTCCATCTTCCGTCGGAAAGCCTTACAAATCTGAACCACTCCTGCCTGTGGAACTCCGGCCTCTTCTTATTCTTCTCATCGCGGAGCCTTAGAGCTTCCAATGTCTCTTCATCGAGTTTGGGTTTCTGCTTCATAAGACTCTTATCCTGCTTCTTCTTTCTGGCCAAGTCGATCACCCTTTCTTGATTATGTATATTCCGTCCTGGAACACACGAGTATCATATCCCTTTATTCTGGTCGCCTTCTCTATGTTAGCCGCTGTCTGTCCTGCCTTCTCCTTGTCTATGGATGAGACCTTCACTATGTCCTTTTCTATGCTAACCTTGACACCTTCCAGTATCTTTGCCGTCCTTGCCCTATTCTCCCCGAGGAAGTTCTCTATCATGAAAGTGTCCCCTTTCGCGGATATCTTTACGGGGAAGTGAGAATAGACAAGTTTCAGATGATACTCGAATCCCTCGGTAACTCCTTTTATCATATTGGCTATGTGTGCCGCCCATGTTCCTATAAGGGCCTTTTCCTCCTTGCGGGGGAATTCACAATACACCGAAACGGTATCGGACTGGACTTCCAACTGAAGTTTCGGATGTATGAAGTGTCTTTTCAAATCTCCCTTCGGGCCCGAAACGATGAGCTCGTCACCTATCTTGTCAACCTTGACCTCGGGCGGAACCGGGACCTCTTTTCTGATTATTCCTGCAACCGGCATGGTATCACCTCAGTATACATAGGCCAGGAGTTTTCCTCCTATGCCAATGTCCTTAGCCTCGCTGTTCGATATAACTCCTTTCGTCGTGGAAATGACAAGGATTCCGAAGTTCTTTCCGGGAAGATATCTCCTCTCGAACTTCTCTATCTCATCCTTTTTCACGGAGAACCTCGGCTTCACCACACCGCAGCTGTTGAGCCTACCGTTCAGCTTCACTATGAACTCTCCGCCCCTTCCGTTCTCCACGAGTTCGAATTCCTTTATGTATCCGTATTTCTGCATCACATTGAGTACCCTTCCGGTGAGCTTTGATGCGGGATATACCGTACACTCCATCTTTCCGCTGAGTTCGGCGTTCTTGATGGAAATCATGGCATCATTTAGTGGATCATGCTGCATCTTCATACCTCCTTACGAGTATTTCTTGAACCCGAGCTGAGGGGCGATCTCTCTGAAGCACTGCCTGCAGAGGTGCATCCCGTACCTTCTCACGATTCCTCTTTTCCTTCCGCATCTGTCGCATCCTTCTTTCCTTCCGAACTTCTTCTTTGGTTCCATCAGCTCACCTCTCTGATTATGGTGGCATTAAACATCTTCTCGGCAAATTCGATACCTTCTTCCTTGGTTATCCTCTGCTTTTCGGGGAGTTTTCTGCGCTCCTTTCTTCTCTCCGCTATCCTGTATCCTCTCCTTCTCAGAACGACGGATATGTCCATCCCGAAAACGCCTATTTCAGGGTCATACTTCATACCCTCAAAACTGGTGTGGTCCTTCACACCGAAAGAGAAGTTCCCCTCCGGGTCGAACGAATATGCCGCTATCCTGTATTCCTTTGTCCAGAGCGCTCTTTTAACGAAATCCACGGCTTCATCTCCTCTGAGAGTCACCTTTACACCAAGAGGCATGTGTTTCCTGATGTTGAAATCCCGGTTCGTCATCCTTGACTGCGTCCTCACCGGCTTATGCCCGGTAAGCATCCGGAGGACCTTCTCCGCCTTGACCAGCCTTTCTCCCGCTTCGCCTACGCCGATGTTCACTACGACCTTGTAAACCCGTATATCCCTCATGAGGTTTGGTTTATCACTCATTTACATCAGCCTCCGGCAGTTTTATTTCAGGAGTTTCCGTTCCGACCACGAAGACATTTTCCTTAATGGTATCGAATCCTTCTTTGAACCTCACTATGTTGGGCTGGGGGCCTTTCACCACTTCATATTCGGACAGTACCGCAAGACTTCCCCTGTGTCTTCCTCCGATGATGAGAGCCCTGTTCCCTTCCTCCATCTTAAGATGTTTGATTATCTTCTGGCCGGGAACGGCTATCTTCAGAACATCTCCGGTTCTGTATATGTCCTTATCCACGATTATGTTCCTTCCATCGTGGAGGTTTATCTGGGTCTTTCCGCCTTTTACGGTGCTTTTCCCATTTATCCTCGCGAGCTTCCACTTTGACCTTTCGGAATCTATCGCGATCGGTGTCAGTCTTCCGCGGACATCGAAGAGCATCCTGTAGTGTTCGTCGGCATCCGGTATGGATATTACATCCATGAGGCCCACCGGTGCCTTATAATCGGTCTCCGGGACTCCGTCCACGAGTATCTTCCTTGCACCGATTATCCTTCTCGCTTCTTTCATGGTGTCCGCATAATGCAGCATGTCCCTCAGAACCATGCCCAGGGGCATGGCGTGGGATATCGGGTGCTTTCCCGGCGCAGGCTTGACCGCCCATAGGGCCTCCTTTTTGGATATCTTCCATGATTTGGGTATGGTAAGCCTCTTGATGTGTTTGCTCATTCTGATGCCTCCTTGACCTTCTTCTCTAGTTCATCCAGTTTCCTCTTTCTCCATGGGTCAGATGTATCGAGTTTTGTTATCACAACATTAGATGGATGTATGGGTCTGGTGACATGTTTCTCATCCGACTTGGCTATTGTTACCCCTTCGATATGAAGAAGATGGCTTGTTCTGTCTACGGAGGAGACCTTATCCACATGACCCGTGAAACCTCCTCTTACTATCTGAACCACATCTCCCTTCCTCACGGTCATGGACCGTATCCCGTATTTCTTCCTGAGCTCCGGGCTGAGGTGGGCCGAAAGCATTCTTCCTCTCCTGTGGTGAGGCAGGTTGTTAAACATCTTCCTCTGCTTTCTCGGTTTACTGCTGTTCATCATATCACCTTCACACGATTATGGATGCCGTGGCCGCTATTCTGGGCCAGCGCTCCGCTGCTTCCCGTGCCACGGGACCTTTTATCTCCGAGCCTTTCGTCTCTCCCTTCGGCGTTGTTATCACCGCTGCATTGTCCTCGAACTGGACCATCGTACCGTCCGGCCTTCTGAAGGGCCTTCTCTGTCTTACTATCACGGCATTTATTACCTGCCTTCTCATCTCAGGAGTTCCTTTCTTGACCGATACCACAAGGAGATCACCGATGCCTGCACTCGGAACACGGTTCTTTACACCGTGATAATTGAGCACTGAAAGTATCTGTACCTTCTTTGCACCCGTGTTGTCCACACAGTCCAGTACCGCCCCTGCCGGAAGTCCTCTGGTCTGGTTTCCAGCAAGTCCCTTCATGAGTTCACCTCCACCACTACGAACGATATCGTCTTGCTCAGAGGCCTGCATTCCATTATCTTCACCTCATCCCCCTGCTTTACATCCATGCAGTCCGGGAGGTGAGCGGATATCCTTTTGAACCTCTTTTCATATCTCTCATATTTCTTAACATAATGAAGCCTCTCCAGTTCCACCACGACCGAGCCGTTCATTTTCGCACTCTTTATCTTGCCCTTGAACATCTGTCCCCTTACGGGAAGAGTGCCGTGGAAGGGGCAATCCGGGTCCTTGCACACCCTGACGGGGGGCTTGACATCTATCCCTATGTCCCTGTATTCGGGCTTCTTTTCGACCTTTTTTCCGGTCTTCTTCATCTTCTTAACCTTAACTTCTTCTGCCATAAGCTCACCTGACCTTTTTTATCCTATCTTCCGGCCTATACCTTATCTTCTTTCCTTCTATCATGATGTTGTAATCATCAAAGGCTAGAACAACCACTTCCTTCGGAACTTTGATCTCCTTTCCGTCAGCCTCTATCACGAGCATATCGCGGCTTTCGTCCACCACGACGCCTTTCCTTCCCACCAGCGTGGAATCACTGGAAGACGCTATGGTAACATTCAGCCCTATCAGCTCATGCTTTGATATGTTGGATGCATCCCTCAACGAATCACCTCCACGGTGAATCCCATCTCCGTGAGTATATCTTCCACTTTCTTTGCGTGATCGCCCTGAAGCTCTATCTTTCCGTCCTTCACGGTTCCTCCGGACGCGCACTTCGTCTTCAGGGTCTTTGCCAGCTCGTTGAGGTCGATGTCCTGGCTCTCTATGCCTTCGACTATGGTGACCGTCTTTCCGTACCTGCGCTTGCCAAGATATACCTTCACTGACTGCTGTTCCTTGGCTATATCCTCGCATATGCACAGTTCCTCCGGAAGACCGCACCTCGGACATATTCCACCCATCCTTACCGTTCCTCCTCGTTCAATATGGTAAGAATCCGGGCTATGTCGGCTCTCAGTGACCTTATCTTACCCGGGCTCTTGGGTGCACCGCCCATGGCGGCGACTCCTCTTTCGTGCATGAGCTCATTCCTAAGTTCCTTAAGTTTATTGAGCTTCTGTTCGTGGTTAAGCTTCCTTATCTCGGATGATTTGAGTGTCATTGCTCATCCTCCTTCTTCTCCTGTTCGGGATGTATCTCAGAATCTTTCTTTTCCGCAGGAGCGAGTTCGGGCTCAGGCTTCTTTTCTTCTTTCACAGGCTCCTTTTTGGGCCCCTGTTCCGTCTTCGGCTCGGAAGGAGCGGGTTCGGCTTGTTTTTCTGCACTTTTCTTCTCAGGCTCGCTCTTTTTTTCCTGAGGTTTTCCTGAGGATCTTGGTCCGGAGCGAGGCTTTCTGTTGTCCCTTCTTCCGCCCCTTCTGTCCTTACCGCGCTTTTCATCCCTTTTCTTCCGTGCTTCCTGTCTGCGGTCCTCTCTTCTCTGGGCATCTTCCTTGTCTCTCTTATCCGCAGCCAACTTCTCTGCCTTTCTCTCATCGGGAAGCATTACCGAAATCTCATCGGGAAGCTTTGCTTTCGGGTCCATTATCTGCACGGTCACACCGATAACTCCCGCCTTGAGTTTGGCAACGGAATATCCTTCATGCATCCACTGTGCTCTCGGCTCTCCGCAAAATTTTATATGTCCTTCCTTGTATTTCTCGGTCCTGTGCCTCTCTCCCCTGAGCTTTCCTGCTATTATGACCTGACATCCTTTGGCTCCGGACTGCATTATCCTCCTTACGGTGGAATGTCCTGCCCTTCTGAAATGCCAACCCCTCTCAAGGGAAGATGCAAGCTTCTCAGCCATTATCTGTGCATTGAGTGACGGGTCATCCACTTCCTGAACCTCTATCTGCGGGTTGTCAAACTTGAATGTGTACTGCACAGCCTCGGTCAGGTCCTTTATTGCACCGCCCTTGCGTCCTATGACGAATCCCGGTCTCTCGACTATCAGCGTTATCCGGGTTCCCATAGGGGTCCTCTGGATGTCCACTCCGCCGAATCCGGCCCTCTTCGTCTCACTCATCATATATTCTTTCAGAAGAAGTCTTCGTATGTTCTCCTGAACGAACTTTCTCTCGTTTGCCAAGTTCAATCCTCCATGCTCTCAAGAATTACCTCGATGTTCGTCGTCTTCTCATCCCAAGGTGTGAACCTGCCGTGTGCCCTGGGCATATATCCTTTATAGACCCTGCCCGGATGCGCGGCTATGCTCTTGATGTAAAGAACGTCCGTATCCAGACCGTTGTATTCCGCATTGCTTTCCGCATTTTCGATGACCTTGAGCACATATTTCGCCACTTTGACAGGATACTTTCCCGGACCTATTCCGCCTTTCTTATGACCTGCACCGTGGGTGTATCGTCTTATCGGAACCGCCTTTTTCTTAGCTATGACATCTTCCAGATAGTCCTTGGCCTCCTGAAGTTCCATGCCGCGAAGCTTTCTGCACAGTTCCATCGACTTCTTTCTGGATATCGGAAGCTCAACCCCTCTGGCTCTGGCCGTCTTTTCAGGGTCAAATGCCACGGAATATCCCTTGGCATGTATGGGCTCGCTTTCCTTGGATTCCTTCTTGGTTTCCGCCTTGGATTCCTTCTTTTCCTTCTTTTCCGCCATAGAATCACCTTACTTCAGAGGCATGTATTTGGACGACCTGGTAGCTCCGACACCCGGCCCCGAATGTTTGACCGTCCTTCTGGTAAGCACGAACTCGCCAAGAAAGTGTCCTATCATCTCCGGTGCCACGGTTATCTCCTGGAACTCCTTGCCGCTGTATACGGCGATCTTCTTTCCAACGAAGGAGGGCAGTATTATCATTTCCCTCCTGTGAGTGCGAACGGCTTTGCTTCCGTCGCTCTTTGCCATCTTTTCAAGGAAGGCCATCTCTTCAGGATTGAAACCTCTCTTCATCTTTCTTCTGATGCGAGCGGGAAAGAGGTTCATCATCTGCTCCATGGACATCTTCTGAAGCTGTTCGAGCGTGTACCCTCGATAGGTGAACTCCTTCTTCCTTCTCTCCTGTATCTGGCTCTTCTTCTTCCTCTGCTGCCTTCTTGCCGCTTTGGCCCTGCCTGCGGTCTTTATCTTTGCCATGCTCACTTCCTCCTATTCTTATTCCTCTTCTTGGGAGCGAGTCTTCCGACCTTCCTTCCCGGATGTGTTCCTCTTGCCATGCTGCTCGGGCCTCCGACATGCCTGTGCGAACCTCCTCCGTGTGGGTGGTCCACAGGATTCATGTTCACGCCGCTGACCTTGAAGGACCTCTTCGCCCTGCTCTGATAGGCATGTACTTTCTTTCCCGCCTTGGCAAAGGGCATATCCGTCCTTCCTCCGCCGGATACTATTCCGAGAACGGCCCTGCAATTGTTGTCGAATGCCTTGAACTCCTTCGACGGGAGCTGTACCACGGTCCTCTCGCCGTGACTTATGACGAGCCCGGATGTTCCGGGTGTCCTTACAAGCTTTCCACCGTCTCCGGGTTTTATCTCTATGTTATATATGGATGTACCTTCCGGTATCTCTCCGAGGGGCATTACGCTTCCGAGTTCGAGAGGGACCATGGAGCCCATGTGTATCTTCTGTCCCACATACATTCCGCTGGAGGCGATCATGTTGAACTCATCCCCGTCTTCCATCTTTACCACTGCCACCGGTGCATAGTGTCCAGGGTCGTGAATTATGTCCTTGACCCTGCCGATGCCCTCTTTTCCCGGTAGTTTTATCTCTCCCTTGTGTCTGTGGCTTGGTGAGCGGTATGTGGAACTTCCGTGTCCCCGGCTCTGTATTATAAGTCTCTTACCCATGTTCACGCACCTCAGAATATTCCTATCCTCATGCCGAGCTCCTCGGCAGAGTACTCGGGCTTGAGTTTCACGGTCGCTTTCTTGCCATGCTTCGTTATCATAGTGTTCACGGATTCGACCTTCACATCGAATATCTCCTCTATAGATCTCTTTATCTCGGCCTTTGTGGCATCCCTCTTGACTATGAACTGGAGCTTGTTCTCCTTGTCCATAAGGGAAAGGGACTTTTCAGCCACGAACGGGTGGAGTATTATCTGATAATTGTGCCTCTTGGAAACGCTCATAGGTTCCACTCTCCTATCTCTTTAAGTGCCTTCTCACTCATCAGTACCAGTCTTCCCGGGTCTCCACCGGGGGCCAGCATCTCAACATTCAGATTCTTCGGAGTGGCGACATCCACACCTTCCAGATTCCTGAATGCTTTCAGTGCCTTTTCCCTCTCAGATACCACGACCAGTATGCTCTTCGCCCTCTTGTACTTCCTTCCTCTCATCTTGCCTCTGCCTGCCCTTATGTGCTTTCTGGCAAGGGCCCTCTCTATGTCGTCGTACATTCCCAGTTTCCGAAGGAGTTCTATCGCATCCTTTGTGCTCTGCAATTCCTCGACCTTATCTTCCACGATAACAGGGAGCGTGAGTTTATCGGAGAACTTGTGGCCTCTGTTCCGCACAATCTCTCGGTCGCCCGTGGCCGAAAGCGATGAGAGCCTTGCGAGTTTCATCTCCTTGCGGTTCATCTTCTCAGTCAATACTTTGTAAGAGCGGGGAGGGTGTGCTCTTCTTCCACCGACATTGTTGGGTGACTCGGCAGCAGTGCTGCTTCCCTTGAGCCTCTGTACCCTTGAAACACCCCTTCCTTTTCCCCATGTCGATACGGAATGCCTCATTCCGGCCATTGGATTTGAGCCGTAGGGCTGTCTTCGGTTGGAACGGACCACATTCACGGCCTTTCTTATCAGGTCCGGCCTGAATGGCACTGAAAATGCATCCGGAAGTTCCACGGATTTCTTCTTCTTTCCTGCAAGGGAATACACATTGACTTTATCGGCCATTTATCACACCCCCTGCTTGGACTCCCTAGATATGTATGATATCTCGGGGGCCACTGCCTCTCCTTTGAACCTTGTGGCATCTCTCATCTTAATCAGCCTCTTGGTTGGACCGGGTATGGAGCCGTGTATTATGACATACTTGTTCCTTACCTCGCCGTAATGCAAAAATCCGCCCTTGGGATTTATCTGCTCCGGGTTCTCCCCTATCGTAAGTATCCTCTTATTGTATTCGGTTCTGTGATGATATCCTGTCTGACCTGCCTGCGGCACCGTGGGCTTGATGTATCCCGGCCTCTTGGGGCCGGTGTTGGCGGCCTTTCTTCTCTTCTTACTATTCTTATGTGAAAGTACCTTGACACCCCATCTCTTGACAGCACTCTGCCATCCCTTTCCTTTGGTGACAGCCATTATGTCGACCATCTTTCCGGGCTCAACGAAGTCCGTTATGTCTATGTCCTTTCCGAGCAGCTTCTTCGCATAATCAACCCTGTCCGGTATGGTTCCGCCGGCCACCCTGAACTCCATTATCTCGGGTGTCTTTTTGGGTACTCCGGTAACAAGCTTCGGCTGGGTATATACCACAAGCCTGACTTCCTCGACATCCTCCATATTGGCCTTTTTCAGGACTTCCGATGGTTTTTTAACATTCTTCGGAACAGGAATTCTCCTTGCAAGGTCCTTATCCAGCTTCTTTGTCCATACCTCCGCTACAGACCTCAGTCCGTACGGCTCTCTTGCGTACAGCCTCAAAGCTGCGACCTTCATAGGGGGCACTTCGACAACGGTTGCCGGTGCCATAACTTCCTGCCCTGCTGTGGTGCTTTTCTTTCTGTAGTCTGTCATGAAGACGTGTGTCATTCCTGCCTTGTATCCTGCGAAGCCCTGGATTTTAGGGCCTTCGCTAAGCTCCGGCCATGACCTGATATGCGGTACGGGCGATTTTGCCCTCTTTCTTGGCGAATAGCCATGAGATCCTCTCTTTGGTCCGTGTGGTTTTGCCATTTTAAACCTCCGTTGGGTTTTTTCTCTGTGTCAACCGTAACGCGCAGCCAACGCTCAAAACACCACGAAAGTGGCGTTGCACGGGGTTGCTCGAGGCATTGCCCCTTTGCGTTTGGTTGACCCTTATTTCAGGAGTGGAGCCAACTAACAGGTATGGTATATAAAGATTGTGTATTTCGTGCTCCGTTGCATAACTCATACCGAGCTATGCGAGATAAGAGCGCCATAACTCAACTTTGAGTTATGGAATTCTCTTAATCGATGTTTAAAAGCATGTTATAGATCACAAACTTCCTCATGA
>Ga0190313_1000425_pt1 | contig 25448 bp, 38 predicted proteins | sample 4870071011_MG_FD_169989 | JGI IMG/M metagenome (GOLD analysis project Ga0190313, IMG submission 169989) | Hydrothermal vent sediment bacterial communities from Southern Trench, Guaymas Basin, Mexico - 4870-07-10-11_MG | ecosystem: Environmental > Aquatic > Marine > Hydrothermal vents > Sediment ... | reverse complement strand
GTATATTATTTGATTATAGGATATATTAATATTGATCTTATTACTTAGACTAAGTACTGCTTCATTACTGTCTATGTAGTTCCTATAATCATATATTAATGCTGGTTTGACATATATTCTAGAATTAGGTGTAATATCAAGTTCAGCATACCTTACATTTTCTTTATGTGTCGATACAGGCTTTAAGGTATATGAATATGATAGAGCTAATGATGAGAGTATGAATATAGATAGGGCTATAATAAATAGTATTTTAAGGAGAATACCTCTATTTGATCCAGATATAGATTTATTCAATTATATTACACCAGTTCTCTAGCTATGTAGATTACGTTTAAGGCTAGTATAAAAGTTATTGTAGCAATTATAGATGATATGTAGTCTCCAAAAAACATTATCATATAGACTAGGGGAATACCCATACCCGGTATTATGAGAATTTCTTTACCCAAGCACTCCCCTGCATTTATTTCCCAAGGATCCCTATGGTCAAGAGCATCACCTTTAGTATAATACTTCATAGAGCCCGATTCATGAGTAACCTCAACTACTCTATGGATAACAATCTTACTGCCTATGATGAACGCTATTATATCACCCTCACTAATATCATGAGAATTACTAACAACCACAAGATCACCTACTTTAAGCGTAGGTTCCATACTAGTACTAGTTATTACGAGAAATCTATAGCCTAGTATCAGCATTAATGAGAAAACTACTATCATAGAGATTAATATAGTCTTACCTATGAGGGATAATGGTTTTAACCTATTATTTATAGGCATTATTATATTCCTGCTATGAGGAACTTTATTCCTTTGTCTAAAGATCATATACATGACTGATAGTTGAAAGATAGCTGATACAAGCATTACCTGTATATTGATAAACCATTCCATGTTAGGTAATATGGGGAAGAGTTTTAGCATAAATATTGTTGATAGTCTCACCAATAATAGTTGTGCTAGACTATATCTTGCAGCCATAACTGTATAGACAATACTTGTAGCCAGTAGGGATAGGAACTCCAGTATGAACCGTGGGTTAGCCACGACTATTTTTGTATAGGGGATTTCAAAGAATATGGTTATTATGGAAATAGCTATAGTAGTTCCTATATTTAGATTACCTATGCGTTTAACAAATAAATACCTCAAAAGCTCAAGTAGGGAGTAGTAGCTTAGGAAAAACGTTACGTTTATAATAATATGTGAAGGTGTTATTGCTAAGATATTAATTCCATAACCAGTAAATAGTCCTACTATATAGCTTGGTACAATACCAGCTAAAGCCAATAGTAATATGTCTGGATCTTTATCTATAGAGTGAACTGTGACAATATAGTTTCTGAATAGTATGAGTATGGAGAGTGATATGAATGTAGGAATTATATAGTATGCTAATCCATAAAGTATTTCTGCATATCTAATGATATATACTAGGAGCATAGATAAAAACACTATTAATAAACACTTTATGCCCAATGCATCTGTACACCATCATCTATTTTATGAGCTAAATATTAGTAAAAAAGATATTATGATTAAGTATTTATGGAATATAGTACTCATTCCACTGAATAACCTCAATATATATTGTAAAGGTTAATATAGCACCCTGTGGTGCATCCTGTAGGACTGTTAAGTCCCAACTTATATCAGCACTTTGACATGGATGTAGCTGTTCACCAAAATTATCTCCCCACCAGATCAATAGATCTGGTTTACCATCACCATTAAGATCTATTTCCTCACCCTGTTGTAGCTCTTGTTCATTTAATTCATAATATGTAAAGTTATGTGTACCATTGTTCAATATAACCCTCCATATCCTTACTGGTATACCGCCATTATTATGTATCTTAAATGCAATGTGCGTATAGTACCATGGGTACACCTTGTGTAAGGTCACATTCATTAGATCGTAGTCTCCATCACCATCACTATCAATAAGCGTAACATTTGTACAGCCAACATCCTTGCCAAGCTGTATAGCCATTGGATCGGGATAACCTGTAGCGTTCCAGTCATTACCTCTATGATCACCATAACCTGGGGCTAGACCACATGCGTCTTTATAGGTTAGAGAACCGTTGACAAACTCTATATCAACTTCTGATGTACTTACATATACGTTAACCTTTAGTGCTTGACTCCACATAGCTACAGCTGATGCTGACAATAGTGTTAGGGCCGCTACTATTAACGCTATAGTTACATTCTTTTCCAACCTATCTTACACCTATATACATTCATCATGTTTGGGCATTAAGCCCGGGGGATTATTTAAAAACATTATGATTACCCATATCTCAAGCTATTATTATGGACCGTTTACTTCATTCCACTGTGCAAACGTTAATTCTAGATCGAATGAATATGTGGCTGTTTCATTAGCTTCCTGTTTCACTATGATTTCTAATATGTAAGTACTATTTTCCCCTTCATCTATTTGTGTATCAATTGGTTTGATCAGCCTTACTTTTAACGCTCGACTATCTTCTCCAGTCCAGTTAGACCAAGAGATATTTAGCAACTTTACTGGTACCGTACCAATGTTATCGACAACCATTGTAATGTTTACTGCATAACCAGGATAAGCTTTAACCAATGTTATGTTAAGCTTTATAGGATTTCTCTGATCATCGTATCTTTCTGGGTTAACATAACACTTAGCCACATCCTTATTCTCAGAGTTGTTGTATCCGGGTGCCTGCGGATCTGGTCCTGTATCACTGCAGTTCCAGGTACTCCATTTAACTTTAACTTCTCCAGTGTTAACATAAGCATTGATCTTTAGCGTCTGGGTCCACATAGCTAGTGCTGTACCGAATCCGATTAGCAGAATCGATATCATTGTTATAGCGAATATTTTACTTAGTGCATACATCTTATACACCTTAAGAATAGAATTGCCTCTAGTATATAAGAAGATACTGTATCTCTTATACAGATAATATATATGTACAAAAGGTTTGTATTTTATATACTAGCCTTATGCCATTGTTCTTCAGCAACTATGAACATATAACGGCTACGATCAATATTTGCCTTATCAAGTACATTCTTAAACCTATGGACTACGTGATTTAGGCTATGGCTTATCACGAATATACATTTAAGATCGGTATCTACAAGTATAAGTAGAGCCTTACCAAGCACGTTAGCTATGTCCTCTCTATTCATACCAGAGCTCAGGTAAAGTATTATATAGATATCAGTATTACTGACAATAACATCAGCTATATACTCTAGATTAGATTCTCCGTAGACTATTCTCCCATATTCTAGAGAGACTTCATCACTAAGCTTTAACTTATTACGTATAATTTCACTCATAGCCTTATTTGTTAAAGCAGATACACTAATAAGAGACTTGTTTTCCAATATCTCTCTAACACTAGTTAATAGTGATAGCAACTTGTATCCATAGGATGTAAGGAAATAGCGTGAACGACCATCAATAACCTCAACATTAATAGCACCAATACCGAGGAGTTTATCGATAAACCTCTCAAGAGAGCGAGAATTAAGATTAGCAGCATACAATACATGAGTCTTACCAGCAACTCCCTCACGCTCAATAAAGTCCAGAATAGCCCACATAATATCAATCTTAGACCTATGCCCAACCTTTCTAGACATACAACTAACCCAATCGGACTCTATCGTATGTTCATGTATGTATCTTAAATACCTATTAAACATATTGTACAAAACATACATATGATCAAAAACTCCATTAACTATATAATAGAATATTAGAAAGTTTAAGAAAACATAAAAATGTTTAGGAAACCAAACAACCATCCTTATAAATCCCCAATAAAATATAATAGACAGAGCCGGGGTGCCCGAGCGGTCTAAGGGGCCGGCCTGGAGAGCCGGTGGGTCTCACGGCCCGCGCGGGTTCAAATCCCGCCCCCGGCGCTTATTATTTTCCTAGTTAGTTCATTAATTAACGATGTATTTACTTATATGCAGTTATTATTAGGTAGCCTTTCTTACTCTTCCATTCAACTCTTGTGTATATCTTTTTCAATAGTTCTATGTAGTATTCATGGCCTTTAGCAAGTACTATCTGTAGAAAGCCTTTGTTACATAAATGTTTTTCCGCATCTGTGACTAGTTTATCAACAATGTTTCTACCTGCTGATAATGGTGGGTTTGAATATATTGCCTTAAACACCATATCCTTTACTGGCTCATATAAATTGCCTTTTAGTATGACTACTTTATCGGCAACACCATTCAGTGATGCATTATATTTAGCTGTTTTTACAGCTAGTTCATTTATATCAACCATATACACCTTAAGCCTAGGGTTAAGCTTAGCCACTACTATACCTATAACGCCATAACCGCAACCAATGTCTAGTGCATTACCTTCGCTAGGTAACCTTATGTTTTCAAGCAATAGCCTAGTACCAAGATCAATGTCCCTTCCAGAGAATAGACTAGAATAAGTTAGAAACTCAAACATATATCCATGTATATATAGCGATATGTATCGTTTCTTACCCTTCCTAAACGGTTTCCTCGAGAAATAGTGTTGGCTAACCACTTTTTCTAGCCCCACGTTTCCTCCAGACAGACGGGTATACACAGGGTCTCATGTAAACACGTGTTATCTTAACAACAATTCCACGGTTCATACCAGCAATCTCTTTAGCACTATACTGTGCTTGTCCAAGAGCCACCAACTCACCCTTGAGAGTATATATTGCAACCCGTGAACCTTTTGAAACGTCATTTGTAAGCCTAGCAATACCGGGTACAGCCAAGTGTGCACCATGAGCTATAGCGTCAACAGCTGTATCCCGAATAACTATCTTTGGCAGGTGACACGTTGCCACTTCAACAGGCATAATGATCCTCCTAAGCAGTCTCTCATCACCCTCCTCCCTCCAGAGATATATTGCTTCGGAAAGCTCCTGCATCTTCACTAGTGTCTCGTCCTCACGGAAGGGGCCCGTCCTTGTTCTACGTAGTTCTCTCATATGTGCCCCAACGCCTAGGACTAAGCCTATGTCATGAGCTAGTTTCCTCATATATGTACCTGCTTCACATCCTACTTTGACTAATGCGTATCTCCCACTATATTCTAGTAGTTCTATATAGTGTATTGTCCTTACACGTATTGCCCTCTTAACACTTGATCTTAGTGGTGGTCTCTGATATATTCTTCCAGTAAACTCCTTAAGCACTTCTTCAAGCCTATCCCTAGATACTTGTCCATGGAATTGTATAACCATTACGTACTCCTTACTAGTATGTACAACATTACCTATAACCTTAGTAGCATTCTCTAATGCTACTGGTAAGACACCAGTAACCTTGGGATCAAGTGTACCTCCATGACCAGCTTTACTTAGTCCAAGCATTCGTTTAATCCATGCAACAACCTCGTGGCTTGTTGGACCCGGGGGCTTGTCTATGTTTATAACACCATTTCTAATGTACTCGTTAATTTCTCTCTTATAGGGAAGAACGCCATATCTAGGATCGGTTTCATCATCTCTTAATATGATCCACTCTTGCCTTAAACCACTATATCTTATCAGCTTATCTAGGAATTCTAGGCCTTCCCTAGCACTCAATAATCTCTACCTCAATAGTTACCACACTATTAACTATTTGTGGAGTCTAGTAATATACCTATTCTTTAAATGTTTCTTTAAATACTTAGAATAACAGGTTAAAAACCTCGATGAAGTTTATGAATACTCTGTATAGAGAGACCTTCTAAACTGGTGATAGCTTTGGCTTAACAATTTCCTTCATAAAATCAGTTAGTCCAGCAGCAGCTACTGCCTTTAATACCTCCTCATCAGATGCTCCCTTAGGTATGTCTATAACCTTATCTAGAGGCTCAATATGCTTTATATTGACACGTCTCCGTTTAACACCAGTAAGGCTCTTGGGACCAGTAATTAGGACAAAGCTGTCATCAATAATATCTACTATAACACATTTTCTACCAGCTTCACGACCCGCTATCTTAACACATACTCTACCTATCTCTATAGCTGGCATCTTCTTATCCCCACCCCTATATTTACTAGCTAGCTACCTAATGTTTTTAGACTTTAAAATTTTATCTATGGCTTCCCTCAATATATTGAAGGTTTCTTCAACACTATATTTTCCAGTATCTACTATTATGTCGAAAATGCTTGTCTCCCCAGGATCTATTCCATAATATTCTATAAACCTCTTTATCTGGTAATATTCACGATTAATTGTCTCCCTTGCCGCCTGCTGAAATGATACTTTATCTCTTTGTGCAATCCTCTTTATCCTTACTAGAAGTGGTGCTGTAATCAATATTCTTAGGTCAGCATATTCAGATACTATCCATGCCGTTAGATGCCCATCAATAACTACATCTCCCTTCTTAGCCATTTCCAGACTCCTACTATCAATTTCGAGATCGATACTTGGATCGCTTGCCGCGATCCTACTTAGTTCTTCAAGTGAAACTCCTCTTTCCATAGCTATTCTACGGAATATAGTGCCTGCAGAATAGTATTTTAGCCCATAGTGTCTAGCTATGAGTTTTGCCTGTGTAGTTTTACCACTACCTGGTGGCCCGCTGACAACTATTACTACCAATCCCTAGAAACACCCTCGTCTACTATGGAGAAGAAATATAGTATTAAACCATTATGGTTTAAACTGAAATCATTTCTCTAATAGAAGCCTTTAGAGCACGAGCTAAACATCTATGACATATATAGCCTCCATAGGGTCTCTCTGGCCTCTTCATAGTCTTTGGGAGATTTCTTAGTTTGGAGGGCCTTAGCCTAGGTACACCGTTTAAGGGTTTACCACATATTGCGCATCTGGCAGTACCTGGTTTACGTGGTTCATAGTGTATGACTGTCCTACCACCTGGTGTTCTCCTATAAACTCTCCTCTTAGAGTGTGTTCTTAGCCCTGGTCTAGGCATTCCTTCTCTATCCTCCAAACACTTTATTCCTAGACTCTCATATCAAGTGTTTTAGGGGTAAAAGCTTTATCGGTATACCTTATTTACTTAGTTGGTTGTGTCATCTTTATTATTCTGGCGAATAGGTATGAGGGAGCCATGAAGCCTATGAATGCTATGAATACTATGTGTGTAACGTAGCCTCCATCCACCCGATCACTTATTAGGGGTATGCCTATGGGTATATTGACAATCATTTTCTCAAGCGGTATTATGAGATATATTGTTGATACTAGGCCGGTATAGGCCATTATGAATATCACTAGATGTATGAAGAATAATAGCATAAGCCTTTTCCTAGCTCTCTCAAGCTGTTTCCTAATCTTACGCAGTTTTCTCAACCCCCTCTTATCCTTTGTAATTGGTTCGTCAGAGTATGTTGATAGGAATTCAAAGGCTTCACGAAAGAATTTTCTCTTAGCAACCATGTATGCAAGGTATATAGACGCTAAGGAAAAGCTTATGCCGAGTAATAGAGCCTTAGTTAATAGCATGCCACCGCTACTCTCCAACAAGCTTCTTAAGCAATGGATATGCCTCAAGTGTTCTCTCATAAGCTATTAGCATGTAGTACTGCTGTACAATACCTACTGCAAGCAATATACCCATACCAGTACCGTAGGCACCAAGCATATCTGCTGTAACAGCTATTGACGCAACTATTAATGAGCTAAGTATTGTTAGAGGCTTAATATACTTAGCCAGCACTCTTTCAAGAACCTTGGGATTACGTCTAACACCAGGGATCTCCATACCGGATTTAACGAGTTCCTCAGCCTGTGCTGATGCACTTAAACCAGAGATCTCAACCCACATTATACCGAATAATACGGCTAACCCCATAACGCTCACAGCATATACTAATGCCTTTATAGGATCAGATAATGTACTTAGTAGACTACCTGGTGGTGATAGGTAGTAGGCTATACCTCCAACGAGCGTCCTATTCTGCGGACCACCATATTGAGCCAATATATCGGCTATACTACTTGCACCAGGTATGTACATACGGGCTAGGTTAGCGAATACAAGTATATCACTATACAATATACCCACTAGTAGTACTGGTATATTGGTTACATATAGGAATTTCAGCGGTATCTTGGTCTTAATACTGCGTAGCCTAGGCGATGTAATTGGTATTTCTACCTTAATACCCTCTAGATATACTAGTACAAGTATTATTGCTAGAGTTGTTATTAGTCCTACAAGGTCATTCCCATACCTCCTAATCAATGCTTCGGTCCAGTCCCTGCCGGATGTAACAAGATCGACTAGGTATGGTACAAAACCTACTTTCTCGCCAGTAAACGGGTTTATTATTGGAGAGAATGTATTCCATATCATTCTCTGAGCAACACCAGCTAGGATGAAGAGACTAACCCCACTTCCAAGACCCCATCCCTTCTGGATCATCTCATCAAGTAATATGACTATATATGTGGCCAGGAAGAGCTGTAGCCCAACACCTATCCTCTGGTAAATTGTTGCTGTACATCCAAAGAATGGATTAGGATTCTCTGGTGATACAGTCCAGTACCTACATGCTGCAGCATACATTGCTGCCTCAAAACCAGCTAGTAGTAGAGCAAATGTTTTCTGTGCAGCTGTAAACTTTTTACGATCCTCTGGATCGGATAGATCTATATTTATTAGTTTAGCACCAGCAAGTATCTGCATGATCAATCCAGCTGTGACGATAGGCCCTATACCTAGCTCCATGAGTGTTCCACGGTTTGATGCAAATATAATCTCCACAAGTAGGAGGTTTGGTCCTTGGCCCTGCTGTGTTATGCCGTAGAGTGGTGTATTAGCCATTATTATATAGATTATTAGTGCAACAGCTGTCCAGAAAATTCTTTCATAAAGTCCTATTTTCTGCTTAGGCTTCTCAACAGTTGGTATGTAGTTAGCGATTTTAGCCATGGCTCCTAGGACGCCCATTCCCAGCAGCCTCTGTCTCAGCTACTCCTAACTAGACTATATGAGAACCCGTCTAATAGATTATATAGTTTGCCTAGAAACTACATGGATTCTATAATGTTTTATAGTACATAAATAACCTATTATTTGGAAGTAACTACTACCTCTCCCCCAGCTGCCTCGATCTTCTCCTTGGCTCGCTCAGTAATTGCTGGTGTAATGATTTTTAATGGTAGTGTGACCTTACCTCTACCAAGAACCTTATTGAACCCTAGGTGTACTATGTCAATAACTATTTTGTCATCCTCTTTCCTAGCAACACCCTTTCTAATCATGTCATGGGCGATCTCATCTAGTTCACCAACATTGATAGCCTTTATCTCAGCAACTATTGGTGGAGGCTGTGTAAAGCCGTGTTTACCGAACCAGTGTGGTGCATACTTTACCGTCCATGTCCACTTATGCTTGTGAAAACCAACTAATCCAAAACCACCACGTGAACCCGATTTACGGTGCTGACCTATACGTCCCCATCCCATAGTCCTTGTCCTACCACGTAGTTTCCGGGATTTCTTCCTCCTACGTACAACCACTCTCTACACACCCCACATGAGCTATAGCATTCTCTTTATAAGCTCATTTATAGCCTTACCTCTATAGCCTAGTTCTCCACCATCATTATAGGGTCTCTTAGTACTCTTCTTAAAACCACCACGTGGTGGGTGTAGACGGAATACTGGTTTTACATATTTTAGCTTATGGAGTTTCAGCTTCCCCTCAATGAGTGCTTTAGCTAAACCCTCAATTCCTCCATTAATCTTAAGCTTCTCCTTTACAAACTCATCAGTAATCGGCTTGTCACCGGCAACTCTACCACGTCTCCTAAGCAACTCTACAAGTGTATCATAGTCTATCTCTCCCCATGTAACCCAGTCCTTAACCTTCCTAAGCATACCCTCAATACCCGGTAGATCGGATGGGTATAGTGTGGCATGGAATTTCTTGTGTAGACGTAGAAGCTTCAATGTATAGTCAACATCAGGTGGTACATCAACACGTCCTCTAATCCTTATTATAGCATAGAGAGGCATCCCATACACCCCCATACCAGCTCCTCCACTACTTAGTCCAGTCATGTGGTGATACGAACTTGTAGGTGTTCTTCAAGGCATTTAGTACTGCCATTGCGAAGTTGTATGTTGTCCTTGTCTCACCAAAGGTCTGTGTCCATACATCCTTGATACCAGCCATGCTGAGGACCTTCTTAGCAACATCACCAGCTACAAGACCAGTGCCCTTAGGAGCTGGTTTTAGGATTACACGTACACTACCAGCTTTACCAGATACCACGAATGGTACACTATGTGGTTCTCCACATGCACACTCCCAACTACCACATCCACGGCGTACAGGTGTTATGTTGAGCTTAGCGTTACGGATAGCCTTCTGTAGTGCAACAAGGTATTGGCGTGCCTTACCAGAGCCTATACCTACAAAACCATCTCCATTACCGACAACAACGACTACACGGAAACGGGATATACGTCCAGCATCAGTTACCTTCTGTACAAGATTAACATCTATTCTCTCATAGACCAGATCGGGTAGTAGGTAATCAACTATCTCTGGCTCAAGTAGAGGTAGGTTACGATCAAATATCTCCTTAAGACTAGTGATCCTGCCCTCACGTACAAGTCTACCAATCTTGGTCCTAGGAACCCATGACTCAAGAGCTTCCTTATCAACCGCACTCATAGGCACTACTCTCCACCTCCCCCAACTACATCCTTATAATCAGATAGGATCTTTTCCTTAACCTCCTCAAAATGAGATGGGAGGTCCATTGGGTTAAAGCCCCGTAAGAGATAGAGGGAGAAGCGTCTCTCAAACAGCTCTGGATTCTCCTCACTAAGTATCTTAGCCCAAGCAGCTATGTGTTCACCACGAATCCTATCCTCTGAAGGCACAACCTCATCCGATACAGGGACTTCTAGGCCAACATCATTAGCTGCCTTAATAGCGGCAAATACCTTAGCCCCACGGGTTGGTGCATGTAATCCTATATCTGGTACAGCATACTTTATACCAGCTTTTAGTGCTCGTAGAGCTGCAAGCATACCCGTTAGATACGCAGCTGGTATATTGCCTAATCCACCCTTCCAACCATACTTCTTAGCTAACTCACGGCTATGGGCTGCAGCTACCGTATAGTCTCCCTCAGGTTTTGCAATCATTACCTGGACAATTATATGCTTAAGTGTCTTCCGTACAACGAATCTCGGGTGGCCAGAGAGTATCATACGGTATCTCTTATAGTAGTTGGTTTTACCCTCCCTACGCCTCCTCCTAGGCACCTTATACTTGGGTCCACGGGCCATGCCTAATCACCTAACCTCCTCCAATATACCATGCTCCTTCATATAGTGTTTAAGGCTTGTTAGATTCTTGAACATACCTCCCTTAGCAAGCCTATATAGTCTCCTATATGTTCTCCTATCAATAATATCGTGGTCACGCAGGTACCTAAGATACCTCCTTATCTTACGGATACGGTTCATCCAATCCCTCTTACTATCGTGACGAGCTGTCTTAGCACCCTTTCTCCTACCATGCCCTCTCCTACGGCCCTTCTTCCTCTGCTCATGCCTTATTCTCCAGCGTTCACGGGAGTTCCCATGGATAGGCTTAACTCTTATGACACCATCATGTATTAGTCTACGGATCTCCTCCCTAGTTATGGCATCAACAACCCTATCTATCTCGTTAGGGTCTATCCATATACGTGATTCCCCTACACCAAGTATTTCTGCAGCTAACCTCTTCTGTATACTCAGATCAGCCATTACCCTATTCACCTCACCATCGGATTAGCTATTTTGAAGCCACGCTTACGTGCTTCCTCCTCTAACACCATCCTCTTCCTTAAACCAACACTAGCCCCAATATATATTATATGCTTACTCGGATCTAGTCCATTGAGTTCACCAAGGCTATATATGGTTACTGGCTCAAGACCTGTTGGATGCAGGCCTCGGACAGCTGCTGGTCCCCTATAGCCTATTTCTACCATTGGTGGGTATCCCTTGAGCTTAAGCCTCATCTTATTATCAAGTCCCTTAGGCTTCCTCCACTTAGGATCATTGGCGAACTTAGGCTTTTTCCACCATAGGTGTCTATAGAAATCTGGCCTCTTAGACTTAAGCTTCTCACGTAGTTTAAGCAACCTCTCTATATCATGCGGACTAGACATTACTCCTCCTCACCCCAGTCATATATGTAGATTCCATCAGAGAATACACGTCTATCTTTATCCTTAACCTTTGTTGTAAGCTCAATATTAGCTGCTGTCTGTCCAACATGCTCTATATCAATACCCTCTACAATCACGTCTTCACCCTCAACCCTAACTTTCACATCATCACCAACGATCTTGGCGATCCTATCGGCTTTTTCTCCAAGGAAGTTCTTAATCCTAATAGTCCTCTTAGATTCATCAACAATAACTGATATAGGGAAGTGCGAGTATATGATCTTTAGCCTATACCTATAACCCTTGGTTACTCCACGAACCATATTCCTTATATGAGCAGCTATCGTGCCAACTAGTGCCTTAACCCTCCTATTAGCAAAGTATGCCTCAACAATAACCCGGTTATCCTCTCTCCTAATCAGTACTCCACGGGCATGACTGAAGTCACGAACTAGTTCTCCCTTAGGACCAGTGACTTTTACAGTATATCCACTAATCTCTACATTCACGTTATCGGGGATCTCTACTTCCTCCACTATATGTACGGCCTTAGCCACGTAGACCACCCCTGATACTAGTATACATATGCTAGTAGTACACCGCCAATCTTCTTCTCTAGTGCTTCACGATGTGATAATACACCCTTTGACGTAGATATTATGAGTATACCTATATCCCTTGAGGGGAGATACTTTCTTAGCCAATGAGGCATCTTCTCCAGATCAGTATATTTTACTGGTAGCCTTGGCTTAATAACTCCACACTTATTGATCCTACCTAGTAGTTGTACCTTGATCTTACCCCATCTACCATCATCTATGTACTCAAACTCACCAATGTATCCTTCACGCTGCATAACACGTAGTACATTGATTATGAGCTTAGAGGCTGGCCATATAAGTACCTCTGGCTTTGCCCTCATCTCAGCATTCCATATAGCTGCTAGAGCATTTGCCAGTGTATCAAGCATTACCATAGCTTTTTACACCACACTATATGTGTCTCTCCCACTACCTAGTAGGCATTAAGACTGTGTATAGAGATTAATAAATTTAGGTATAGAGAAGCTAATTATACTTCTTAAAACCAAGGCTAGCAGCTACTTCACGGAAACATTGGCGGCATAGGTAAAGCCCATATTTCTGTATAACAGCATCCCTAGAGCCACATCTACGGCACTTCCGGGCTCCCTTACCAAACCAATGTTTCTTTGGAGACCTATACTTACCCATTTTATCCACCACCCTACTCTTAGATTATATCAACACCAAATACCTTATATAGGTATACCATAGCCTCTTCCTTTGTGACACGATGCCTACGTGGAATACTCTTTTTCCTACACCTACGCCTACGTAGTACACGGAACCCTGGTCTCTCAAATGTTATTGCTACATCCATGCCGAAAACACCGATCTCGGGATCATACTTTACTCCAGGTATCAGTATATGCTCCTTAATACCGAATGATACATTACCAAATTCATCAAAACTTGATGCCTTAACCCTATAGCCTACAGCCTCAAAAGCCTTCTTTAGAAACTCAATTGCCTTCTCACCACGTAGTGTCACCTTAGCAGCTATGTTCTCACCCTTCCTTATACCGAAATCCTTGATCGTCCTCCTAGCTCTACGAGGCACTGGTTTCTGCCCAGTAAGCTCCTCAATAACCCTCATAGCCTTACCCAGTCTTTCAGTAGCTGCACCAACACATATGTTTACAGTCACCTTAGCTATCCTAGGACGGAGCATTGGCTGCTTATTCCATTTCTCAATGATCTCCTCAATATTCGGTACATAGTCACTTATAGCCATTACCATGCACCCTCTGGGAGAGTTATTAGTGGCTTATCAACACCTATAGGGAATACATAGTCAAGGCTTGTCTGGAACTTATTACCATTCTTATCCTCTAGTGTAACTATACTCCTATATCTACGTACACCACGATGTATCCCTACAACCCTACCTACACGGCCAACGTTTCGTCCACCAATAATTATCGACAACACACCCTCCTTCAAGGGTATATAGTCTAGTATTTCCTGCTTTGGTATGGCTAGTTTAACAACTCCAAGTGTATCATATGTGTCTTCAACAGGATTAGTTGGATCGGATATGCGTATTATATGGTTTCGGCCATCATGTAGGTTTAACTGTATATGTCCACCCCTTATAGTAGTCTTATCCTCTATACGGCATAGCTTATAACCAGCCTCCTCCTTAGATATCTTTACAAGACCAAGTACCTTAACGGGTACTGGTATAACCCGGTAGGCTTCACCAGTATCAATAATCTCTAAAACATCCATTAAACCAACAGGGTACTTATAGTTCTTCCTAACCCTACCATCGATCTTAAAATGTCCCTCAGCAATAAGTCTACGTGCCTCACGACCAGTCTTAGCATAGCCTAGTATATCACGTACAAGTATAAGTAATGGTATAGATCTCTCAATAGAGTGGGGGCCTGGTGACGGCTTTACAGTCCACTTATACTCTTTCCTAAGTATGGGCCAGAAAGCTGGTGCTGCTAGTGATTTAAGGTGTTTTCTACCACCCATCCTAGCCATATCTTATCAACCCTCCTTCTCTCCTCCCTTTTCCTCCTCAGCCTCTTCTCCTCCAGTCTCTTTAGCCCCCTTTTCCTCAGTAATTGCCTCCTTTTTAGCCTTCTGCCTCCTCTCAATAACCCTCCTACGCATTGGATCGCTTAGGTCAAGCTTTATAATCATGACTTTCGATGGATGTAGCGGGTAATAGACTGGTGTACCATCTGGTTTCTTAAACTGTACTCCCTCAACAAAGATCCTTACACGCTTAAGATCTACACGTACAACCTTGCCCTCATGACCAGCCCACTTACCCCTCATAACCCTTACGACATCGCCTTTCCTGACAGGTAGGTTCCGGATACCGTATTTCTCACGTAGTTCACGTGATAACAGTGCACTCATAAACTTATGCCTTACATGTAGTGGTGCATTGAAGAATGCCTTCCTCTGCTTACCCGGTTTATGTGAGGTAGTTAAAGCCATACCCACGCACCTCCCTCTATACAATAATTGTAGCTATATTAGCTATCTGAGGCCATCTCTCAGCAGCCTCTCTAGCTATTGGACCACGTATTTCGCTACCCTTCGGGTTACCCTCAGGGGTCACTATGACAACAGCATTATCCTCAAAAGCAACCCATGTACCATCAGGTCTCCTATAAGGTCTTCTCTGCCTAACAATAACTGCTTTAACAACTTGTTTCCTCATCTCTGGTGTACCTTTTTTAACGGTTACAACAACTAGGTCCCCAATACCAGCTGGTGGTATCCGGCGTAGTCTACCCTTGTAGCCTGGTACGCCTATTATCTGTACCTCCTTAGCACCACTATTATCTGCTACCTTAACGTATGAGCCAACCTGTAGACCAGTATTTATGCGTCTACGGGCTATTGCTGGTTTACCCCCCTTACCCTTCTTAGGCATATCTACCTACCACCCCTCTCCTCAGCCTTCTTAACAATACCTAGTACTACGAAGTGCACAGTCTTGGCTAAAGGCCTTGTTTCACCAATAACTACTACATCACCCTCCTTAGCATCTATACATGGTGGGTTGTGTGCATGTATCTTTGTATGGCGTTTCTCATACCTCTTATACTTACGTACATAGTATAGGTAGTCGTGCCTTACAACAACTGTTCTATGCATTTTAGCACTTACAACAGTGCCTGTAAGGATAGTGCCACGAACCTTTAAATACCCATGCCATGGGCACTTGGGGTCGTCACATCTCTTCTTTGGAGGCTCAATACCCGGGATACCAATATTTCTTACAGCCAAGGCCTACACAACCTCACTTCACTATATTCTTTAACCTATCCTCTGGTCTCCCATAAATCTGTGAACCCCTAATTATTACTTTCCCCCCGCTTGGGAGTCTAAATAGGTAGACACCATTAGCCTTTAAAACTCTTTTTCTACGCCCATCCCTTGTCTCTATAACGAGTGTCTTGAGAGTTTCATCAACAACTACTCCCTCAACAGATACGAGAGAAGGATCAGTATGTTCCAGTATACGTACCCAGAGACCTATTAGCTCATGATAGAATATGTTTTTACGTGTATGCCTCAAAAAACCTCACTCTTCCTCCTCAACAACCTCCTCTTCTTCCTCCCTAGCCCCAGCTAGCTCCTCCTCCCTCACAATAGTCAGTATCCTAGCTATATCACGACGTATATTCCTTATACGTGCCGTATTAGATAATGTACCGACACGGGCCTGCATCCTAAGCTTAATAAGTTCTAGACGGAGCTCAGCGAGTTTCCTAAGCCTCTCCTCAGGATCCATTTTACGTATATCATCTGGTTTCACTGGCTAGAACCACCTCCCTCTCCACCTGATTCTATAGGTTTAAGCTCCTCCAGCTCCTCAGGCTTAAGCTCACGTATGGATACATGATCGGCGGGAGGTATACCTGGCTTAACAATAGTTACTTCGACGCCATAGACACCTCGTTTTAGGAGAGCCTTTGCAACAGCACGATCGACTAGGTACTCTACCTGTTCACCGGCCTTATAGATCTTTCCAGCCTTTAGTTTAACGTATCTAGCTCTCTCAGACCTAAGCTTACCGCTAATAACGATCTCTGCACCAACAGCTCCAGCCGCCATTATACGCCGTAGCATTGCAAGAGCAACCCTACGATAGGGGATCTCTTTCTCAAGTGCACGTACTATACGGAAGGCTACTACACGGGCATTGAGATCGGGGTCTGGTACTGGCAGTACTGTTATATTGGGGTTCTCTAGACTGAATCTCCTCTGGAGGACTGTTGATAGTTTACGTATAACTGTGCCTCCACGGCCAATGATCCTGCCGGGGTATTCAGCATATATGACTATACGGTAGCCTGTAGGAGTCTTATATAGGTCTAGGCCTGCGTATCCAGCATTGTAGAAGTAGTTTGCCAGGAATTCATCAACCATTACCTTGGTCATGCTATAGGTTAGGAAATACTCCTTAATACGTGGGCCAGGCATTGCTCTAGACCTCCCTAACAATTACCTCAACATTTGATCTACGGTCAAACTTTGGGGTTGCCCTACCAAATGCACGGGGCATCCAGCGTTTAAGGGTTATACCCTTATGTGCAGCTATATGTTCTATTACGAGCTTTGATGTATCAAGGCCCTTGTCCTCAGCATTATTCTTTACATTCTCCAATAGCCTAATAAGGTACTTGGCTGCTTTGACGGGGTATCTACCGCTAGGCCATTTCCACTTGGCACCCATACCCCTCTTATGAGCGATCTTTCCCTTATACCTCTTAAATGGTACTGGCTCTTTCTTCTCAATAACCTTCTTCAGAAACTCTATGGCATCATCAACCTTCATACCCTTTATGACGTTCACAACCTCTCTCATATCCTTAACGGATACATCAACATCCCACATCATAGCCTTAGCGATCTTGCTCTCATCCCTAACCCTATAGCTATAATGCCATGTAGGCATATCCACTGATCACCTCCTTACTTGAGCGATACATACATACTACTACGAGTAGCCTTTAAACCTGGTTCTCCATGCTGTACACGCTTACATGTAGGACTAAACTCTCCAAGGTAGTGACCAATCATTTCAGGGGTTATACGCACTGGTATAAACTCCTTACCGTTATATACAGCGATCGTTAAACCAACCATTTCAGGCAATATGATCATGTCACGCACATGGGTTTTTATAATAACCCTCTTACCCTGAGCCATGAGCTGACGTGCTTTCCTAACCTTAGCCAGTAGCTTAACCTGTGCTTCAGTAAGTCCTCGTTTAAGACTCCTCCTCTGACGGGCAGGGAAGAGGTTTATTAGCTCATCCATGGGCATCTCAAGTAGTTCTTCCAATGACCTCCCACGATACCTAAACTTCTTCCATTCCGGCGGGATCTCTATTGATACCGACATAGCTCCCCAATACCCCACACTATCCACGCTACATCTATAGCCTCTTATCCTCTCTTAAGAAACATGCTTTTTAAACTTAGCTTTCTCCTTAGAACATAGGGTATATCGAGTGGTGATTTAACAACTAGTACATCTCCACCCAGAGACTCTATAGAACCAGCTAATCCCCTATCATGGTTCTCCGTGGCAATAACAAGTAGTCTATGTCCTCTCCTTAGAAGCTCGCCTATGGGCTTCAATGGATCACCTTTAACTGTCTGCTTAAGATCACTTATTAATATATATAGTGTTCTCTTACGAGCAAGGGCTAGTGCTTTAGAAACTGCATACCCTATATTAGTATAGCCTTGGAATCCATGGTCAAGTATGCTTTTCAGGAACCTATAGAGTAGTGTTGTTGTATGTCTTCTAACCCTAACAATATCTATGTCCTCGGAGAAGAGTACTACGTATCTAATTCTATGGATAAGTGTCGCCAGCGTACATATAGCCCATAGTGAATGGTTAAACATTGAACCACTAGTATCAAGTAGGACAATTATATATGGTTCTCTCTCAAAATCTAAATATCTCTCCTCATAGTTAAGCCTAATAATGTTATAAATGGTAGTACGTAGGTCTATCCTATTACACCTATATGGAACCCTAATTCTACGACTAGATCTATACATCCTGCCAACAATGTACCTTAAAATCCTTAAGCCAATATGTAAAGCCCTATTAATAACATCATCACCATACCCAAGCGATCTTAAACTATTTGCCCTACAAACAATATACTCCAGTAATGATGGGTATTCACGTAGTATCGTACGGGTGGAGAATATCTTCTTATCCATATTAGCTATAGATTCATATATTGGCTTAAATCTATGGGGTAGGTACCCCGGATCAACTCTATCAGCATAATAACTACTATATTCTAGGAATGATTTATCAGAAGTAATCATGTAGTCTATGTAATTAGATAATGCATTAGCTAGATTATAGATCGACTTTATCCTTGGATCATTTATATGTGATGAAGTCTTAAATGACATTAGATCCATTGTATTTATGAGTTTATTAATTTCTTCTCTATCTAGTTTCTTAAGTATTTTAGAAACTATTCTCTGTCTATCACTTAGAGGCATGGATCTGATCTTAGATATTATCTGGTCTATGTTGAACATCCTGAGCTTATCAATCCCGAGCTTATCCCAGATCTTGATCATTAAACCAAGATCGGTGTATCCAGTCTCCCTAACAAGATCGGCAATAACCCTTTTCTCCCATGACCTAAGCTTACCAGCTACATCGAGATTACTAGCTATCCTATCTAAAACTCTCTTTTTCAGTGAGGTATTACTTGATGATTTAAGACGATCAGCTATGTTTATTAACTGTCTAAGATCAGCTTCTCTAAGTCTTTCATCAGTAATTAACAGACTCCATATCTCAAGAGGTATTTCATCAGCATATCTCATTATATCGTTAAGAGAGATCCTATCACTATAGATTTTATGGGATAATCTCTTATACTCACTATACCGGACAGCCCTAAGCCTACCATAACGATCCCTTCTTATGATGCCTGCCTTCCTAAACAGTATATATGCTTCAACATCATCCCTTGATACACGTCCATTGAATATTCTCCTAATACTAACCTCTCTACCAAACTTTATCCTCGATGAAAGTTTCTGAATACTCTTCTCACTAGGCCCTAGTATATATCTAGGCTTACCAATTAGGTATTCACGGATCTCATCAATAAGTTCATCAGTCCATGCAATATTTGTATAGACAGATACCGCTATATCAATAAGATCGTCTATACCCGGCTCACCCGATCCCTTGAGAAGCATATATGTTAGTAGTATTTCGTAGAAACTTATAGTCTGTGAAATAGGTATATTATACCCTCTCTCCCTTAGAAAATTGTTTACGAGTAATACCTTTCTCCAAACACTATCTCTTAAGGTATTTTCCGATAGCCTCCCTAACAAGATCCTCATCCTCAATATTCTTGATCAGAATTGCTTCACCAGCTTCAACAAGATCTTCTATGGAAACCCTATTAGATCCCTTGGCCCGGGCTATTTTAACTGCAAGCATTACCCATGAGACAGTATCTGATGGACCTGGCTTATATAGGGCATGTTTCCTTAGATAATTAACTACATCTAGTACACGACCCATGTACTCACTTGGTATATTCTCATATTCATCTCCTAGCCTTATCTTTAGGATCTCTACTTCCTCATCTGGTGATGGGTATGTGAATCTTATTCTTACAACACGGCGGAGAAAAGCATCGCTAAGCTCATTCTGTGCAATATCCTCTGGATTACTAGTAAGTATTACTTGGAACCCGATACCCCTCTGTCTATATACACGCTTGAGCTCTGGCACGATAATTCTTCTCTTATCAATTATGTCTAGTAGCATATTCTGGAATTCCTCACTACTCCTACGAACCTCATCAATAAGTACACCAGTATCTAGGATAAGAGCTGCAAGTAGGGGGCGTGGGATAAAGCTTTCCTCATTAAATCCCTTGGACATTGCCATTACTGGGTGGAAATCACCTATGACACGGTATTCATCATAGTTTTCACTACATGGTAGTATGAATGCAGTCTTTCCAGCCCATAGGCTTAGAATAGCCTCACCAATCTCAGTCTTACCAGTACCAGGGGGGCCTTCAAATAGTACTGGACGATTATTTAGGAAGGCTGCTATTGTGATATATACTATCTGTGGTTTGACTAGGAGCTTGTATCTGTTCCTAAGCTCCCTCAACATGATCTCTGGATTACGTACTGGTTTGAACTCCTCAATAACCTGCCCATAGATCTCGTACACCTTCCTAACCACTGGATCACTTTCTCTATCCATCACATAGTACCCGTATAGACTATAATTGTATACGGGTATACATTATTTTACTCCTTAATAACCCTATAACTAATACTTGGAGACAAGATATGGTTGATAAAGTTAGGGTCTATGGAGCCTACATCTATGGCTATGGTAGGGAATACTATATAGTAGAGTTTAATGAGTCCAAACTTATACTGTGTAAGGTATTTGAGAAACTAGATATTAAGAGACATCGTTACAACCATAAAATAGATGACATTGTTAGAAGGGTAAGGATTATAAGAGGATCTATTGGGGAGTGTAGGGAGATACCATATAGTAGTATAAGAAATATAAGGTTAAAGACTTTAGAGAATGAGGTGGTTTTAACCATAGATAAACTAGGGGGTAAGATAGTAATTCATTTCCCTAGGATAAAGGAGAAACTTGTTAGAAAGGGTGTAAGACTTATTAAAAAATACATTGGGGTTTAAAAGCACTAGTGACCAGGTTACTCAGCCTTAGCTCTGAAGTAGTGACCGTTTGGACACTTAAATAGGCCGATTACAACACCCTTCCTGCCCTTGGGGGCTAGTACCCATGTCTTAATTGGCTTGTCTACCTCAGCTCCACACTTTGGACACTTGGGCATACATGTTCACCCCATAAACTCTCCTTCTTTATTCTCATGTATATTCTCTATATATGATTATTTTTAAATCTTTACGTCAGTATATATTGGTGCTATGGGGTTCATTTTTAATAATGTTTAATTGTGTAATAAACATTGTTTAAAGTACTTGGTAAAGAAAGAGACGGATCATAGAGGCTAGTTTAATCATATACTTTAAAATACATAATAAGATCAGGTTAATTATAATGTATAATTGCTTAACATGGGTATTTAAAAGATCTAGCCTTTACGCCTACCTGTTCTACGGGCAGCTATGTGTCCTACCTTCCTACCAGGTGGTGCTGTACGAGACACCGTAGATGGAAATGATACGCTCTGGTGACTACCACCACCATGTGGATGGCTTACAGCATTCATTGCTACACCACGTACACGTGGCCATTTATGGGCTTTGACTCTCCACTTATAGTATGATGCTCCAGCCTTTAGCAATGGTTTCTCGGGTCTACCACCACCTGCTATTACACCTATTGTTGCACGTGCATTATTTGGTATCTCCTTGATCTTGCCGCTTGGTAGCTGGACTAGTGTCTTACTACCACTCCTACCAACTATGACAGCATAGGTACCACTTGCACGGACAAGTTTTCCTCCATCACCAGGTCTAATCTCTATATTAGATATCTGTGTACCCTCTGGAATAGCTCCTATAGGCAATATATTGCCGTTGCCAGTGCCTGCATTAGGTCCAATAGCTATTACCTGCCCAACATACATACCTTCAACAGCTGGTGTTAGGAATTCAACTCCATTCTCTAACACAATCTTCGCTAGAGGCACCCATCTACCGGGATCGTGGAGTAAATCAACTACCCTACCCCTGATCGTTGTATTGATATCTATTGGCGGATATCTTGCAGGACCTACTCTTAGATGTCCACGGTTACGGAATGTTGGTGAACCCCTACCAGCTCTTTGTACGAGCAACCGTTTACCCATACACGATCACCCCTTAGATCAGGCCTAGGTGTGCAGCTATATCAGATGCCTTGTACTCCGGTGATAGTTTTACATAGGCTTTCTTCTCACCACGTGGTGTTATTAGTGTTCTCACCTTTTCAACCTTTACCCCAAATATCAGCTCTACAGCTCTCTTAATATCTCCCTTGGTAGCTCTCCTATCAACTATTAGTGTCAATGTATTCTCCTTCTCAATCAAGTTAATAGCTTTCTCAGTATGGACAGGCCTAATAATTACCTTATACGGATCACTCATAGTGTGACCACCCTATACTTTGATCCAAGGATCTCAATAGCCGATCTAGTGTAAACCGTTAATCTACCCGGTACACCGCCCGGAGCGAGATATAGTATGTTTAGTAGATTAGGTGTTGTAACGTCTACACCAGGCATATTCCTTACAGCAAGTGCTAGTCTACTCGATAAGCTATTCAGTACGAATAATACACTGCGGGGCTCAACATATCTCCTACCACGCATCTTACCACGTCCAGCTCTTATCCTAGTCCTCCTCCTAGCCCTCTCAATATCCTCCCACACACCTATTTTCCCTAGGAACTCACGGGCTTCACGAGCCCTCGATATATTCTCCTCAACACTATCATCAATAACTATTGGTAGCTTCTCAACACTAAAGATGTGTCCACGGGCTTTAACGAATTCCGGCTTGGCTGTAGCAGCTAGTGCTGATGCCACTGCATAGGCCATCTCCTTCCTATTAATCTCCTCATGTATTCTCTTATCGGGTCTCGGTGGAAATGCACGGTGTCCACCACGGGCGAATGATATGAATGCTGCACGTCCATTAGGCAGTCTTGGCACACGGGCCATTCCATGTCCTACTCCCCAGCTACGGGCTGTTGTCCTCTTACCAGCCATTGGATCCCTTCCCTTGGGCTGTAGTCTTCCAGTGAATGCTGAGTGGAATGTTCTCCTAATCAGATCCTTTCTTATGGCTAGTGAGAATATCTCTGGCAGCTCTATTTCACCTACTACCTCTCCACCTGGTCCATAGACTGGTGTTTTTTGTTTCTCAAGTTTTAGTGGGTAGACTATAGTCCACACCATACACGATCACCTCTCCCATGGGCTAGGCACTCTGCTTACTGGTTAGGCTTAAATAGACAATCTGTGGTGGTCCCTCAGGAACCCAGTCTGGTGGTCGTATTGGGTGACGGAGTACTAGGAGTCTCTTCCGTGCACCAATGAGTGAGCCTTCTACGAGCATATAGTTTGTCCTTACAATACCGTAGCCTGGGAAACCACCTGCTGGTGTGACCTCATAGCCTTGTTCACCGATCCTAATTATCCTCTTATTATACTCTGTCCTCCTATGGAAGCCCATCTGACCAGGCTGTGGCACCGTACTTACTGTACCGAATCCAGGGCTACGTGTACCTACTTTCCTACTACCCTTACGGTGCTTATGCCATCTCGGTAGTTCCTTGACACCAAATCTCTTTATAACTCCCTGGAACCCCTTGCCCTTGGTGACCCCTATAACATCTATGTACTGTCCCTCCTTGAACACGTCTTTAGCCCATACGATTCCTCCAAGTATGTTCTTTGCATAGTCTATTCTCTGGCTAAACACCCTACCACCACCAATCTTTATCTCCAGAATCTCCGGCTTCTTCTTACCAACTCCTGTTACAACGGGTATTGTTGAAGCAAGTACTCTTACATCATCTATTTCCCCTGAGAACAACTTCTCCAGTTTAGCTTCCCAGTTACCCTCTAGGAACTTGTACCTATACTTCTCCCCACTATCCTCCTTAACGAGTCCGGGTAGCTTCTTCCTCAGCCCCTTGAGATACTGTCTAACGATCTCATCTGGATCCTTGTTGACGAATGGGTATTTAGAGAATGTATCAGCTAGTTTCTCAAGAGCCTCTAGTGGGCTTCTCCAAACCTCTCCTATGGAGCGTAGGCCTGTTGATACACGGTATTTGTAGGCACGTACTCCTAGGATTACGAGTGGTGGTGTCTCCAGCACCGTCAATGGTATAAAGATCTCCTTACCACTAGTCATTGTATTAGGCCTATCATCAACTACTATGGCGTGGGTCATACCAGCCTTATAGCCTGCAAAACTAAGTAATAGTGGCTCCTCACTAACGATCTCAGGCCACGAGCGTACACGAGGTACTATACGGGCTGCCCTCTTCCTAGGCCTAACCCCTAGACTACCACGTCTTGGAGCACTCTTTTTACGATGACCCATTCCATGCCACCCAATGCTAGTATAGTGGTTTAACGTGTATCGGGTTTATTAAACTCTATTGTATCTAGATTATTAGGTTTATTATCGTTAGTGTTGAGTGTAGAGCTTCCTCCGTCCTCACAGTCCTTGTACCCTGGCGGGGGAGCGTGTTTAGTACATTATCTACATAGTCTTCTAATGAACAGCTATAGCCCCGGAATATCTCGTATAGGCCGTAGTAGGGTGCACCAAAGGCTATGGCTACCCCCCTATATCCTCTCTTCAGCTTATTCGCTAGGTTCTCCAGCAGATCCATGTTTACCTCTACCCCATACCTACTCGTGGCTATTACGTAGTATCCGTTGCTCCTTAGCCTCTGTATTGTACCCGGCAGATCCCTTCTATACTCCAGCTCTGGGCCAACATATACTCTGGAGCCATAGTCTCTCCTATACAGTCCCTCCAAAGGCCTTGCACCCACTAATTTAAAGACTATGAGCCCGCCTCTACCCGGGCACTTGCTAAGGCATTTGACGATAACGTTTCTCCTTAAACCAGCATCAACTACTACATGATCCCCCCTAGACTCCATGACTAACCCAACCCTATACTCCCCAATAC
>Ga0190313_1000424_pt1 | contig 25460 bp, 18 predicted proteins | sample 4870071011_MG_FD_169989 | JGI IMG/M metagenome (GOLD analysis project Ga0190313, IMG submission 169989) | Hydrothermal vent sediment bacterial communities from Southern Trench, Guaymas Basin, Mexico - 4870-07-10-11_MG | ecosystem: Environmental > Aquatic > Marine > Hydrothermal vents > Sediment ... | reverse complement strand
GCTCCTGGTTCTCCGAATTCTATCTCCACTTCACGAATCACATTAAAAATTTTGTTTATCGTATCAACGCTCAAATCCTTCACAACGATCCTAACATTTGCATGGTTTTCTATTTTTTCAACGGCAAAAATTGTTTCTTTCATTCTTTCAAAGAGTTTATCAGCTAAAGAGAAAATCATTTTTTCGATGAGACTTGGTTTTCTTAGAAATACAAGTGTGCTTTGGGTTTTCTTCATTAATTTCACATAAAACCCCGAAACAGTAAGATGGTAATACTTTTTTATTGTAGATTATGGTATCTTGGAATTTACTTTTAACGGTTGATTATTAATATTGGTTACTGGTGCTTATTGAATATTATTGAATACATTGTGATTGAATAAGTAAGTTATTTTTATTTCAAGTTTCTTCTCTCTAAAATAATAGACTATCGGGGGAGCATAGGTGGTTATGGGCTCTATTATCTCTACAAATCGATTTATTAATGTTCAAAGAAAATTGCTATCAGAATATTTCGTTGGAAGAAAAGATGAATTAAATACTCTTAGTTCGCTTTTTGATGAGTTTCTGCTTGGAGAGAGAAATCCCATTGTTATCATTACGGGAGAAAAGGGTGTAGGAAAAACTTGGCTTGCTGCTAAGTTTATTAATACGCGTGTTATTCCTTCGGGAATTCCGTTTGTCTGTGTTGATGCAAGAAGTTTTAACTCTGTTTCTTCTATTTTGATTTGGATAGCTGATTTACTTAAGCAGAAATATAAAATTCAAACTACACGTTTTGATGCTGCACTTTCTAGACTAAATAGTTTCTTATCGAGCATGTATTCCCTTAACTCTTTCATTGAGCATTCTAAGCAAATTTCTTCGATTGTAGATGAGATCCTTGCACTTATAGTTCCTGCTGATTTTATGAATAATGTTCTCTCGGTTCTAGCAAAATATGAGTTTGATTCATTACAGAGGGACTTAAGAAATATTCCGATAATCATTGACATGCTTCTTGCTATCGCACTTGCTATAGACATTAGTTCTGCATTAAGCTTGTTGGGAACCAATTTATTCCTATTCATCGATTCTGCTGATAAAATTATTAAAGGAAATCCAGGATTGGAGCTTTTCTTCTCGCTACTTAATCACTGTATGATTATGATGTGTTGCATAAATGCACCTCAATGGATTAATGATAATTTAAATCAGAGATCAACGATTATTGAACTACGTAGATTTAACAAGAAAGAAATTGAAGAATTAGCTAAAAAATATTCCTTGTCAGAACATGTTGAATTTATTAGTAAAATGAGTGGAAATCTCCCAATAACTGCTGCTTTTATTATGAACTATTTTAATGAAATTTCTCCTGAAGACTTGAGCAAATCGAATTTATTAGAATCTCTCATAAGAAAAATTGTCGAAAAAAGTGAAATAGAATTACAAAAGATTTTGAACATGCTAACTTCTTCTATTTGGATAAATGAGGACATTCTGTTAATAGCGAATGTAAATCCCCGACTAATTGAGGATATCGTAGCTATGCCATATGTAACAATGCGTGTTGATAACTCTATTCCGATAACACTTCATGATTTATTTAGCAAAATGATAAGGAAGTACTTACGTTCTGTTTTTAACCATAGCGTGTTAGATGTTCTTAGAGAATTATCTACAAGAGCTAATTTGATGATTGCTTGTGAATATTTCAATCAAGCGTTTAGATTCTCTCCTGCAACTGTTGCTTCTGATTTCGAAAAACTAACTGATGATATCATAGCCGAGGGGAGATTTATTGAGGGCAAAGAAATATTATCTTATGTTCCACTTGAACCATATAACTTCTTCTCGATTGAAAATTGGATTAATACTGTACTGAAAGTTGCCAGATTCTACGAATTTTTACTTATGCTTAATCACGCTGAACAAGTTCTTAAGAAAGCAATGGAATTTACAGAATTTTCAGATGTTCCACAAAACCTTCAAATAAAAGTGGTGCGTAGACTCGCACGAATTCTGGCCAAACAAGGTAAACTTGATTCTGCTGAAGAATTTCTGCGAAATGTTTTTAATCTAGTACCGGACTCAATTGATTCTCTTAAGGAATTAATTAGAGCCAAGGAACTGTATTTCTTCATAAACGTACTACAAGAGGATGCTGAAGAAATTAAGAAAATTGCGGAATCAATTATAGAATATGTGAATATTGCATTTGATAAATTTGGAGATGAAAAAGAGAAAACTGTGCAATTATTGGATCTCCTTGGAAGAACTTTAGTTCGTATTAGCAAAGAACTGATAAAGAGAGAAAAAGCACCAATTGCATACTCTCTTCTAAAAAAGGCTAAGAATGTATTTGATACAATTGAGACAAGAGATAATAGATTCTTAATGACGCTTGGAGAGATTTATAGGAATTTAGGAGAACTCTTAATGATTATGGGCAGGCCTCGTGAAGGACTAAATCTATTTTCATCAGCCATAAAATACTATGAAAAATATTTATCTTATTTCCCAGATGATGGGTCAGCAATATTAGAATTACTTAAGGCTTATTTCAACTTGGGAGAAGCTTATTCTAAGCTAATGCTTTATTCAAAAGCACTCGAGACTTTAAAGAAAACGCATGAAATTCTCCAAAAATATGAAGATAAAATCCATGATGAAACATTCAAGGTAAAAATCCTTGGAGATATTCACAGAATAAGCGGAGAAATGATGCTTAAGATGATGAATTTAGACGGTGCATTACAATCGCTTAAACGGAGCGTTGATTATTATAAGAAGATCTTAAAAGAAAGAGAAGATGCCAGCGTGGTTAGCAATATTGCTAATGCACTAAGAGAGATGAGTCATATTTTTGCGCGGAAATTTGATTACGATAACGCAATAAGATGCTTAAATACTGCTCTTGATATGCTCGAAAAATATTACAGCAGACGGTATGAGCACTGTATTAGAAATGAAATTGCTACACTTCTTAGGACTTTTGCTGAAGTAAATATGAAAATGGCAAACTATAGTGATGCTCTTAAGAAAATAGAAGAAGCTGTAAGTATCTACAAAGAACGATTAAAAATACGTCCAAAAGATATATATGCTTTAGGTGGATTGGCAGATTCATACCGATTAATGAGTCAAATATACTTGCGAATAGGGCGTTTCGATCTCTCACTTCAATACTTAAAGAAAGCTATAGAAAAATACCAGGAGAAACTAAAAATTAAGCCAGATATTTATGCTCAAGTAGGTTTAGCTACATCTCTTCGCAGACTAGGAAATATGTACTTGAAGCTTAAGCAATTCGAAAAAGCCTTGAATTCGTTTAATGAAGCAATTAGAATATACCAAGAAATTATTGATAAAGTCGGTGACGAAGATGTGTATGTTCTCGATGGTATCGCGACCGCATATCGAGGATTAGCTGATGTATATGTTCAATTAAATGATTTTGAGCATGCTTACCAAACATTGTTAAAATCGGTGAACATCTTTAAGAAAGCATTAGAAAAAATCAAGGATAAAGAAGATCTATGCATAAAAAGTGGATACGCTGACGCACTTAGACACCTAGGCGGTGTGTTATCTGATATGGAAAAGTTCGAAGAAGCAATTAATGTTTACATGGAGGCAATTAAGGTGTACCATGAGTTAATTAGAAAAGGAATTTCTGACGCTCACCTTTTAACCGGTTACGCAACAACATTAAAGCATTTGGGAGGAATTTATCTTAAGCAAAGAATGTTTTCCCAGGCTATCGAATACTTTAAACGTGCAATATCCGTTTATGAAAAATTATTGGAGAAACTGAAGAATGATGTTTTTCTGTTAGACAGTTATGCGAGTGCTTTAAGAGGTCTTGGAGAAGCTTACATTAAAAGAATGAAATACGAAGAAGCGCTTGCTATATTTAAACGCACAAAAGAAATTTACGAAGCCGTCTCTAGAACACGACCTAAAGATGTTTATGTTCTTACAGGATTAGCCACAACTTACAAGTCACTAGGATACATCTACTCAAAATTAGGAAAACTGACAGAAGCTATAGAAATGTTTAAGAAAGCACTTAACCTGCATTTGAAACTAATTGATATTGTTGGCTTTAAGGATTTGGGAACACTTAAAGGATTCATAAATGTACTCTGGAGAGTTCAAAGTAATAAGAAAATTGCATTGTCTCTCAGAGATCAAATTTTACAAGGAATAAATGTGTTAATGGATGGCGCAAAGAAATTAGTAGAGCAGGGTAACTTAGGCGCCCTTGAATTACTCATTGATGTTTACATGATAAAATCTGATGTATTGTGGGATAGTGGAAACTGGAATGATGCGGTTAAATTGCTTGAAGACGCAATGAATTATATTGAACAGAATAAGGAGAAAATAAAAGACATGCCATCACTTTATCTCAAACTTAAATACAAGATATTATTTAAACGCGCACGATTAGCTTATGATGAAAAAGATGTAGAAACTACATTAAATTATCTTGAAACATGTGAAAAAATCATAGACGAAATGGAAAAATTAAGAGATGTAGACAAACAAACTATTGATTTACTTCGAAATGAGGTAGATTTAATCAGATTAAAGACAGCATTTTACATTAAATATAAGAATTTATTCCTGCTCTGCTTGGAGAGAATATTAAGAAGAATTCGAGCAATCAAGAATAATCCTATCGCTTTAGGAAAGCAAAGACGCATTATATTCGGATTGATTAGAACGTTGGAATACATAATAAACAAAAGACTAGAAAGATTCCTTGAGGAAAAAGGAGAGAAAGTCAAAGAAGCTTGGAATGAATTAAAAGAACTCCTTGAAAAATTAACATAGATTTCATTTTCTCTTTGCTAACTTGATTACAATTATGATTGCTACAATTAGCATAATTAATCCACATACTACTAAAATAACCCAATTATGTTGTTTGACCTCCTCAACTCTAACTGTAAATATAACCGTTTTCTGTGCTATATTACCCGCAAGATCGTTTGCTACAATTGTCAGATTATATTGTCCATTCGTTAATTCTCGTGTTTCTGAGAATTCAGATTGATTTTTACTGATAATTTTTCCATTCAAGTAAGCAACAACACTATGAATTCCAAAATTATCGGTGACGTACCACGTAATATTTACGTTTTGATTTTTGATAATAGTATTATTACTCGGACTAAGAATCACAATTTCAGGTGCTTCCAGATCCACTATTATATATATACTAGCGAAACCATCAGCATCTGTTCCCTTCGCAAAAATACTCACATTCCACAATCCCTCTGGTAATGTTATGTTTGCACTTGACCCTTCAGTGCCTTCTGTGATTAGGCTTCCATTAGCATAGATTTTCCATTCAATTAATTCTCCAAATTCCTCTGGATAGCTCCAATTTATGAGTATTTCTTGTCTATTGAAGTATGACATATTTGCTGGCGAAAGAATCTCTAAGGGAATACACTGCACAGTAATGCTTATGAATACGCATGTACGCGCCTTGTTTCCAGCATAATCTTCGGCAATAGCTGTAATATTCCACACACCCACGTCTAGAATAATGGTTTTTTCTCCAATTCGATTTGAAGTTGAAATTATTTGGCTTCCATTTATGTAAATTTTAACTACTTTAACTCCATAATTGTCGCTTGCACTCCATTCAACAGTGATTTTCCTCGAGTGGACTTCAGAGTAATTTTGAAGATTTATTATCTCAACTATGGGTGGTTCCGTATCATTTACATCAGGAGTACTTGGATCCGTGCCAAGAATCATTACTTCCGTGTAATCATCAGCGCCATCTCCATCAGTATCTACATTATTAGGATCTATTCCATGCTCAATTTCATAATAGTTTGATAATCCATCTCCATCATTATCGAAAGACTCCGTGGAGCTCAAATTCCAATCATGCTCGAATACTCTTCTGAAGAATTGGCCAGCTTCCCCTGACGCTATAATAACTCCTGCTTCATGATTATCAATTAATCCTCCTTTTGACCAATTTATGCTTCCAATAAAAACGAGATAATCATCAACAATTATTCCCTTCACATGCGAAAAGAGATTTTCTTCTTGCGATGCATAACGAAATGCGGGGACAACATGAAAACCATAATCGGTAAAACTTGAGTTAACATCATCAAAGTTACCTGGGTAATCATCCTCAATAATAAATTGAACAGTAACACCCTTATTTGAATGAACTGACTTTAGAGTATCAATCAAGTCCGAAACTCCAGTGGAAGTTTCATATACATACATCTGCTGAATGTAAACACAATGATTAGCACTAGATAGCATTGATTCCAATTCTGATAAGGAATTATCTGGCGAGAAAACAGGAATTATTTTCTCAACTTCAAATATAAGAATATCCGTGAAATCAGGAGAATAATAAATTGTTCCCGTCGAAGTTATTGATTGACCTGTTCCATCTCTATCGGGATCATAATCAATAGCACTGGAATAATATAAATCAACGAATTTGTTCACAAATGCTTGTGCAACAGTTTCATCCTTAATTGCAATAAACCAATTTCTTGCTGCAGTAGAATACTTAACTTCTGGAATGCTCGTAGGGTCTGATGGAATCGTCGTTGGAATAAAGTTCCCGCTTCCAACAATCACAGTATTGTTGTCAATGATCATGAACTTCGCATGAAGAAAAGCACTTGAGTTCTCCAAACGAATCTCGATATCATAACTATGTTGCTCCTTTAATTGATAGAATTTATATGCAATGTATCGATTATACTGGTCATTTGTTCCAAGGTAATTAGAAGAAAGACAATCATTTTCAAGAAGTAATCTAATTCTGACCCCTCGCGCAGCAGCGTTCTCAAGCAGATTAAACAAATCCAAACTCCAAAATTCATAAACTGCAATTAAAATTGAGTAATTCGCACTGTTAATAAATTGCTCAAAAAGCGAAAAAGCAGCATCTGGTCCAATAGCTACATAAACTAAGGATTTTGCCGACTTCTGCGTATTTTCTCGGAAACTATTCATAGACGTTCTTATGGAAAACTCTTGCACGTTGATATGAATAATTTTCGCATTTCTTGAACTTAGTAGAGTAGTTTGGCAGAAAAGTAAGATAGCTAGAATAAACAAAGCTCTCTTCAAAATTTTACACCCGCAATAAAATAGTATTATTGTCAGTGTTTATAAATGAAAAATTAATCAGAGCCTAGCCCTGTCGTCATGTTTTTCTGCTGGGACTAACGTCATCATGCTAAAGGAAAAGACAACAAAAAAGTTTTAAAGTCATGAAAATACAATTCATCAAATTATCGCAAATACACGACAAAAAAGAGTTTTAAATTATAAGACCCTTCAATTTTTCTAGTTCTTATGATTAAAATGGGAGAACAATGAAAGTCAAGTATTTCGGCGAATTAATTAACTCCAATGTCATCCTAAAGAAAAAGAAGAACCCCTACTGGCGCGTTCTCTTAGCTGAGGGATTCGGTGAAGAAAAAAACGATTACATCATCTTGTCACCAGTTGAAGCATTATGGTTATGTGATAGAGGACAATTAATTGTTGAGAAAGACAATAAAAAACTATCTTATGATGCCCTAGTAAGATATTTTCTCTCGAAGGATCCCCAATTGTGGTCAAAATATTTCACATACCACGTATTAAGAAACGCGGGATATGTTGCCAAGCCAATTCAAGGAGTTTTTTCATTCTTATTGTACAAGAAAGGCGAGAACCCACAAAGTTCGAAACCCTTTGCAAAGATCATCGTTTTTGAATCTCTAAGAGAAGTCGATATTAATCTATTAGAAACAGCCCTTTCCCAAAAAGGCGATAGTGAAGTCATTGTAGCAGTAGTCGATGAACATGGAGACGTCGTTTTTTATCGAGTCGAAGAAGTATTAAGAGGCGAAGCAATGTTAAAAATTAGAAAAAGTTAAACTTTTGGAAAACATGGTCATAATGAAAATACATCTTTAAGTATTGTAAAAAGTTTCTTAAAATAATGATGATGAGAACCTGACAAGGGGAAAGGGCCGAGCGCCCGATGTCCGATCACAGTTACGCTGATTATCCTGGCATTCATAAATAATATTTTCACATTATCCTAAACAGAAATCACGAAACTCAGTAAAATTAGGAATATCGCATTTTGCAATAAATGCAACAACTTACTTTAATAAAAGTCCAGAAAAATGAACCAAAGAGAAAAATTTCACTTAGTGTCTTCCCACTTATGCTTTAGTATACTGGATGGGAGAGAGAACTTATAGAATAATCCCACCGCATCCTTTAATTTCTTCTTAATCTCTTCAATATCAACATTGACAAGAACCGATGCAATAGCTTTTAATGCACTTGCTCCTTGATCCATTTTTTCACTAATAGGCCCCATACATCCAAAACACGGCATTCTCCTTTGAGGACATTGCGCATCACACAAAGCCCGAGTAGCTGGTCCCATACAAAGAATTCCTTGTTCAAGTAAACACCTATCCCAATCGATTTCATTTGGATCTACTTCATTAATTAGGAGAATTCTCGTAATTTCACTTTTTCCTTTCTTCTTTAGAGGACACACGTCACATACTGACTTCTCTGGAAGTATAAACTTCTCCCCCTTAGCAACCGCCTCGAGAAACTCTGGAACCTTATCTGCTGGCGGAGGACAACCAGGTATGAAGGAGACTATATTTACATGATTTGCAACTAAATCAACGAATTTGAGTGGTTTCGGAACATCCCTAGAAGGAACTAATCCACTTTTTGTTCTATTTTTATAGATTTCCACTACAGTTTCGTCTAATCCATATAAGTTAATTAATCCAGGAATCCCACCATACGCCGCACAAGTACCAAATGCATAAACTGGCTTATTTAATTTGCGTATTTTCTCAAGTATTTCCACATCCTCCTTTGTTTCAACAGGCCCAATTACAATAAAAACATCAGCATCACTGAAATCCTGCGAATCCACGAACATTGGTGCATATACTAAATCAAAGAGCTCCTCTATTTTTTCAATAACTACCCCCAATACTGTTTCACATCCTCCACAAATTCCCGACAATGAAACGATTGCAAGCTTCTTCTTCATTCTTCATCACCTCTTTTTGAGAGGAGACGGTCCAAGTTTCTTAATCTCATTAACAAATTCATTTACAACTCTAGCAAATTTTTCGCCTTCAGCGGCACTAACCCACTCGAGCCGAAGCCGCTTTGGATTTATTCCAAATTGTTCTAATAATCTTTTTAGAATTTTGACTCGTCTTAGTGTGAAAAAATTCCCTTTCCCATAATGACAGTCGCCAGGGTGACAACCTATGACCATGACACCATCCGCTCCAAATTGGAATGCGCGTAAGATGAACATTGGATCGACCCTTCCACTACACATAACTCTTATGATGACAATGTTTGCGGGATAACGATAACCCGCGGCGCCAGCCATGTCAGCGCCTGCGTATCCACACCAGTTGCAGCAGAATGCGATTATTCTTGGTTCAAACTGCTCACTTTTACTCATTTTTCTTCACAATAACTTCTCAATTTATGGAGTATTATTAATTACTATCCTAGTTATAAACTTTATCAAGGCTAAAATTAAAAATGACAGTATTAATTTGCTATTCGTATCAAATTAATGAGTAGACATAAAAATCAAGAGAGAGACAAAAGATACACTGCTAAATTGTTAGAGCTTTTAGTTCTTCCTCGACTTCTTTTAGTTTCTCTTTTACTGTCATATATCTGTTAACAAACTCATCTGCTGTTATGTGTCCTTTCTTGAACTCATCTTCTAATCGTTTAAGTTCTTCCTCAAGTTTACTTTTTCTTTTTCGCAGTTCTCTGATTCTTTCTTCTCGTGAAACTACGGCTAGATGTGTTTTGAGTTCTGCTGGAGTGAATGTTTCGATGATTCGACCATCTTCAATGCGGGATATTCTATCGGCATACATGGCAATGTTGATATCGTGTGTTACTACTATTAATGTTTTATTTAATTCTTTGTTCAATTCCTTGAACAATTCAATGATTTTCTGTCCTGTAACTGTATCAAGTTCACCTGTTGGCTCATCTGCTAAGATTAATGGTGGGTCATTTGCAAGTGCTGCGGCAATTGCGACTCTTTGTTGTTCTCCTCCTGATAGTTGATGTGGGTAATGATGTGCTCTATCTGCTAATCCAACTCTACTTAGTAATTCCATTGCACGTTTTCTGCGTATTTCTCGAGGCACTCCAACAAGAATCATGGGTAATTCAACATTTTCTAATGCAGTGAGTGTAGGAATAAGATTAAAGAATTGGAAAACAAACCCGACTTTCTTGCGTCGGTATTCTTCTAATTTCTTATCATCATATTCAGTTATGATTTCCCCGTCAACCACTATTCTTCCACTTGTTGGTCGGTCGATTCCACCAATTAAGTTTAGAAGAGTTGTTTTTCCAGAGCCGCTCGGTCCAACGATTACTCTAAATTCCCCGGGTGCTACTTTTAAGTTTAGTCCTCTTAATGCTGTGACTCGAATAGCGCCAGATATATAGACTTTCACTAAGTCGATACATTCGATGGTGGCCATATTTCTCACCTAGTGATGGACTCGTAATGTTTCGGCTATATTACGTTTTGATACAATATAAGCGGGTAAAACAGATACAACTGACAATAATAAAATACCTAAAAACACAAAAGCTATTGTTTCAATTCCAATTACTAAGCAAAGTTCTGGGGGTAGTTCATAAAATACTAAATCGCCAGTGATTGGATCGAATGTGAATGATGATGGAAGTGAAAATGAGATTGCGAATCCTATTCCAACAAGGAATGCAATTATCAGGGAAATTACTGTGATTAGGAAGCTCTCGGCTAGAAATGTTGAAAGAATATTTCTTCTTGAAGCACCTCTAGCAAGCAATAATGCGATTTCTCTTCTTCTTTCTAGAGCATTCATTATCATTATTAATGACATTCCAACGGCCGCCATGAGTATTGCAATGCTAAATTCTACTCTGAAATAGTTGATTAAAGCTGCAGTTAATCCTTCTTCTTCGTATTTTCGCATTTCATCTTGGAAGGTTCTAATTTCTACGTTTATGTTGTAATTATCAAACAACTCATGTAATTTCTCGGCAACTTGAGTTTGATTGTATTCATCTTTAACATCTATTAGGATTACCGTGGGTACAATGTTTTCACTTAGGAGCTTGTATGGAACTAACACATATATTGCTTGGCGGAGTTGAGTTGAGCTCCATGTAGTTATTCCTGGGAGGAACTTAACGAAACCTATTATTCTAAGATAATGCTTCTTCGTATCGTATTCAAATTGAACTGTATCTCCGATCTTATAGCCGTAGAACTTCCATCCATTTATGCTCATTAGTGCTACTTCGCTTCCGTTATCAAATGCTCGTTTAAAATCATTTTCTGCTTGTTCTATGTAATGCATTCTGAAGAATGTTGAATTGAAATATGTTGAATCGATTATGCAGAATGCGTATATTAGTTCCTCGGTTTCCTCTTTGTAGATGTATGAAATTCTTGTTATAGCATTTACACCCTCGATGCTTGATATATTATTAGCAAGCTGTGTCCAATTTACTTCGCTTAATGAGAATATGTCTCTAACCTCAATCCGAATATCTGCTCCAAGAGAGAATTGAGTAGACACCTTGTAGGTTTGAATAGATGTTGATGTTGAAATGCTGAAAATGAAGATCGTTGCAAACATTAGTGTTAATAATAGAATTACTCTGGCTGTTCGTGCAGGTCTTCTAGCAAAATTTCTAACTGCCACTTGATAAAACTTTCCAGCTATTGGCTTAACAATTGCGGAGAATACCTTACGTGCTTTGCTTGCGTAAAATGCTACAAATTTAGAAACTACATACATAAATAGAAATGGTCCAACAAATATTGCAAAGATTTCAAATAAGCCCATAAGTATTAAAGTAAAGACTGTAAAGAAACTGTGAGAACGTAATGCCGCAGAAAGAATACTAATGAATACATATTGGTGTGAAAGATTTTCTATGATGCCGTATGTTCCAATAATTAGAAAAATCCATGCCCATTTTGGTTTCCATGCTCTTTCCTCAATCATACCAATGCGTTCAGATAATGCCTCGTTAACGGGCATTTTTGCTGCTTTTCTTGCAGGGAATAAAACAGAAAGAAATCCAAACACTACACCAAAAATGATGCATATCCAGAGATATGTTAAATATACTCGGTTCAAGATTAATACTGGTTCTATTTTGAATATTTCTACTAAGCTCATTTTAATGAATTCATCTGCTAAAAGGTAACTTAATAATCCTCCAAGTATGCCGCCAAAAATTCCAACGAGAATTCCCTCAAATAGGAGAATGAAGAGTATTTGTCTTGAAGTTGCACCTCTTACTTTTAGGAGCCCTATCTCTGTTCTTCTTTCGCTGAAGAAAACCCAATTCGTCATCAATGCGAGAACCCATCCCATGAGAAGAACTGGAAATGCTGTGACAAAGAATCTTAACTTAATTATAAACGAACCAGCAACATAACCGTAGAGTTTCCACACTAGCAGATTGTTTATTGACACACTATCACAATACTTTGACATCTCTGTCTCTATTTTTCTCTCCAAAGCCATAACTCTTCCTATGGATCCACTTATGTCCAATGGATCTACTACATTCTCCTTGTCAATTACTATTGCAAAATTGCAGTTGTTTACAATACTCTTGAGAAATTCAGAGACTTGAACATTACCAGATATTTGTAATGCAAACTCTATCCACTTATCATAGTTAAGTAAAATCGTATCTGCGTATTCTCTAGGATAAGGTACAAATGGAAGCTCTCCCTCGCTTATGCCAGTTATTATTCCAACAACACTCATGTTTAAACATAATTCAGTTTCCTCTTCCAGATGAAGACAAAGAAGAACTGTTGAGTTTATGCCGACATTAAGATTTTCTGCAATTTCATCACTAATTACAACTTCATCATAATCTTTAGGTAATCTTCCAACAATCTCATATACGCTACTTAAGACAGACGAATTCTCACTAATGAGTAACGCTTCCACACTGAGGGATGTGTTACTTTTAGTACTATTCAACGTAAATAACCAATAAAAAACAAAGAATGGCTCGCAAGCTATCACATGCTCGATTGATAATGTCGCGTTGATGATTTTATTACGATCCCTTATTCCAGATGCATATGCAATCATGTCTATTTTCATCTGCTTCAATTCTTTCATCACACTTGCTCCAATAGCATAATCGCCAATCATAAACGAAGCAAAGATAAATGCAGTAGCGAGTAGGATACCCATTGTTGAGAAAGCAATAATTTTTGGTCTTTTTATAATATACTTGAGTAAACTTATACTCATACGAGTATCCCACGCTAATCTTTTTAGTAGAAAAATTAAACTCACTTGATATTGTTAAGTATGAACCATTATGAATTAAGTGAGGTTAAGTTGAGATTTAATCCCACGAATTTCATTTGAATTTAACTGAAAATTCTAAATTCTTGGTCTCGTGTGAATGACATCCCAGCGGAACAACATACATATTATGACATATTTCCGTGTTTATTCGATTAACGCATTTTATTTGAACCTAGCCAAGATCTTCTAATCAAATCCAGTATTTATCATATAATAAGACGTGCATAATAGGGTGACTTCAAATAAGTGCCAACTTATTTAACAATTAAATAAGACAAAATATGTTAAAAACATCGGATCTTTGAAAAGCTTATTATGGTGTGCCGCTAGACACCCACCACAGATTCGTGTGGAAATGATTGGGGCGTCATTAATATGGCGCCCAACCATAAATTGTTCAAAACGCGGAATTCTATGAGGCACAAGCAAATTATTTAGCTAATGAAAAAGGGTTTTAAAATGCTATAAAAGAAATTATGCTTAACATAGATTCTATCCAAAGCTATACTAAATAAATTACCAAGAATTAATAATGCGTACAACGTAGGAGCTCCTATATATGTAACGAAACTACTTGTAGGCATATCTCCTAGGTAGGATTGCATAGACTTGACCTCGTTATCTGTGAGCTCAAGGAGAATTCTATATCCTCCGACTCTGAGTCGATAATGGTTTGGATATCCTCTCAATTTCCGAATGTCTAGACGCCTAGAGAATCCCTCGTTCTCTAATATCTTAAGCGCCTCTATTACTCTTATTCTAGTTTTATCGTCCAATTGTTGTAATTGCTTAAGAGCTTTTTTCTCGATCATTATCTTTAGTAGCATGTTCTCTCAGCACATTGTTGAGTGAAATAAACTTAAGCTCACCTCTCTCCTTTCTCTCCTCATATTCTCTAATGACTTCCTCTTCGTCGGGTAGTGGTTCATCCTCTCCCAGGAGTCTTGACTCTATAATGGATTTAATGACCTCAAGAGTTCCTCTAATCCTCTTTAGCTCTAGAATCACTTCTTTATCCACTTTAACTCCCCAAACATTCTAATGTATCAATATGCCCCTTCACATTTAACTCTTTCAGTACTTTTCAAGCACTTTTTGGTATTATCAAAATCACTTAGATATCTATTACTCCCCTAAAAATAATAGCAGAAGATTAGAAAAGTGTTAATAAAAATGAGAAATCAGTTAATTAATGTAAGGTTGATTTAGGTGTTGAATTTCGTTTCAAGTTAATCGAAAATTTAAATCTTTTATAATTCCCAATGTGTTCACATTCAAGTACTAGAACCATCATGTGTGATTACACTTGAAAAATAGTCTTCATATCCAATAATAAACATGAGACCTTCTGAATATTCATTTTCTTTTAAGAACGACATCAAAACATTGATTATCAAGGAAAGAATATTGAATTAAAAATGATTCTCACGAGGACAGAAAATTGAATTCTCTATACTTAGAGAAAAAATAAAAAATTTATTGCAAAGGGGCTCTGAAAATGAAACTTAAACATACTGTCACTAGGATTGAAGGCCACGCGACGATTACCGTCGTTATTGATGATAAAACAAAAGAAATTAAATCAGTTAATCTACACATTACAGAATTTCGAGGATTTGAGCAATTTATGGTTGGACGCCATATTAATGACGCCCCAATCATTTCCACACGAATTTGCGGAGTATGCCCAACAGCTCATCATATGTGCGCCTCCAAAGCTACGGATATGTACTATCGTGCTGAAATACCTGAGCCCGCTAGAAAATTGCGTCAATTACTTAACCTTGGTGGAATGGCCGAATCTCATGCTCTTCACTTCTTTGTCCTTGGTGCTCCTGATTTAGTTTTTGGTATTGATGCTCCAATGGAAAAGAGGAATATTCTTGCTATCAAGAAGGAGCATCCTGATCTTTTTAAGAAAGGATTTCTTCTTGTTAAAACGGGATTAAGTATCATTGAAACTGTTGGAGGGAGAAAGATTCATCCGATATGTTCTGTACCTGGTGGTGTAATAAAGCCTCTATCTGCATCAGAGAGAGAAAATTTGCTGAATGCGGTAAAAGAGAGTATTCCTGTGGCTGAAGAAGTAGTTGATTTTACAATAGAGCTCATGGAGAAAATAGATTTAAGTTTTGGGGATCTTCCTACGAATTATGTTGCATTAACGAGAGATGGATTCGTTGAACATTATGATGGAAGAATACGTGTGCTTCAGAAGGATGGAAAGAAGTTTGAGTTTGATGATATTAAATATAATGATTACATTGAGGAAACTTCTGTTGATTATTCTTATGCAAAATATCCGTATCTAAAACAGTTGGGCTTTCCTGAGGGACTTTATCGAGTTGGTCCTATGGCGAGATTAGTTGTTAATGATAAATTCGATACGCCAAAATCAAATGAATTCTTAAAGGAATTCAAGAAATTCTTTGAAAAACATCCACATGTACCGCTTCTATATCACCTCGCTCGTGTTATAGAGCTTCTCTACTGCTTAGAGAAAAGTAAGGAATTGCTAGAAAGTGATGATATTACTAGTGAAAATACTAAGGTTAAACTTGAAAAAGGATATGCTGGTGATGCTATTGGTGTTGTTGAGGCGCCTCGAGGGCTATTAATTCATCACTACAAGGTGGATGATGATGGAATAATAACATGGGCGAATTTAGTCGTAGCAACTGTTCAAAATATTCCAATAATGGATAAATCATTGGAATCCATCGCAAAGAAGTATTTTGGAAAAGCTTCTGATGATGTTCTCTTCAATGCTATGGAAACATTAATTCGAGCATACGATCCTTGTATTTCATGTGCAACTCATGCTAGTAATCCATACTCTCTTCAGATAATCTTTGTTAATTGTGAGGGTGAAATTATTAAGAAAATTGTTAGATAATCTTATTTTGCAGTTTTTGAGACTTTTTCTGATGGATAATATTTCCGTTGAAAATATTCGTTAACCTCCACATGTTTTTTGTGACTCTCTTATTAACATTTCTGTACTCTCTTGACGAGCTTTGGTTTTGTCTTATTTTATTGCTAATTTGATCTAGTTTCTAATGATTTTAAAATGCATCACAACTAATTTAATTATAAAACAAATCAAACACCTTTGAAACTTATATGTGCAAAAATGTAAATAAGAGCAGAGCGATTTGATTTAGTAGTTTAAGGAGTAATAAAATTAATGCTGAATTTTTGTGCATAATGAAATTTAAACTTTGATTAAAGTTAGTTTCTTAGTACCTAACATTTTTCATGAGGGCTACTCGCCTAATTTATCATTAATTAGATTCGTATTCATCGTATTTTATGCAAGGGGGTTCATTAGATTCGCTCATCGAGCATGGTCTGCAAACTGAATTATTTGACGCCAACAAGCCATGGTTGCGTAACGATGAAGAACCCCTCATTTATGATTCATCATAATTTAGCTAGTTTAGATACCAAACTCTCCAAAACCCGACTCCAAAAAATGTTAGGTACTGAGAGTTAGTTTAAAAAAAATACATCAATTTCTTAAAAAAATGGGATTCTATAATGATAAGGAATATAAAGTTTTTTCGAACAATGGATATTGTTCATTTAATATGTCCTTCAAAAGCAATAAATCCCATATCTCAACTCTTTGGAAAGACTTTCGATGATACGATCCTAGAAATAGGCATTAGGTATAAAAATTTGATTAATAAAATTCCGCGTGATTCGCTTGAGAAGAAAGCTATAGGAATATTCATAAGAAATCTTAAGAAAAATTGTGAAAGAATGCGTATTCCTCATAATGACATAGATCTGAAGGAAATAGAGAATCAATTTATTGAACGGTTTAGAGCTTATTTGAATTCAGATTTGATTAAGAAGAAGAGAATAAAGGCTAGGGTAATTTTAATAGAGAGTTCCGATGGAATTCTAGGAATATTTGCACAACCGGATTTTGTGGATTTGAATCTGAAAAAAGCCTATGAGTTGAAATCGTATGAACTTCTTGGGCCAATTCCGCACTATGTTATGTTGCAAATTAGACTGTTTCAACTAGCATATCCTGACTTTAAATTTTACCTTGTTGGTTTTAAAAAAGAAGATTCTCAGATGACGGTAGTTATGAAAGAAATAAAGCAAATGTCTGATGATTCTATGTGGAACTTGATTAGAAAGATTGTTAATATTGCATTAAAACACAAGGGGACTGTGAAAGTAGATCCCTTGAGCTTAGTTAAAAGATATGCAGTCATATATTCGCTTGAGAATTTAACAAGAAGCGAATGCATTTTAGATGAGTCAAGGATATCCGCAATTCTTAAGATTCCAAAGGAAGCATTTAAAGTTTATCATGGTAAATTTCTAGGAGTTACATTTACTGATAAAATTTATGCAACGATTCTTATAGACCCAAACGTATTTCCCATTACAATTGATGTTCATTGGACAACGAAAAAAATTCTGGTTAAAAAAGTGATTAAAGTAAAAACACCAAAGGGAGTTATTAGGATAGATAGGTATGTTAAGGTTTCAAAACAGAAATGTATGAAATATATAAGTGAAACTAAGCGAAGAATTATCCAATCAATATCTTTCTTATTAGAAATTGTGAATTCTTTAGGAATAAAATGGATTGGACTATTCATGCCTACAAAAGATCGAAAACAAATACTTCCTAATTTTGATCCCAGTGCTGAATTTGAAACATATCTTATAAGTAAAATTGGAGAAATTCCAATTAAAGAGTTTAAGACATTAAAATTCTTCACAATGAAATGTCCCAGATGCGGATTAGAAGGACACTTAAACGATGTCTTCAAATGCAAAAATTGTAACTTTGAGATAAAGAGAGAATTCTATGAGATGATTTCATATTTAATTAACAATTATCCAAAGAAATTAAACATTAGGTCTCCAATAAGTATAGATGCTAAGGACTTTCAGCATGCTTCTCCGAAACTAATCGCAGCAAAAATCATCACTAATTTCCCTATGTAGTCTCCTATTTTTCCAAAACATAAGAGAATTAATTTAATTAACTAACGCCCTTTTTGACATTTTTGCACTCTCTTGACGAAACTCTAGTTTTGTCTTATTTTATTGCTAATTGATCTAGTTTCTAATGATTTTAAAATGTATCACAACTAATTTAATTACAAGTTAAATCAAACATCTTCGAAACTTATGTGCAAAAATGTAAATAAGAACATTTTGTGATTGTGCTTATTTGTTTATTTAATGTTTTAATGAATGTATACTTGGTAATTATCCTTCCTGACAGAAACTTAGTCTTCAGAATATTATCACAAAGCAGGAAATCTCTTAAAAATAAACTTTAACTAAATAATAAAAAGATCAAATTCGTAGAAACACCAAAAAGTTTTTACTTTTTCATGATGTTTAAATTTTTCACAATATGAATATTTTGTTATCTCTTTTCATTTTTCGGGTGAGATTATTGAGCAATCAGATTATAATCGAAGATAATAGTATTGTATATCTTAAATTCAAAGAGTTTCTTGTTAACAAGGAGCTTGGGGAAGAAAAATTAGAAGAGATAAGATCTGCTGGACAAGAGGCCCCATTCATTACTGTAATCGGAAGTAAGGAGCTTATGTTTGAGGAAAAACTCAAGAATGTTTCATCTAAGACATTTAAGCTTCGATTAAAACCAGAAGAAGCTTATGGTAAACGCGATCCAAATCTCATTCGAACAATGAAAATTAGGGAATTCATTAGAGCATTCAATAGAGCACCAAAAGAGGGAGAAATAATAACTGATGAATTAGGACGCTATATTGCGACAGTTCGTGCCGTGACTAGAAAAAATGTGATTGTTGATTTTAATCATCCATATGCTGGAAAAGAAATCGAAATCCAAGGAGAAATTATCAAGGTTCTTCCTCCCACAGCTAGCAAAGAAGAAAGAGCACGAGCGTTATTGGAAAAATTCGCTGGGAAAAACATAGCTACAAAAGTGTTTATTTCACTCTCAGATGCAGATCGAAAAATGACAATTGAGATTCCACCAGATGTGATGACGGAGATGAGTTCTAATGAACGCCTTGGTATTTTAGGAATGAGACGCGTCCTCGCAGAGTATTTGCTAAAATACGTTGATTTAGATGAAGTGATTTTTATAGATCACTTTATTAGACCAAAGGAGATTATCAAGGAAACGCCAGTTTCAGCTCCTGTGGAAGCAGAAAAACCTCAAGAGGAAGAGGAATCGTCATCGCAGCAAGCGAAAAAATAAAACAACGGAAATAAAAATTTTACATAAAGATGTATTCACTTCGTTGTTCCTTTTTCGGCTGAATGATAAGCCAATTTCCATCTCTGACAACTTTAAAACGTCTAGACAAGACTCGAATTATGAATGGAATTCCACGAATGCTCCCTAGTTCCCTTCGAATTCTACGAATGGGTATGACAACATATGGTGCTCGTTTGAGTTCGGCTTGAATGTCTTTTTCTATTTTGTGGATTACTTGTCGTAATCTATCAATATATATTTCCTCCTCATAAGTCATAATCAATATCACCAATATACTGTGTGTCTATTAAGATAATGATAGTAAATTTAAGCTTTATTTTGTTTAAACACACATCAGATTGAATAAACCTTCACCAGGAGTAATAAGTTTTTATTAAATACAATATCAAAGAATATTGCAGATAATATTTGGAAAATATGAAGAAAGTTTTTATTTGAACCTTAAAAAGCGATGAGAGAAAAATCTTTTCAGGAACACATGAAGTAACAATGATAATGTCATTCTTGAGCAAAAATATTTTTAGTTATTAATTTCAATAAAGTTTTCTAATTTCGGGGGAAGAAGAGTGCCTTCGAAGTTTCTTCAAGCAATTGCCCCATTTGCGCGCGTTATACCAACAATCAAACGCCCAGAGAGAAGGTTATCATTCAAAGAAAGACTGATTTGGTCTCTTTTAGCATTGATAATTTATTATTTAATGGCATCAGTTCCTTTATATGGTATTGCTATTGGACAAGGTGTTGATCCTTTTTGGACCTTGCGTGTTCTATTAGCAAGCTCAAGGGGAACGCTTGCTGAACTAGGAATTGGTCCAATAGTGACTGGCGGTTTGATCATCGAACTATTAGTTGGTTCCAAAATTATTTTGGTTGATTTCAGCGATCCTGATGAACGACGTATCTATAACGAGGCAGTAAGAGGAATGGCTGTTTTGATGACGATGTTCCATGCCGCAGCATATGTAATTGGTGGTGCTTATGGCTCACTGCAACCAGGACAAGCATTCATCGTTTTTCTTCAATTAGTAATCGCTGGTATTTTCATAATACTGTTAGATGAAATTGTTTCAAAAGGATACGGTATCGGAAGTGGAATTTCACTTTTCATTCTAGGAGGAGTATCACAAAGGATAATGTTTAGCTTATTCTCAATCTCCCCTGTTGGAGATGGATATGCATATGGATTTATACCAGCATTAATCCAAGCATTCCAGCGTGGAAGATTAAATGACATCATTGTTAGACGTGGCTGGCCAGATCTTGTCGGTTTAATAACTACTATATTCATTGCTAGCGTGATTATCTACTTAGAAAGCCTAACAATTGACATTCCTGCAGAATCAACAATATTTCGCTATAAGTTTAGGTACCCATTAAAATTCATGTATGTTTCAAATATTCCCGTTATCTTAGTTGGTGCTCTTGCCGCAGAAATAATGTTTCTTTCACAAATGATCTGGAATCAATTTCCAGGAAACTTCTTTGCATCATTATTCGGCACATGGATTGTTGAAGAGGGAAGACCTATTCCTACTGGAGGTTTATGCAAATATATAATGCCACCGCAAGGATTAATTTTTAGTATAGAAGATCCATATCACGCCGTAGGATATTTCATTTGGATGGTATTCGGATGCTGGGTATTTGGAGTACTTTGGGTAAGCGTTGCCGGAATGAATGAGTATGCTATAGCCGAGCAACTCCTTGCAATGAAAATCAAGATTACTGGAATTAGAGCTAGCAAACGTCACATGGCACAGTATCTAAGACCCTACATATGGACCGCAACACACCTTTCTTCATTATTAATGGGAATAATAGCTGCCATGGCAGATATTTTGGGCGCATATGCGACGGGATCTGGATTATTGCTAGCAATTTCAATTCTTAGAGGATTAATTGATGAGGTCGCACGAGCTCACATAGAGGAGCTTGCTCCCGGACTTAGGAGGCTGATAACCGGAAGAATGAGATTGTAAGCATTAATTTAATCATTATACAATCATTTTATTAATTTACACCTCGTGAAATTTTTATACTATCCAAACTGTAATCTTTCATTTTTCATTTAATAATCTGAATAATTTGTTCACTAATGGCTTGTACTCCAGATATTGCATTTTTTCTTTGAATAGTGAATCGCTTGCGAGTCTTTGTAGATCTGTTTCTAATTCCTTAGATGCTTTTTGCAATTTTTTGAGATTCCTTTTGATGAAACTATTTGCTTTGCTAATAGCCTTAGAAAGTCCAGGACAGTACACTGGAACAAAGGAATACATTAACCATTCAAACGGAAATGAACGACACTGAATTCCGCGTACGGGATATATACTGCATTTTCTATCCTTTGAAAGAAAAGGACATGGTCGTTTAGTTTTGTAGAGTATTCTTGAGAAATGAAGCACTGGTATTAAGGGTAGTTCCTCAATTCGTTTTTTAAGAAAATCTGCGATTTTCCTGGCTTCATCTTCTGTGAAGATTGGAGGACTATTTATGCAACATTGACCGCATTTTTCGCACTCGAAGAATTTTATTACAACTAATACTGCTGTTCTTAACGCATACCAGTAATTTTCGTGAATCTTTCGGAAAACCATTTCAAATTCTTTGGCTAGGACACTAATCCTCTCTATTTTATGATTTTCCATAAACAAGACCATAAATGCATATATGCCGTATTTCTAAATCGAAAAATATAATTTGCAATTAACAAACATGCGTCCTTTGACAAAAATTTTATATACACATTAACATTTTACGCAAGTAGTAATAACGTTTAGTCGCTTTTGGTGTTTTAAGAACCAGAATAAAACGTAAAGAAAAAAGAATCATTTAATTCATTATCTAGGTGACGGACATAGCTTTATAAATTATTGAGATTTACAGTAGTTCTAGTTAGTATGTGTATTGGATGAGAATCCATATAGCCATTTTGTTTATTGCCACGCTATTGAGCATTGCATTATTTTCAGCATCAACTGAATTCCGTCTTATCTACAAAAAGCAATTACCTGGAGAGTACATGTCTATCGCGTTTGGTGCTGATAATCAAGTGTTTCTAACATCGTTCTTTAATGGAAATTATACTCTAACAACATTTCATCTAGAAAGCGGGGAGATGACTAATAAATCTCTCGGTTTTTGGGTCTCAGATATTGACTTCAATGGGACTCTCTTGATGCTTGTTGAGCAGGGTTCAAATTACTACATAATTCATATGGATACTAACTTGCACATTATTGGAAATATTTCTATAATTCCACCACAAGGAGTTAGCTATTATTGGATTAGCGGGCTCTCAGTTATTGGATCCAAGATTTTTGTACTTGTGCACGTTTATACTGAAAACACCACAGTTTCGCAGATATGGAATATTCAGCAAAATGGTTCGTCTAAAATAGTAAAAGAGATAAGTGGTTACTGGAGTGAAGAAACATTGGACCTTACATTTTGGGAAAATACATGGTTATTGCTTGATTACAATGGTACTTTGAGATACACTACAGGAGAAATATTTTTTGATGCTGGAGTCTTTGTTGAAAATGTGTCTTTCTTCCGCGTTGATACCAATGATAAGCAAATTGCACTTCTAGGCTTTGAATTAGAACATGGTAATTCAATTATTTTGATATTTGAAGCCGTTAGTGAAGCAGTTAATACTGGTGCTACAATGGGATCTGCAGTTGGTATAGCTAGTGGAATTGTTGCAGTTGTTACGGCTTCTACTGTAATAGGAAGCGTTGCATCATCTTCAACTTCAACTGCTAGTGTGGGAGCAATATCGAGTACTAGTGGAAGTAAATTTGCGGAATTTCAAATTAGTGTATCTTCTCCAAAGAAAGGACTTCCCCTAAAGCTCCTCTTTTCATTATCTTTACGTTTAAGCAAAATTTTTAGATCTAAGAAACTTGGTCGTGTGAGTTTAGCTCGCGTTTTTGCTGGCGCCTTTGGTTGGAGTGCTTTTGTGTCTGCAATCTTCACAATACTTCATAAATACGATCTTATATCATTACTTTCCTCCATTGTTGCGTCATCTGGTCTTATATATTCAATAATTGGTCTTCCTCTTGCCATAGTTCTGCTCAAATTTAAATTAGTGACTTCAAAACTAAGAAAACTCATTACTATCGTGTCGATCGGATTAGCAATCAATGGTATTATATCATCAAGCTATGCATTATTATGCAATTTGACAATACTCTTTGCAATTGCAGTAATTACATTAATTGTGTTGGCAGGAATCATACTTGTTGGTATCTTATTACTTGGACTTAGTGAATAAAAATAGCCTATATTCTGTATGCATCGTTATAATTCATTAAAAATAATCTTTTTTGATACTACTCGCTAACAAACAACAAGATTTTCTCAAAACATAAAAGTATCCTATTTCTTAGGAATTAAATCATGGGCCACATCAGCCCCAGCCACCCCTCGCATGGAGGGATGACTGGAGGTTCGGCCCAATCATCCCAAAATAATTTTGAATGTCGTATATATAAGATTTTTACAATTGTTGCCCATTCTTCATGCTATTATGTTTTTAATGTGTGATGACGCTACTATAATTTTTCGTTAGTGTGAGAAGTCTATGTCTAATGTTGTTGGCATAGATTCCTCTGGTGAATTAATGTACATTGGAATTGTTATTGGAGATATTGTGAGCATAAGGAGAGTTTGGAAATACATTTGTTCTAATGCTAATATAAGTGAGATACATATGTCAAAATTGTTACTATCACTAAACAAGAAAATATTGAAGCTTCTTTCTAACTGTTCACATGATCTAAAACTAATATGCATTCGTTTAAATTATCCATTAATACGACACCGTGGGCGCATTTTATTTAGAAGAATGCCTAAAAATTTACTTTTAAGGATCGTCTCTAAGCTTATCAGAGAAAGCATACTAGCAATTATTAATAAACATTGTCAAAAAGGTTATGCTTTATCAGTGGATAGAGAAATCACTAAGATTTTAGGAATAAAATCAACATACGAGATCAGGGAAGCTGTTGAGTTAGCAGACATTGTTGCTTGGTATAATTTACGTTCGTCAAGAAAAAGTGATTTGGGGGTTGCTTAAAAATATTATTTATGTGAGCTTGGAACGAGAATTACAAAGAAAGATAGAAAGAATCAGGATATAATGATTTCCATTGAAAACACTAATTTTTAAATTTAATTATTCGCAAAGAATAAGCTTAAGTCTGTTTTGTCCAACGTCTCAATAAGAATGCTGGTGTTAAAAGCCAATGTATATTGACAAAACAGATGCTATTGCAAAGAGACCAGAAATGAGAAGTGATGGAATTGCATATGGCCTTAAAGTTGCTATTTCTCTGAATGCATATCCGATTCCGAGGATTACCAGATAAATGACTGCAAAGATGAATCCCCACGCAATTATTTTGTATCTCCTTCTCATAATTGGATCTTTTTCTTCTTTTAATTTGCTAGAAATATTTCTAAGAGCAACAATCAAAATAATCATTATGAAATATTAATACCAGCAAAGCGGTGATTGGCTCGAGGAAAATCAAAAAATCAGATTATTAGATAACTATTGTATCCATATATTTTATTTATTGAATACGTTTATCCTTAGGAAGATACGCAGACCTTTTAGTCCTCTTTTCGCAGTATATGTTTATAGTAATTGTTCCATAATCAAACTAGAGTCAAAAAATTGGTATTTTAATAGATTCCTTGCCTCTATATATTTTGGATTAAAAATGGTTAATTTCAGAAAAATAGAAAATTTTCTTGCAGTTTTTACAAAAGAATTAGTT
>Ga0190313_1000423_pt1 | contig 25462 bp, 27 predicted proteins | sample 4870071011_MG_FD_169989 | JGI IMG/M metagenome (GOLD analysis project Ga0190313, IMG submission 169989) | Hydrothermal vent sediment bacterial communities from Southern Trench, Guaymas Basin, Mexico - 4870-07-10-11_MG | ecosystem: Environmental > Aquatic > Marine > Hydrothermal vents > Sediment ... | reverse complement strand
GACTCTCCGCTACACACGCATCAAAAGTTATATAGCGGAGAGTCAGAACGAATCTTTCATCACAAATCAGGTCGGCTCTCTATCTTCATCCCTTTATAAGTAATAGACATCTTGCTAAGTACCTTGCGATAGTGTTAATAGCAGATTTAAATGTTGTGATGTAGTGATGAGGTTGCTCTACTCTGAGCCTTGCGATGATGAACAGAACCCGCTGATACGATAGAATTTTAAACAGAGTTTCAGGCCAAAAATTCATGTTTCCTAATGTTTATTCTCCTAAAGATGTAGAGAAGGAAGTTAGAGAGTTTTGGGAAAGGGAAAAGATTTACGAGAAGGTTAAAGGTAAGGGTAACAAACTCTTCTTCTTTGTCGATGGTCCTCCTTACACGACTGGTAGAATTCACCTTGGTACAGCTTGGAATAAGGTAATCAAAGACACTATACTAAGATACAAGAGGATGATGGGTTTCAAAGTTGCAGATACACCTGGTTGGGACATGCATGGATTACCCATAGAGGTTAAGGTTGAACAGATACTTGGATTCAAAACGAAGAGGGATATAGAGGATTATGGAATAGACAAGTTTGTAGCCAAATGCATGGAATACGCCTTAAAGAACAAGGATGCAATGACGGAGCAGTTTAAGGCTTTAGGAGTTTGGATGGACTGGGAAAATCCGTATATGACAATTAAAGCTGAATACATAGATTCGGCTTGGTGGACGATAAAGAGGGCTTACGAGCAAGGACTTCTCGAGAAAAAACTGAGAGTTGTAAATTGGTGTCCTCGTTGTGAGACAGCCTTAGCAGATGCTGAAGTTGAGTATATGGAGAAAGAAGATCCATCAATCTACGTTAAGTTCCCTATCGATGAGAAAACGTACATAGTTATATGGACTACAACACCTTGGACACTGCCAGCCAACATGGCAGTCGCGGTACATCCTGAATTCGAATATGCGAAGTTTAAGGCAGTTAAAGATGGAAGGGAGGAGTACCTAATTTTGGCAAAAGATTTGGCTGATGAAGTACTTTCAAAGGGCAAATATGAGAGTTGGGAGATAGTTGAGGTTTATAAGGGAGAAGACCTTTACGGAATGGTGTACAGACATCCCTTAGATGAGGAGATACCAATTCAGAAGGAAAAGGTACATAGAGTTGTTACAGCTGAATTTGTCGCTCATGAAAATACTGGATGTGTTCACATAGCACCTGGGCATGGTTTAGAAGACTTTGAATTGGGTTTGGCTGAGGGGCTTGAAGTTTTCAATCCAGTAGATGATAGAGGTATTTTCAAGGTTGAAGCTGGTAAATACGCTGGTATGCACGTTTTTGAAGCCAATAAGGTTATAATTGACGATCTAAGGGCTAAGGGTCTACTTTTGGCTGAAGAGAAGATAGTTCACAGATATGGACACTGCTGGCGTTGTAAGACACCCATAATCTATCGAGCGACTGAACAATGGTTCTTAGCAGTTTCAAAACTTAAAGATAAGATGCTTGAGGAGATTGACAAGGTTAAATGGGTTCCAGAGTGGGCGGGAATGGCTCGTTTTAAGGATTGGGTTAGAAATGCTAAGGATTGGTGCATAAGTAGGCAGAGGTATTGGGGAATACCAATTCCGATATGGATATGCGAGAAGTGCGGAAAGGTGAAAGTTGTTGGAAGTATTAGGGAGATCCCTTGGAAAGACGATTTGGATTTGCATCGTCCAAAGATTGACGAAATAGTCTTTGAATGTGAGTGCGGTGGACGGATGTATAGAGTTAAGGATGTCTTTGACGTGTGGTTTGACAGCGGCGTTGCAAGCTGGGGTACCTTAGGCTATCCGCTAAAGATGAGCGATGAAGAGTTCTTTAAGATATGGCCAGCTGACTTTATCACAGAAGGGCACGATCAAACAAGGGGATGGTTCTATTCGCAGCTTGGAGCTAGTGTCATAAGCTTTGGAAGAGCACCTTACAAGACCGTTCTGATGCATGGATTCACTTTAGATGAGCAGGGGAGAAAGATGAGCAAGAGCTTGGGTAACGTAGTTGAGCCTGAGGATGTTATCGAAGAAGTTGGTGTTGATGCTTTTAGACTCTACGTTTTAAGTTCAGCACTCTGGGAGGATCTGAGGTTTAGCTGGGAAGAAGTGAGGAATGTTCTAAGACAGTTAAACATATACTGGAACGCTATAAGGTTTGCTTACACGTACATGAGCTTGGATAAGCACATGATAGATCCAGAGAGGATATTTGGCTGTGATTTTGAGTCAGCTTTAAAGATGATTGAGGATTACGAAAACAGATGGATACTTTCGAGACTTGAAAGCCTGAATAAATTAGCTTATGAAGCTATGGAGAACTACCAACTTCATAAGGTGGTTAGAGCATTCTTAGATTTTGTTGTTGAGGACTTTAGTAGGTGGTACATACAACTGATAAGGCCGCGAGTGTGGGTTGAAGGTGAAGACAAACTTAAGATTGCAACCTATCTAACTCTCTTGAAGGTAATCGAAAAGTCTGCAAAGATAATAGCTCCATTCGCTCCCTTCTTAGCTGAGTTTATCTATCAGAGGTTCGTTAAGGAGTTCAAGGGTGGTAAAGAGTCGATATTTATGGAAAGTTATCCTAAGCATGATGAGAGCTTCATCAACGAGGAACTGGAGAAGAGTATGATTGTTGCAAGGGAGATATTTGAGTCTGTTAGTTCTGCAAGGCAAAAGGCTAAGAGGAAGCTTAGATGGCCACTAAGGGAGCTGATAGTTGAAAGTAAAGATAATGATGTGAAGAGGGCCGTTGAGATGCTTGAAAATATCATTAAGGCACAGTGCAACGTTAAAGAGATTAAGGTTGTTGAGGAGTTCGAGAAGGAGATAGTGATTAAGCCGAACTACAAGGTCGTAGGAAAGGTTTTGAAGGAAAAGGTTAAAGATTTCGCTAAGTATCTTGAAAGCCTAGACAGAGAAACTCTTAAGAGAATTGCTGAGTCTGGGGAGGTTGAATTCGATGGTGTTAAACTTGAGAATGCCGTTATCGTTGAATACAAACTACCTGAAGGTTATGAGTATGCGGAGTTTTCAAAGGGCAATGTTTACATATATACTGTTTTAGATGAAGATCTCAAGAGAGAAGCTTTCGCAAGAGAACTTGTCAGAAGAATTCAGGAGATGAGAAAAGAGCTCGATTTGAACGTAGAAGAGTTTATAGAAGTTACAGTTGAATTTCCAAGAGAACTTGTAGATGGTTGGGAAGATTATATAAAGAGAGAAACAAGGGCTTTGAAGCTCGAATTCGGTAAGCCTAAGGATGGTTATATAAAGGAGTGGAATATAGAGGGGGTCAGAGCAATTATAGGAATAGAAAGAGTATGAAAATATTACTTGTAACTGGAAGAATTGCGGAGAAGGAAATAAAAAAGATTGCTAAAGAGTTTAGCTGTGATGTTTATGTTGCTGATGTAGAAGTTGCATCTTTCATAACCCCAAAGCACCTTGAGAACTTAGATTTGAGCAAATACGATCTTGTTATAGTCCCAGGATTAGCTAAAGGGGACTGGAAAAAGCTTGAAGAAGAAAAGAGAGTTAAAATTAGACTCGGAACTATTCATTATACAGATTTACCTCTTTTACTTAAAAGAATTGAAGATGTAGAGCTTTCGCATGAAATACCAGCGTGTAAACTTTTGAATTTTAAAAAAGCTGAAGAAAACATAAAACTTGTAGATTCGCTTGATGAATGCTACTTTTACATTGGCAATGTTAAGATAGGAGGAAGGATGAAGATTGTAGCTGAGATAGTCGATGCAACTGAGCTAGACAATGATTCCCTAATTGAAAGGATTGAATACTACAAGGAGAGTGGAGCTGACATAATAGATTTGGGGATTCCAATCGACTTCGATCTGAGAGACGTTGAAAGGGTTGTTAAAGTTGCGAGAGATTACTGTGATGCTTTGAGTATAGACACGTTTAACAAGAAGGCGATTGAAGTAAGCGTTAAGCATGGCGTAGATATGGTTATGAGCATATCTTCAGATAATCTGAATTGTCTCGAGCTTATAAATGGTAAGGCGGTCGTAATCGTGGATAGAAATGTAAAATCACTTTTAAAGCTCATTGAAAGAGCTAAAAGGTATACGGATAAGGTTATAGCTGATCCACTCTTAGATTGTACAAACATCTTTGGTTCACTGATGAGATACTACGAGTTCAGAAAGAAGAGTGATGTTCCACTTCTCATGGGTGTTGGAAATGTTACAGAGCTTATGGATGCCGATTCAATAGGAATAAACGCACTTTTAGCTTGTATAGCTGAGGAGATAGGTTGCCAGCTTTTGTTCACCACTGAAGCAAGCGATAAGACAAGGGGATGTATTAGGGAACTTAAGGTAGCTATATACATGGCCAAAGCTTCAAAACTTAAGAATGTACCTCCGAAGGATTTGGGTTTTGATCTTCTTGTGTTTAAAGAGAAGAGGGTTAGAAGGGAGAGAAGAGATGTTAAAAATATGGTTAAAGCTAAGAAGTCGGAGTTTGTGAGAGATCCAATGGGTGACTTTAGAATATGGGTTGACGACAAGATATACTGTCAGCATGAGAAGGCTACGATTGTGGGAGAAGATGCTAAGGCGATATTGGATACAGTTATAAGGCTTGGTTTGATCTCCCGTTTAGACCATGCTGGTTACTTAGGAAGGGAGCTTAAGAAGGCTGAACTCGCCTTGAAGCTTGGAAAGAGCTATGTGCAAGATGAGGAGATAAACTTTGGAATTTACCTTAAAGAAGCATAACTGTTTTATACTGCAAAGCAAAATGTTAAATAAAAAATTTAACTGGATTTCTTAGCTTTCTTAAGTATGCTCTCTGCAGCAATTAATCCAGTTACAGCTGCACCCACAATCCCTCTACTTATCCCCGCTCCGTCACCAATTGCATAGACGTTTGGTATGTTTGTCTCCATCTCCTCATTGACCTTAAGCTTTAACGAGTAGAACTTGATCTCTGGAGCATAAAGCAACGTTGAATCATCTGCAACTCCTGGTATAACCTTATCCAAAGCTTCAAGTGCGTCTATTATGTCGTCTATAACCCTTCCTGGGTATGCTAAGCTTATGTCACCAGGTATTGCGGTTTTTAGTGTAGGCTGTACTAAGCGATTGTTTGCTATTCTCCTTTCCGTACTTCTCCTTCCCAACCTGAGATCTCTCAACCTCTGAACGATCGGATTTCCACCCCCTAACTTTGTGGTTATCCTTGCCAAATCCCTCCCCCAATCGTTTGGCTCTTCAAAAGGCTCTGTAAACTCGTAGTGGCCTAACAGTGCGAAGTTCGTGTTGTTGGTCTTCTCTTTAGCCTTACTGTGTCCATTGACTAAACAGAAGTCACCGTAATCCTCTCTTATAACCCAACCCCTTGGACATGTACAGAACGTCCTAACATAGTCATCATGCCTCTTCGTCATAATTCTCAGCTTTGGATCGTATATAACCGATGTGATTTCATCCATTATCGAAGCTGGGACTTCAACTCTAACGCCTACATCTATGAACTTTGCCTTTTCGCTTACAGCTATTTTATAGCCTTTAACCCACTTTTCGAGCCATTCAGCTCCTCCTCTTCCAACACCAATAATTAAGTAATCATATGCATACTTTTCCCCACTCTTCAATCTGACAATCTTCTCCTTTGGATTTATGTCAACAACTGTTTTCCTTGTATATATTTTAATACCATTGTCCTTCAAGTAGCTAACTATACTTTTTATGACCTTCGGTAACTCATCGCTACCAACATGCCTCTGTTTTAAAGGGACGAACTCTATTCCTGCTGAGTTTGCCTTTCTCAATAACTCGTTTACCTTCTCCATGTCTGTTCCATAAACCTCGTTTGGTGCACCATGCTTCAAAAATATCTCGTCCACTTCATCCATCTTTTTCAGTAAATACTCTGCATCAACCAAATTTATCAAATCACCGCCAACGGTAAAGCTCGATGGGTATTCTGCAATGGGATAGTTCAGCTTTCCGTCTGAAAGACCACCAGCTCCCCCCACACCGTACGTTATGTTGCACGGCTTGCACTTGTTGCAAAAGCTCTGTGAGAGATCACTTGGACACTTACGCTTGTCTATATCTCTTCCCATGTCAAAAATGGCTACATCCATCTTTCCAGCAAGCTTATAGGCAGCAAATAACCCTCCTGGACCAGCTCCAATTATAACAACGTCAAACTTCTTCATCCTTTTTAGGCTCTTTGGTAACTTATTTTTAAAATTTTTGTTATACAGTTTGGGGGAACATAGTCAGTTGTGTATACCTTACCCTTCTTTCTTACATTTAGTCCAAACGTTCTTAAGCACTCTGTATCGATAACCAAAACGACTGGCTGTGGATGATGCCTCCTACCGACTTCAATCGCATCTTCCACCGTAGCGGATAAATGAACCTCTTTTCTCTTCATAGGTTTCAGCCCTTCCTTCATTATAGATTTTACATTGCTTGGGCTTGTTCCATGATAGAGTTTCTGTGGAACTTTACCACATTCACTCCAATCTACATTGACATCTATGCTATGTCCGTATTTTGCCCTTATCTTATTTTCTTTAATCTCAAACCTTCCTTTGGGGTCAAACTTGACAATCAGCTCTAAAACCTTTTTACCTACTCCATATCTCTCCTTCAGAATTCTAACAACATCTCTTAAATTGATCCAACCGTACTCATCAACATTTAATCCGAAGTTATGAGGATAGTGCCTCAGGAGACCGCTTAAGAACTTACTTATCCTTTCTCTCTTTTCTCCATCTATCAGAATTCTGCCCTTTCCACACATGCACATACCTTCAAAGTCTCCGCAGTGCTTACAAGTTCCTAGAGGTTTCACAATTCTAGATCAACCTTTTTAAATAAGGGTTTTACTTGTAGCATGAAGGTTGAGGACATCGAGATAAAGAAGGGTATTAGCGTAGATGAGCTTGTAAGAGAACTTTATAAGTCCGGTGGTTTTATGGCAAAAGACTTGGCTTTGGCTGTTGATATACTTGAGGATATGGTAAAAGATCAAGATTGTACAGTCTTCCTATCTTTTCCTGCGTGTATAGTTGCAACTGGAACGAGAGGTGTTTTGAAGGAGCTTGTAAAGAGGAAACTTGTAGATGTGATAATCACAACGTGCGGAACCTTAGATCACGACTTAGCAAGGATTTGGAAAGATTATTATCATGGCTCTTTCATGCTTGACGATGTTGAGTTGCACAGAAAAGGAATAAATAGAATAGGAAACGTTTTAGCGCCAAATGAAAGCTACGGTATGATTTTGGAGGAGAAACTTCAGCCGATATTCGAGGATATTTATAAGGAAAAGAAAAAGCTATCTACACGGGAACTTATCTGGGAAGTCGGTAGAAGAATCGAAAATGAAAGGAATGCAGATAGTTCGATAGTTTACTGGTGCTATAAGAACAGAATTCCAATATTCGTTCCTGGTATCACGGATGGGGCTTTTGGAAGTCAGCTCTGGTTGTTTTATCAGACTCATAAAGATTTCATTGTCGATGTTCTTAAAGATGAGGATGAGTTGAGCGATATAGTTTTCAATGCAAAAAAAACGGGAGCACTGATAATCGGCGGTGGAATAAGCAAGCACCACACCATCTGGTGGAATCAGTTCAAAGATGGCTTAGATTATGTGATATACGTGACTACAGCGGTGGAATGGGATGGTAGTTTAAGTGGTGCAAGGGTTAAAGAGGCGATTTCATGGGGCAAGGTGAATGAAAGGGCTAAGCATGTAACCGTTTACGGAGATGCAACGGTCTTACTACCTATAATTGTTGCGAGCTTACTTGAAAGACTTTAAATGAAGTCTATATAAATCTTTTTGTCACTAACGATCTCCTTGATCGTTCTCCTATCATCTTCAAACTTTGAAAGAAGTTGTGGTGACTTAACTCCCGTCATTATAGTTACTACTCTAACCAAGTTTTCTAAACTTGGATCTATCCTAGCACCCCATATTACGTTAGCACTCTCATCTATTTCAAACGTCAACTCTTTGACTATTTCTTGAACCTCCTTAACCGTCAAATCCTTTCCACCAGATATGTGAACTAAAGCGCCAGTTGCACCTCTTATATCTGCCTCTATGAGTGGATGGGATAGACAGTTTCTGACGACATCCTTTGCCCTCTGTTGTGATTTGGATTCTCCAACAAACAAAGCTGCGACATCGCCACTCTTCATTATAGCCTTAACATCTGCAAAGTCGATGTTGACCAAAGAGGGATACATTATAGTCTCAGTAATACCTTTTATAGTTTCGGCAATTATCTGATCCATAACGCTGAAAGCTTGCTCTAAGGGTAAATTTGGATAGTACTCAAGCAACTTATTGTTATCTAATAAGATTACGGTATCACAGTGCTTCCTAAACTCCTCTAAACCCTCATAAGCCTTTATAAGCCTCGCTCTTTCAGTTGAGAATGGCATAGTAGCTACACCGATGACTATAGCATCGTTCTTCTTTGCAACTTCAGCAATAACTGGCGCAGCACCAGTTCCAGTTCCACCACCCATTCCTGCACACACAAAAACCATGTTAGCATCAGCCAAAAGCTCCTCTATTTTATACCTTGCAGACTCAGCAGCTTTTCTACCAATCTCTGGATAACCTCCGGCTCCCAAACCTTTTGTGAGGCTCCTACCAATCAAAACCTTCTTATGAGCCTTTACCATCCTCAGATGCTGATAATCTGTATTTATCGCTATGGTTTGGACACCATTCAAACCTATATTCATTAACCTATTTACAGTGTTACAACCGCTACCCCCAACACCAACTACGACAATCTTTGGAACGAAAAATTCGTCACTCTTAATCTCCTCAACTCTACTAAACTCCTGAGCCTTAGCTATGAACGACTTCATAAAACCACCTAGATGAAGGGTCTCATCTTAGCATGCTTCTCAACAAGCTCAGCCTTTTCAGCTATAAGCTTTCTAATCGCATCCCTAATTGCTTCACTAACAGAAGCGTATTCACCTATAGCAACAAGTGCCTCAAGCATCTCATAGTGTTGATCCGTCAACCTTACCGATATCTTCTTCATTTCGGGTCACCTAAATGATTGTCCCCACTCTGGACGACATTAAGGTGGCATGAGTATACCTATCATGGTTCATTTGTCCGACATTGTCCGACATAAGTCTGACCCACTCATATATAAATATTTTGGTTTTCATATACCTCTCAAAATCGGTATACTTTTATCGCCATAAGGCATTCAAATCGAACGTGAATGTGAGTTTGATTGTAAACACGCTTGGAAAGATGACTTTAGCGTTCTCGATTTTGATTTTACTTCCGCTTATTATGGCAATCTACTTTAATGAAGATCCTACACCATTCCTAATAACCTTGGCAGTTTCATTCGTTTTTGGCCTATTACTCATATCGAGGAAGGTTGAAAGTAATGTAATTAGATTTAAGGAGGGTTTTGCCATCGTAGGTTTAGGTTGGTTGATAATCTCAATTTTGGGTTCTATACCTTACTTTCCATACCTTTCACCAATAGATGCTTTTTTTGAATCAATCTCGGGATTTACAACCACTGGAGCTTCTATAGTGGATAAACCAGAATTTCTACCAAAGTCTGTTCTCTTCTGGAGAGCCATGACTCAGTGGGTGGGGGGAATAGGAATAATCATGCTGTTCTTACTCGTAATTCCAAGTATAGCAAAAGGTGCAGTTTTTCAGGCTGAATACCCTGGTATAACCCTTATAAAGATAAAGCCAAGGATTAGAGATACAGCATTGAGACTTTATGCTATATATATTACCTTAACATTCTTAGAAGTACTCTTTCTACTCCTTTTAGGAGTTCCATCATTTGATGCTATTACACACGCTTTCACGACACTTTCAACTGGTGGATACTCGACACACTCTCAGAGCATAGCTTACTTCAGCGACTGGAGGGTTGAAATAGTTGTAGCGATCTTTGCACTGATGGGTGGAACAAACTTCTCGATATTTTACTTCCTCTTTCACAGGAGCTACGATGTTTTGAGAGATGAGGAGTTTAGGATATACGTAATTTTAATATTTATTCTGACAGCAATCATCTCCCTTTTGAATCTGAGTAGATATGACATCGCAAATTCTCTTAGATACTCTTTCTTCCAAGTCGTATCTATATTAACAACGACTGGATACACAACAGCAGACTTTGATGAGTGGTGTAGTGGAGCAAAGATGTTACTACTTATGGCCATGTTCATTGGAGGGTGTAGCGGTTCTACTGCTGGTGGAATGAAGGTCATTAGGTTGTACATACTTCTGAAGTATGCGATAGATCAGATAATCCGTTCTGCAGAGCCTAAGGTTGTTAGGGTTGTTAAGTATGGTGGCGTTGCTTTGAAGAAGGAAGTTATAGAAGGTGTAGTGGCCTTCTTTATACTTTACGTTATGATATTCACGATATCTTCGATGATAATAGCGTTACATGGTTACGATTTGATAACAGCAATTTCTGCAACTTCAGCATGCTTAGGAAACGTTGGTCCAGGTATGGGCTTGGCTGGAGCAAGCGAAACTTATAGTCACTTTCCTTGGACTGTAAAACTCCTCCTATGTTTCGATATGTGGGTGGGAAGGCTTGAGATATATACTGTCTTAGCTCTCTTCATTCCATCGTTCTGGAAGTGATGTATTCGTAAACTGAATAGGCAGCTACTGCGCCCTCCCCACATGCTGTTATCACTTGCTTTAGAGGATTGCTACAGCAATCACCACATGCAAAGACTCCTTCTACATTTGTTCTCTGATATCTGTCGACCTTTATATACCCTTTTTCAAGCTCAACACCGAGTTTAACAGCCAAATCGACGTTTGGCTCAATTCCTACTGCTATAAATACTCCATCCACATTCAGTGTAAACTCCTCACTGGTCTTTACATTCCTTAAAACTACCCTTTCAACCTGATCTTTACCTTCAATTCTAACAACGATAGAATTCCAAATCACATCAATTCCTCTCTCAAATACCCTTTCCTGCAGGATTTTGTCCGCTCTAAACTCATCTCTTCTGTGAACAATCTTAACCTTACACCCCAAGTCATGTAAGTACAATGCATCAGCCAAAGCTGAGTTACCCCCTCCAACAACCAAGACGTTTTTACCTTTGAAGAAGAATCCGTCACAAACTGCACAATAACTAACTCCCCTCCCCAAAAACTCCTTTTCACCTTCAACTTCAAGCTTTCTGTGTTTACCACCAGTTGCAAAAACCAATGCTTTTGCGTAATATACGCCATCATCGGTTTTAACTTTAAAGCAATCTCCTTCCTTAGTCACATCCAAAACCCTCTCAACTCTTATCTCAGCCCCAAACTTCTCAGCCTGCTCTTTCATCTTCGACAGAAGTTCTAAGCCAGTTCCCTCAAATCCTGGATAATTTTCTATCTGTGGTGCCAATGCGAGTTGTGATGGGTTGGTAGGATCATCAAAAATAATAGCCTTTAAGCCATATCTCATTGTGTATATTGCACATGTCAGCCCTGCTGGACCTGCACCGATTATTGCTACGTCATAACTCATAAATCTAGATGTTCACAAAATTCAAATACGTTTTGCGATTTTGCAAAATGTTATTAATTTGTTTGCGAACATTTCAACATGATCGAATGGGACATTGAAAAATTCAAGAGACTGTTCCCAAACCTCTATAGGGAACTCTTCAGTCTTCCTACGATTTACGATCACTTCGAAATTTGCCAAAATGAGGAAGAAGCTTTGGAAATAATAGATTACTTTGAGAGGAAGGGTGAAATAAGTAAGGAGGAGGCAGATTACTTGAGGAAGAATTTGCCAAGACACCTCTTTGGAAAGAGGAAAAGGGGAGACTTTGCAAGGAGGGGTCTCGTTGATTGAGATAGGTATAGCTGGAAAGCCCAATGCAGGAAAATCTACGTTTTTCAAATCTGCAACTCTCATTGATGTTGCAATAGCCAACTATCCATTCACAACCATAGAACCAAACGTCGGTATCGCTTATGTCAGAACAAGATGTGTTTGCAAGGAGTTGGGGGTGGATTGTGGTAAATGTATAGATGGTTGGCGATTTATACCGGTGAAGCTTATAGACGTTGCTGGTTTGGTGCCAGGTGCACATGAAGGAAGGGGTTTGGGTAACGAGTTCTTGGACAATTTAAGGCAGGCTGAAGGTGTCATTCACGTCGTCGATGCTTCGGGATCGACTGATGAAGAGGGGAATGAAATAGGTGTTGGTGAACATGACCCAGTTGAGGATGTAAAGTTTCTGTGTAATGAATTGGATATGTGGCTTTACGGAATCCTTAGGAGGAACTGGAACAAGATTGCAAGAAGAATTCATTTAGAGAGAAGAGATCCGGCTAAGTTCATAACTGAACAGTTAGCTGGTTTGGGTTTTGAAGAGTGGATGGTTAAGCATGCTTTAAAGGTTGTTGGTAAAGGTGTTCACGAGTTCAGCGATGAAGATCTGAAGGTTTTTGCTCAGGAACTTAGAAAGGTTAGAATGAAAATGGTGATTGCAGCAAATAAAGCTGATAAGGCTCCAGATGAACTTATGAAGAGGTTACTAAGCTTGGATGAAGTAGTTATTCCTACTTCGGCTTACTACGAATTGGCGTTGAGATTGGCTTCGAAGAATGGATACATAAAGTATCTGCCGGGAGATGATGATTTCGAGGTTTTGAAGCCGTTGAATGAAAAACAGAAGAAGTTGTTAGATGAAATAAGAGCTTTCATAAAGAAATACGGAGGTACTGGTGTTCAGAAGGCTATAAACACTTTGGTCTTTGATGTTTTGGGATACATAGTCGTTTATCCAGTTGAGGATGAAAACAAGTTTACAGACAGTAAGGGTAACGTTTTACCAGATGCATTCTTAGTTAAGAAGGGTACAACTGTGAGAGAATTTGCCTACAAGATTCATACCGAAATTGGTGAAAGCTTCATCTACGCCATAGATGCCAAAAGAAAGGTTAGAATAGGTGAAGATTACGAGTTGAAGCACAACGATGTCGTTAAGATAGTGTCAGCAAAGTGAAAGGATTTTATACTGAAGAAAGAAGATAATTCCGATGAAACTGCCAACACTTGATGACATCGATTATGACGGAAAATCTGTTTTGGTAAGGTTGGATATCAATGCACCGATAGTCAACTCAACTATTCTCGACACAACAAGGTTCGAAAGTCACATTCCAACTTTAAAGGAGCTTGAGAGTGCTAAAGTCGTTATACTAGCCCACCAAAGTAGACCTGGTAAAAAAGATTTTACAACGCTTGAAGCTCATGCGGAAGTTCTATCAAATCTCTTGGGCAAGGATGTCAAGTACATGGATGAAATATTTAGTAGTAGAGCCATAAAAGAAATAAAATCTTTGAAAGCTGGAGAAGTCTTACTCCTTGAGAACGTACGATTTTACTCTGAGGAGCAGTTAGAAAGAAGTGCTGAAGAGCATGCGACGTGTCACATGGTTCAGAAGTTAAAGGATAACTTTGATATCTTTGTAAATGATGCATTTTCAGCCTGTCATAGGCCACACGCATCATTGATAGGCTTCGTTCCAGTTTTACCTTCTGTAGTGGGTAGACTAGTTGAGAAAGAAGTAAAGGCATTGAGTAAAGTCTTTGAAAGTGAAGGGAGGAAAGTTTTCGTTTTAGGGGGAGCAAAGATAGATGATGCTGTTAAAGTTTTGAAGAACGTGCTTATAAAGGACATAGCAGACAAGGTTGTATTAACTGGTGTAGTTGCAAACTACTTCTTAATGCTATCAGGTGTTGAAATTGGTAATGTGAATAGGAAGATCGTTGAAGAGAATAAGGGTAAAATAAAAGATGAGGAGATGCTTGAAATTTTCAAGAAGTATGGTGACAAGATAGTTCTTCCAAGGGATGTTGCGATAGACAAGGATGGTGTGAGAGTCGATGTCCCTCTTGATAAGTTCGATGGGAAGTACATGATAAAGGATATTGGCATTGAAACTATTTCTATGCTTTCAGAAGAGATTCCAAAGTACGATGTTGCCGTGATAAATGGGCCAGCCGGAGTCTTTGAGGATGAGAGGTTTACGTTAGGAACTTCAGAAGTTCTCAAAGCTGTTGCAAGGGCGAAATATTCTGTTGTTGGTGGAGGGCACATAGCCACAGCCACAAGAATGTTTGGATTGGAAAAGAAGATAAATCACATATCTACGGCTGGAGGAGCTTGCATAAGGTTTTTGAGTGGCGAGAAGCTTATTGCTTTAGAAGTTATTAAGGAATACTGGGAGAAGAAGTGGAAGCAAAAGCTTAAGTAATATTTTTTAATTTAACAGTGAACGAATTTCATGAGATTCATAGTTGAAAACTTCGGACCAATAGAGAAAGCTGATATAAGGATTAAAGATTTGAACATTTTTATAGGTAGAAATTCAACCGGTAAGTCGTATTTAGCCTATTTGATTTGGTGCTTTTTGGCTGTGAAACCAGATTGGAAGAAGTTGAGAGAGTTTGTGGAAAAATATATCCCAAACGAGTTAATTTCTAAGGTAATTGAAAAAGATAGAGAGCTTTATGAAAAGATGAAACAAGATGAAGATTTTGATTTCCAGAGTTATGTCGAAGAGTTGCACAAATTGACTGACAAAATTTCCGAGAATGTTAGGGGGTTTATAATTGATGTTTTTAGGAGATTTGATGAGATATGGAAAGAAAACTTAGAGAAACTCATCAAAGATGCGTTTATGGTTGATGATTTAAAAGAGCTGGTTAGGTTCGGTGAGGATTGTGCAAAAGTAGTTGTATGCAACGACGATTGCACGATGAAAATTTACGCTAATATAGACGAGAATGGTTTAACTGTAGAGATTGATGAGAGAGTGATAAAGGAAATTCAGGAAAATCTCTTCATTACGGCTGTCTCTGGAGAACCGATATATCTGACATTAGACTACTATAAAAATTCTGAAGAGCTAACTCATCATGAATTTATCGTAGAAAATTATCACGTAGTTAAAACAATTCCAATTGTATTTGGCTGGATCTTTGACGGTTACGTGCCTTACCACTCAACGTTTATAGCTCCAGATGGTAGGGATGGACTTATAAGATCAAGAGAGGTTTATTTACATGCTCTGCTGAGTGACGTGGTTATGAATGAAGTTGATAAGAAGTTCATGAGGTTCTTGGAAAGTCTATATCCAAAGGTAAAGAATGAGAAAATTAGTGAAATTGCGAGTTTCATCGAGGAAAAGCTTGGAATTGAGTTTATATTACAAAGGGGGGTACCAAGATATGTTATCTCAATCGATGATTTGAAAATTCCAATACAAAGGGCACCTTCTGGCTATAAGGAGATTGCCCCTCTCATTTACGCTATGAAGTTTGGTTTAGATGAAGGCTATACTGTGATAGTGGAGGAACCCGAAGCCCATCTTCATCCAGATGCACAAGTTGTAGTCACGAGAGCACTTGCAAAGCTATCTAAATACGCCGATGTAATAATAACTACACACAGCATAACTGTCTTAGACGAGATAAGCAACCTTCTTAGAGTTAATAGATTAAGTTCTGATGAGAAGAAAAAACTTGGATATGACGAAGATGAAGGATTAACTCCTGAGAATTTAGGTATTTATCTGTTTTCGGATGGTAAAGTTGAGGAGCTTGAAGTTTATGAAGATGGTATAGAAGAGACAGAACTCGATAGAGTGATTATAGATATAGCAAACATGCATGCAAAGGTGGATGAATACTATGAACGTTCCAGAAGGTTGCAAGCACAGAGATAGGTTCAAAAAGAGAGAAAAGGACTACGAGTGTGAAGTGATTCTACGAGGTGGCACTATTGTAGAACATGACGGATGTGTAACTAATGGGGGATGCGATTTAGTTGCTTATGATGATCGTAGGTTCTTTCTGATAGAGATAAAGGGTGGCGAAATTAGCCGTAAAGATACAGAAAAGATTGTTAAGCAGATTGAAAAGTGCGAAGAATATTACAACATATTTGTTGAGCATAGGAGGAAAATACGACTTTTTCTGAGATGTATTAAGAAAGGCAAAAAGAAAGGAATAAAAGACTTTATTAGAGAAAAGCTTAAAAGAAATAAAATCCGAATAGAAGACTGTCAAGGTTCTTTTGACCTAACGGACTATGACTAAAAGTTTAAATACACTTAACAATCCTCAAAGTTTGATGCTTCTACTACCGAAAAAAGTGTTCTTCACAAAGGGCGTAGGAAGGCATGAGGATGCGTTGGTGAGCTTTGAGTTGGCACTGAGAGATGCTGGAATCGAGAAGTTCAACTTAGTTCCAGTTAGTAGTATTTATCCACCTAATTGTATAGAGGTGAGCAGAGAGGAGGGTTTGAAGGAACTTAAGCCTGGACAGATTGTCTTTTGTGTTATGGCTAAGTTTACGAGCAACGAGGAGGGAAGAACTATTTACGCAAGCTTAGGTGTCGCTATTCCAGAAGACAGAAATTTGAACGGCTATTTGACAGAGTACATGGGATATTGTGATGAAAACGAGGATGTTGGTAAATATGCTGAAGAGAATGCCAAATACATGCTCGAAACAGCTTTCAACGTTAAGCCAGTGAGGACTTTCAACGTAACCGCTAAAGCAAGAGTTGAGAAGTTTACAACCGTAGTTGCAACTGCTGTTTTTATCATCTGATTGTAAATCTTGCGGGCTCAATTCTCTCCCCTTTACACTTCGGACATCTCGTCGCTTTAGGTTTGCTGAACTCAAATCCACAATTCTTGCATCTTGGCGGTATCATCATTAACCTTTTACCCTTCCTCCTAACGATCTTTGCAACCCTATCCAGAATAGAGTAAACTTCTTTTTCCCTTTCAGGTTCCAGTCCCAACCTGTAGCAAATATCCTTAGCAGTCAAAGCTTCTCTCTCAAGAAGATCTATTATCCCCTCCAAGAGAGTTCTCTCCATGCAATAAATTGGAAAATGATTTATATAATCCTTTCAAGTTCTGAGCATGGCTAAGATTTACTACGATAACGATGCAGACTTGAAATATCTGAAGGATAAAACTGTGGCTGTGTTGGGCTACGGAAGTCAAGGAAGAGCGCATGCACTAAACTTAAAGGATTCTGGTGTCAATGTCGTGGTAGGGCTGTACAAAGGTAGTAAGAGTTGGAAGATTGCTGAGGAGGATGGAATGAGGGTTGAGGAGGTTGAGAAAGCTGTTGAGGAGGGAGATATAATAATGTTCCTGATTCCAGACATGGTTCAGCCAGAAGTTTACAAGAGACTAGTTAAGGACAGGCTTGAAGAAGGGGATATGCTCATGTTTGCTCATGGATTTAACATACACTACAATCAGATAACTCCACCGGAGTGGGTAGATGTGACGATGGTTGCTCCGAAAAGTCCAGGACATTTGGTTAGAAGGATGTTTGTAGAAGGGAAAGGTGTTCCAGCATTGGTTGCTGTTCATCAGAATTACACTGGCAAAGCTTTGGAGATAGCTTTAGCTTATGCGAAAGCCATAGGATGCACAAGGGCTGGAGTTATCGAAACCACATTCAGAGAGGAGACTGAAACTGATCTTTTTGGAGAGCAGGTTGATCTGTGTGGTGGTGTTACTGAGCTTATAAAGGCTACTTTCGAGGTAATGGTTGAGGCTGGTTACCAGCCAGAAGTTGCCTACTTTGAAGCTCTGCATGAACTAAAGCTGATAGTCGATTTGATTTATGAAGGTGGATTGATGAAGATGTGGAATGCTGTAAGTGAAACTGCTAAATATGGTGGATTGACTAGAGGTAAGAGGATAATTAACGAAAGCGTTAGGGAAGAGATGAGGAAAATTTTGAAGGAAATACAGACTGGAGAATTTGCAAGGGAGTGGATACTTGAAAACAAGGCTGGAAAGCCTGTTTACAACAGGCTTTTGGAAATGGAGAAGGAGCATCTAATTGAAAAGATTGGGGCTAAGCTGAGGAAGATGATGCCCTGGCTTGAGTAGCGAAAGGATTTTAAACACCAATTTCTACTTAGCACTTAGCTCCGGTGGTGTAGCCCGGTCAATCATACGGGCCTTTCGAGCCCGTGACCCGGGTTCAAATCCCGGCCGGAGCACTCCTCAAAAATTTTATATCTCTTAGCATTTCCTTTAAAGATGTTGATAGCCATAGAGGGTATAGACGGTTCAGGTAAAACTACTGTAGCTAGATTTCTTGAGGAAGAGCTTAGAAAGAGAGGTTACGATGTTGTAAGGTTTAAAGAACCGACTGATAGTAAATATGGAAGAAAGATTAGGCAAATTCTCAAAGAAAGAAAACTAAGCCCTAAAGAGGTGCTTGAACTGTTCTTAAAAGATAGAGAGATAGACGTTGAAGAAAATATAGTTCCAGCTTTGAAGAGTGGTAAGATCGTCATCATGGATCGCTATTACTACTCAACGATAGCATATCAGGGAGCTTTAGGTCTGGATGTTGAAGAGATAAAGAAGTTGAACGAGAAGTTTCCAAAACCCGATCTAGTTATAGTCCTCGATGTAAGTCCAGAGACTGCCTTAAAGAGGATTAAAGCTAAGAGGAAGCCTGACAGATTTGAAGATTTGAATTATCTTAGTAAGGTCAGAGATATTTTTTTAAGTTTGAGAGATGATGTTGTAGTCATAAATGCTGAAAGGGAACTTGAAGATGTAAAAAGGGAAGTTTTGAAAATAGTTTTCGAGCATTTAGAAAGGTTTTTGAAAGGTCGAAGATAGTGAGGCTATGAGAACATCTTTAGGGTTACCTGAAAATGTGGAGGGTGCTTTGGCTTACCTCTTAGGTTGTATAAGTGGTATAGCCCTCTTGCTGATTGAGAAAAATCAATTTATCAGATTCCATGCCATGCAGTCAACTGTAACTTTCCTCAGTCTGTGGATTTTGGGAGGTATTTTAAGATTTGTTCCATTCTTTGGCTGGGTTTTAGCTGGAATCGTGAATATTGTGGCGGTAGCTCTATGGATAGTTGGAATTTACAAGGCTTACGTTGGAGAGTATTACAAGTTCCCGTTCTTCGGAGATTTGGCTGAAAGCCTGCTCAGACCTTTTTGAGCTTAGCAATAAAGAAGCCCGTACAGTCATGTAAGTGTGGGTAAGTCCTAACAACTTTGTCCCAGAATGGGAAAATCTTACCTCTAAACTCCCTCACTCCCCTAACTCCTATGACGGGTTTAACTTCCTCAACCTTAAAAAACTCAGATGCGAACATGATGTTCTCTTCGTTCTCGTCAAACGTTATCGAGCAAGTCGAATAAACAACAATTCCACCACTCTTGAGGTTTCTGAACGCATTCCTTATCATTTTCCTCTGAACCTCTATGGTCTTCAGATACTTCTCCTTGTCAAACCTCCACTTAATACACGGATAACTTCTAAAACTGCCAGTTGAGGAGCAAGGAGGATCGACTAAAACTCTATCTACATCTCCAACTTTAATCTTACAGCCGTCTGCAAGCCTGCATATCACATTTTTAACACCTAACTGCTTCATCTTAACTTTCATTCTCTTAAGCCTTTCTGCGGAATTGTCCACAGCTATTATGACTCCCTTATTCTCCATCATGCTCGCTATATGGCTTGCTTTTAAGCCAGGAGCTGAAGCTAAGTCCAATATTATTTCATCTGGCTGAGGATTTAAGACGTGGGATACGTAGCAAGATGCCAAATCCTGAACAACGTATTTACCTTCACCGTGCCAATCCAAAATTGAAGGATGTTTTTCATAACTCACAACCTTAAAAACCTCTGGTAAAGGGGTTTCTTCAACCTCAACGCTGTTCAACTCTAAGTATCTCCTCACCTCCTCAATGTTGGCTTTCAACTCGTTAACTCTTATGTAAACGCTCTGCTTCTCGTTGTTAGCTTTCATCAGCTTTACGGCTTCATTCTCTCCAAGTAAGTCGATCGCATATCTGACAAACCACTCAGGGTGCCAGTATTCCAAAGCAAGTCTCTTGATCTTCCCCATTCTGCTTAGCTTCCTTCTGTAATCAAACATCTCAACCCTTCTAAGTACGGCATTTGCAAGAGATGCCATCTTTAGGTTGAATCTATTCTTTACTATTCTGACGATCGAATCTGTTGCTAAGGCCGGATGTACACCCTTAAAGTGCATCTCGTAAACACCAACTCTCAGCAGGTTCTTGAAAAGGACATTTTGCTTATCAAACTCCTTAAAGGTTTTTTTAAGTATGAAATCAATCAGATTTTTCCTCTTTTCTATCTCAAAGACGTAAGCATGAACGGAACTCCAAATAGCATGATCACTAATCCTACCACTCAAACACCTTTTTATAGCCTCCTTTTCCGAGAGGTTCGTTTCTTCTATCACCTTAAGCACTTCAGCTACAAGCTCCTGAGTGTAAATCATACAATCCTCTAGTTTTAAGTTCAATTAAAAGCTTTTATACTACCTACAACAATATACTCTATGGCGTTGTTCGATTGGGGTACCTACAACGGTAAGAGCAAGCTTCACGTTGCAGAACTTTTGGGGATGCGTTTAACGGAGATACCACCCTACGATTTTGTCAGACGAAGATTTGGTGATGAGTACTTTAAAGAGTATGCAGAGCTTTCAAAGGTTTTTACAACTGTCACTGCTCACGCTCCTTATTATAGTACAGTTTCTGAAGATAAGAAGATTTTAGAGGGAGCAAGGAAGGGGTTGATAGCTTCAGCTAAAAAGGCAGAGATAGCAAATGCTGAAGTGTTCAATCTCCACTTGGGAGGGAAGTTAGAGGATCTTGATAGAACGATAGAGGTTGCAAGCGATACCATTAGAAAGATATTGAAAAACACCGAAAAGATAAAGGTATCGCTTGAAACGACTTATTCTAAGTACCTCTTAGGATCGCTTGAAGAGATAAGGGCAATAATGGAGACTCTTAACTCCGATAGGATCATCATTTCTCTACAGCTTGAGAACGACTGGATGAGAGAAAAGAAAGTTTACAGAACTGGTTTGTTTCACTTAGCGGATAAGGATACAGATGAAAAATTCTGGTACGGTATTCTTAAGAAAGCCTTGAACATGTGTCCAGATTATCTCTCTTTAAGATTCTCTCAGGTTACGGGTGTCAAGCTGAGGGGTATGGTTGTTAAAAAGAGAGTTCCTCTTGGAATGGGTTATCCGAATGTAGATATCCTTATAAAGGCTTTAGCCAAGTTCATAGCTAAAGAAATACACGATGAAAACCTACCCACTGAAATCCATCTAATATATACGGGATTACCAGAGAATAAGTACGAGGACTGTATAAAGTTGTATTCGAAGCTCACGAATGAACTTGTTCCTTACCTACAATGATCAGGCTAAGAGAGTATCAGAAAACTGCTGTAGAGCATGCTTTGAAGAACAAGAGGTCGACACTAGTCTTACCGACTGGAACGGGAAAGACGATAATAGGTGCATTTTTTTTAAAAAGACTTTTTGAGGACGGGAAGATCAGAAAAGCTCTAGTCCTCGTTCCCACGAGAATTTTGGTAGAGCAGACATATTCTACATATACGAACCTAGGGCTGAAGTCAGAGAGGATATATGGTATATTTAGCAGGGATAGAAGAGTTGAACTTTGGAAAAGGGCTAAGATAGCAATTGCAACTCCTGAAACCGTTTACAACGATCTCAATATAGTGGATGCTGATGCGATCGTTGTGGATGAGTGCCATCATGCAGTGGGTGATGACGCTTATGCGAAGGTTCTGAGAGAGTTAGATTGTGAATACAGGCTTGGATTGTCCGCATTCATACCTAGGAGGAGGAGAAGAGAGATAGAGGAGCTTATTGGAGAGATAAGAGAGTGGAGCGTAGAGCAGTTGAAGAAATACGTTGCTGAGTGGATAGCGGACATATTCGAGACAAAGTTCAACAAAAAGGAGATGGAAATTTACGATAAAATTGACAGGAGGAGAAATTTCGCTAAGAGTTACGAGAAGCTAATATACACGTCAGCACTGAAATACTTTGCAAAGGATGGTGCCTTAGCACTTAAAGAGAGCCTGAACAGAAAGACCAAATTGGCAAAGCTCTTGGAAGATTTAAAGGAGAAATTCAAGGGTTTAAGGGATTTGCATAAACTTGAATATTTATTTAGAGCTTTTGAACTTTATGAAGGTTTTGAGAAGGCAATAGTCTTTGTAGAGAGGGTTGTTGTTGCGAAGAGACTGTTTGAAATTCTAAGCGAGTGCTATAAGACTGCTCTGATAGTCGGAAGGAAAGAAAGAAAGAAGGAAGAGCTTGAAAAAGCTAAAAAAGCAAATGTTGTGATTTCCACCTCTGCTGGAGAGGAAGGTATAGATTTGCCCACAGCAGACTTGCTAATCAACTGGTCAAATACGTCAAGCCCGCTAAGGTTTATTCAGAGACATGGGAGGATAATGAGGAAGGTTGGAAAGAGTGTTAAATTCGTAGTTTACCTCGTAACACCAGACACGATAGATGTGGACGATCTGCTGACATCTATCGATCAAGCTAAAAGGATAATAGATGTTAATGTCGAAAGATCAGCTTTGGAGGAGCTTTGGAAGATTTCAAGAAGGAGAAAGATAATAGATCTTCTGACAGAGCCTATGCCGATTGAATGGCTGATCGAGATAAGCGGTAGGACGAAAGCTGAGGTTCAGTTTGCGGTTAAGAAAGCTTGCGAAGAAGGGGAAGTCATTTACATCTACACGCATTTAGGCAAAACTTTTGTCAAGAGAGAGTTTGCGAATAAGCTTGAGAAATTCAAGGATTTCCTAAAGCCTACATGTGAGGGGAAGGTCAAGATAGATGGAAGGAGGATTTCTGGAGATTATGAAAAGATTAAATCGAAACTCGTTAAGAGACTTCCAATCGATGGGCTTGATGTGGTTGTGGCTAAGAGAGTAGGTGATCTGATAGAATACGATCATAGAGTTTATAACTTCAGAATAGATAACCTGTACATCTTGGATTTGGTTTTGAGGAATGCTTTTAGCTGATTAGAGAACTACCATCTGTGCATGCCAGCACTCTCCAATCTTTAAAACGTTATCTTCATCTATTAAACCCATCTCTATAGCCAACTTCACAGCTCTTTTCCCAGTTATGTTTGCAATCGTCGCAATTCTTAAAGCCTTCTTAACTTCCTCCTCGTCCACTTCCCTTTCACCGTAAAAACTCTCTTTCACCTCTATCTTTAAGTCTCCTTCCTTAAACGTCTTACCAACTAACTCTGAATCGCAAACTGCTACAACTATCTCTCCCTTTACCCTGTACACTTTAAGTCTAAACTTCACAAAAATATGTTGACTCAAAGTATATTAAAGGTGCAGACCCTTCGCTGGATACTTCGCACCGCAAGCCTGACACCTTATCATCAAAACTCTCTCTTCTCTAATTAATTCCGTATCTGGAGCACCGCACTCCCTACATATCACGTACCTCCTGACGTAATCGTCTATCTCCTTCTGAACATCCTCTGAAGTGAATTTACCTTGTAAAACCAGCCTTCCAGCCTCCAAAAATCCTGCAGTTCCCAAAGACCTGACGAGGTACTTAAAGAGATGTTCCTCATCCCTGTTGATAGCTTTAGCAACCTGTGAGAAGTTTCTAAATATTGTCCTATTTCCTTCTCTCTGCACGCTAACCTTGGGAATCTCGAACCTCTCACTCTTGACAACCTTCCTTTTAGGTAGTTCCCTAAAAGCCCTCTCGAGTAATTCCTCATAACTGAGCATAAAACTACTCTTCACCCTTGTTCTTAAAGTATTCGCAAAAACTTTTGAAGGGACAATCTTCACAGAGTGGTTTAATCGGTTTACATACCACCTGCCCAAATCCGACAAAAGCTTTGTTAATCCTGTTCCATAGGTTTTTAGGAACACTCTTTTTCAACTCCTCTTCAGTCTCATCAGGCTTTTTCGTCTTAACGACGCCAAGTCTGTTGGCAATTCTGTGTACATGCGTATCTACAGCTATGGCTGGCTTTCCCAAAAAGGATAGGACTATGTTTGCAACCTTTCTTCCAACCCCAGGTAGTTTTAGGAGATCGTTTAGATCGTTTGGAACCTTTGAATTATACTCGTAGATTAAAATTCTTGCGAGCTCTTTCAAATTCTTGGCCTTAACCCTATGAAAACCTACTGGCTTTATCAACTCGTCTATTTCATCTTCGGAAAGGTTCAGCAAATCTTCTGGCTTCTTAACCACTGAAAAAAGTCTTTGGACAGCTTTAGCTGTCTGCTCATCTCTCGTTCTTGTACTGAGTATAGCTGAGATTAACACCTTAAATGGATCATTTAGGTTCATTGAGTAAACTGGAGCATTTTTGTCCTTTCCAATCTTTTCCATTGTCTCAATTATCATCTTCCAGTCCATGTTCTCTCAAAAACTTCATCATGTTTTTCCAATGTCCTCCCATCCAGTAAAGCTTTCTACATCTTTCACAATACCAGAGTTCGTACTTCTCTCTGAGATCTTCTTTAATCCCTTCCCTTCTCATAACTTCCAATGCCTCCTCGTCACTTGGCTTTCTTAAAGGCGTGTTACATAAACTGCACCTGTCCATTCTAAGCTCAAATTTCAATCCTAAGGTTTTTAGCTCCTTCAACTGTTCTTCAATCCTATCAGATCTGACCAGGAAGACTGGTCTCAATCCTTTAGCCCTTCTGTACAACTCCTTGTCCCTCGTAAGTAAAATCCTATCCCTGAATTCATTTACAAGGAAGAAGTCTTCATCGCCCTCGATGTTAAGATCTCCAGCGTAAAGAGTGTCGTAACCAAATATTCTGAGCCAAACTACAAGCCTCTTAAGCATCCTATCGCATATAAACTTATTCAAGCTCCAACCACCACCTCCAGTCAGATTTGTTAATTATTTCAGCCAGCCTTTTGGCTGTTTCAGTTTTGAATTTCAAATTCTTTGTGTAGAGCATTGCCGACGGATATCTTTCAGAGTACTCTTTAGCTTGAAGTAAAAGTTCAAGTTGATCGGCATCTTTCACGTAATCTATAAGTTCATCCATTGTTCTCCTTAACTCTTCTGCAAATTCTCTTGGCATTAATTTAAGTTGATCCTCCAACGCATCTCTCTTAACATTGATGTATCTCCTTGAAAGTTTGTGCAAATCTAACATTCTCGACTCGTTTAGGTCGTGAATTAAACCCAAAAGGCAAGCTTTACAAGCTTTTTCAAAGTTACCAGTCTCTAAAAATGTCAGTATTGAGGATATGAATGCTGTTCTGAACGAATGCTCCGCTACACTCTCTGGATCCTTTATTCCAATTTTAAACCAGCCCGACCGGGGTATCAGTTTAAGTGTTCCCAGTTCAAACATGAGCTTGACAACATCTTCCATGAATTTAGTTAGTTCTGCTGTAAATAACCGTTCCGTTAAAAAATGTTAGCGGGCTCGCCGGGAGTTGAACCCGGGTCGAGGGGTCCGAAGCCCCTCAGGATCTCCACC